>Ga0315320_10002723_pt1 | contig 14542 bp, 15 predicted proteins | sample M140m21515metaG_FD_203458 | JGI IMG/M metagenome (GOLD analysis project Ga0315320, IMG submission 203458) | Ammonia-oxidizing marine archaeal communities from Monterey Bay, California, United States - M1 40m 21515 | ecosystem: Environmental > Aquatic > Marine > Coastal | place: USA: California... | reverse complement strand
CCCTGGACTCGTGTATTAAAAGGAAAGCGTATATTGATTGTGTCACCTTTTATAGAATCCATAAAGAAGAAGGAATCTATAAGAGAAAAAATATATGGTGTGGATTTATTTCCTGAATGCACTTTTGTCTATGCAAAACCTCCTCAAACCCAGGGACAAATAAGATGTAAAGATTATAACTTAGAACTCGATCCATTTTTGGAGAAGCTTAATTCTTTGAAAGACAGCTTTGATATAGCTTTGTGTAGTTGTGGTGGTTATGGTAACATTGTTGTAAATCATATTTATGAAATGGGTAAATCTGCTATTTATGTGGGTGGTGTATTACAAATGTATTTTGGTATATATGGTATGCGATGGATGAGAGAACGAAAAGATATTATAAATTTGTTTATGAATCAGTATTGGTCACGACCTATGGAAAGTGAAAGACCTGAAGGCTATGAAAATGTGGAAAAAAGTGCGTATTGGTAAAATTAATTTTTCTTATATAAAACATCACAATGATCATCATGTCCATATAATTTTTTAATATATGTAAATCCTTGTTCTAATAAAAAATTATTTAATTCCTCAAATAATACACCCCCAATATAAAATTCTTTCTTACTAATTTCTACAGTTAAGTAATCCATATTTTTTATATAGGATTTAAATCCTTTCAATACTTTTAATTCTGATCCTTGAACATCCAATATTACATCAAATTTTTTATTGTTCCAATTATTTTTTTCAATAATATGTTTCATAGTTACAGATGATAATTCAGTAATTTGGCTTACATTTACATCTTTCCATAACCAATTTTTATCATTTGGTTTAAATATTGAAGATGATTCTCCATTATTTGAAAAAATATAAAATGGATATTTTTCATTTTCTTTATCTGTCACTAGTGCATTAATACATTTATAATTTGTATTATATTTTTCATTAAATATATTTACATTTTTTTCTAATTCAATACACACATTTGGTAAAGCTTCTATAAATAATCCGTTTTTATAAACAATATTATTTAATTGTGCCTTTGTATTTATATAATCCATACTATTTGCGCCAACAACTATTAAATTTTTTAACATTTATATAATTGTATATATAAATATTATATATTAGGCGAAAGGGTCTTGATTTAAATTAGACCAAGCATATTTATTTGCTATACTTTTGTGCATATATTCATCGTCAAAACGATTCCATCTTGCATATATAAAACCTTTTGATTCTAAAAATGTTCTAATATGTTGTCTTAAAGGTCTATAATTATGCTCAACACTTATATAACCAATTGTATACTTTTTAAAGTCAAATCCCTTTAAAATTTCTAATTCTGTTCCTTCTGTATCTAATGATAAATAATCAATATATTTGGGTGCATTACACTCATCACATATTTGTGTTAATGTTTTTGTTCTTAATTTTACCTTTTTTTCTATCACACTATCGCCAATATTTCCCAAATGATTCGATATTCCCGAAAATTGTCCATAATCTACAATTGAAAAATTTACCATCTTATTTGCTGAACTATACACCGGAAAAAAAACTTTGTGACATGATCTGTTTTTTTCTAATTCTTCCTTAAACTTCGGATTTGGCTCTATACATATACCACTCCAATTATAATCCTTTTCCATTGCATATGTATTTGAATGCGTTATACCATCAGCTCCTCCCAATTCAATAAAAAAACCATTTTTCTTCTTTCCAAATATATTATTTAATACATATACGTCTTGACCTATTTGTGATTTGAAATTCATATATTTATCTTTAAATTTATGTATTTAAGTTTTTTAATAATTAAGTCATTACTAGAATCTTTTATTAGTGTTACATCAATAATATTTTCATTAACATTTTTATATAAAAATTTTTGCGTATTAAACGAAATGATTACAATGTAATATTTGATCAAAATCACAAATAAATATTAGTTTCAAATTACAAATAGAGCAAAAGTTATCTATATTGTTAAAAACTGGTGGATGATCCCTATAAATAATATGATTAATATACGACCTTTCTGTCATCAACTTATTATAATAATTGTTTATTACCATCATCTTAAATATTTCTTCGTTTGGTAAGTAATCAAGAATTTCTTTCGTCAAGTCTTCACAAAAATTCATATATAATTAAATATTATTAAAAACATTTTATTGAATTATATAATAATGAAAATTAGATTTATAAAAGATGGTGGAACTCAAATAGTAGATGAAGTTGTAAACTATTATGAGTTTACTAAATCTCAGTTTTTACAGTATTTTTTTGATATAGGTGAAACATTAGAATGGGTGAATGAAGATGAACCAGCTGATATATGTGTATATAGTGTTCAATTGGATGATGAAAGTTTGTTGCGTGATAATGAAGTAAATGTATTTTTTAGTATTGAAAATATGAAGTATTGGGCGTATAGAGGGCATTATAAGTTTTTTAATACATTTAAATGGAATGGTTCAAAAAAGACGAATATATATATTCAAAATGATATTGACCGTATTATAGAAAAACCAGAACATATCATTTTCCCTACCGTTTATTTTAGATTGAATTACTTTAAAAATATACAATCTAATTATGAAATAAATATTCCTTGGGAAAAGAAGCGTTTTTGTTTGTTTATTAGTCAAAATTTTTTAAATGCAAATAAAGAACGATTGGTAAATGAGTTGGCAAAATTAGGTCCTGTAAATCATATTAATGATTTTTCTGTGTTATTGAAAAATAAAAGTTGTTATAATTCTTCTGATTTGATTAAAGTATTTAGTTTTTTTAAATTCATTATATGTTGTGAAAATAGTAAATGCACAGGTTATGTTACTGAAAAAATATTTAATATAATGTTAGCAAAAAGTATTCCTGTATATGATGGTGCACCTGAAATAGAACGTTATATTCATAAAAATAGATTTTTAAAATATGATCATCATTTGATTGAAAATGTGAAGAAACTTATGAATGATGAGGATGAATATAATAAAGTAGTGAATACACCGGTTATTAATGAGGATTTTGATGATGAACATTTTATGGAAAAGTTTAAAAATGCGTTAAAAAAGACTTAAAATTTAAATATTATTTTTATAAAATGATAATATTTAAAACAGAGGATCATCCAGGAGCTTGGGATATTAATGGAACAAAAATCTTGTGTGAAAATTATGTTGAAAATTGGGATTATGAAATAAAAGGGACTTACAAAGAAGGATTAGACTTATTAAAAATATGTATACGAACTATTTTTGTAAATCCAGATAAAAAATATATGTTGAAGTTTGGAGAAGCTACTGTATATCCTTCTGACTATGATGAAAATACTTGTGGAGTTATTGATGTTTTAAATTTGAAAGTTGAAAAGCAATGTGTATATGAGCATAATAAAATAGTATCGTTTTGTTTGTATGGTGATAATCCTTTGTATTTTAAAGGTGCAATGAAAAATTTAAAACAATATAGTGAAAAATATCCACATATAAAATGTTATTTTTATGTGAGACAAAATGATGTGAGTCAAGTAATGATAGATGAAATAGAAAGTAATGGTGGTAAGGTAATAAAATGTGTAAATAATGTGGATTGGTATATGATGTTTACTAGATTTCTTCCTTTTGAAAATGCAAATAATAAATTTTTCTTGTCAAGAGATACTGATGGAAGATTAATACATAGAGAAATAAAGGCTATTGAACAATGGTTAGAATCTGGTAAGAAATTTCACATTATTAGAGATCATCCTTGGCATAATGCACTCATATTAGGTGGTATGTGGGGTGCCAGAAATATGAATTTGGAAAAACTACGTTTAATGATAATGCAATGGTGTTTGTTATATGTGAATCAAGAAGAAAGTAAAGAGAAGAAGAAGGGGCCAGATCAGTTTTTCTTGTCAAATATGTATAAGTTGGTAAAAAATGAAGTATTTTCTCAAGATGAGTATTTTACGTTTGAGGATTTATCTGAAATAATAGATGCACCACGAAACAATAAAGAATATATTGGCGAAGCATTTGATGAAAATGATAATGTGTTGAATCCAGAATTGCGAGATTTAATTTAAGATTATTAATATAAATACAAGTTAATTATAATATATAAGATGTTATATTATAATTGTTTAAAAAATTATACAAGTTATAAAGTAGATCTTCCTATAGAAGTAGCTGAATTTTTAGGAGTTCCATTGCGTAAAGCATTAGCTGAAAATGCATCAAAGGAAAAGATAAATCGTATTTATGATAAAATGGAAGTGGATTGTGCATCCTTTTTTCTAGAAAATGAAAACTATGTTGAATCATATCTGAAAAATAAAGATATAAGTGAATCATTAAAAACCCAGTTTATAAAGTGTTTTAAAACATTAAATGTGAAAAATGTCAAACATTACAATAGTATTTTTGTGAAACCCAATTTTTTGGATATGTTTTTTAAGTATTTGTTTCCATGGATAAAGAAAAAGTTTTATTTATATACAGGGGCTTCCGACTATAGTATTGATGACAAATACATGAAGTATATAAAAAACGTTAAAATAATAAGATGGGTAGGTCAAAATATAACATTGGAACATGAAAAGGTTATTAAAATACCAATAGGGTTATCCACAAATGTTGGTGAAAATGTGGAATTATTGAATAAATTAAAACGAAGGAGGATAAAGTATGATGATAAAGAATGTAAATTCTTAATTACTCACATGGAAGAAACCTCTGAAAAAAGGGGGAATTTACATGCTTATTTTGAAAAAAAAGATTGGGTAACCATTGCACCCAAATGCGACTTTGAAACATATATGGATCATATAAACAAACATAGATTCGTATGTTGTCCTAGAGGAAATGGTATTGATACATATCGTTTTTGGGAGTGTATATACATGGGAAGTGTTCCTATAGTAGAGTCATCACCATTGGATGATTTATATAGTAAAGTAAATTGTATAATTGTGGAATCTTTTTTTGATTTGAAAAAAGAACAATTAGATAATTTTAAGTATAATGATGATTTATTGACTAAAGAAGCTTTATTATTAAATTCTTATGATTCAAACATATCTTCAATTAATTCATGTAAATCATAACTACGTTCCCATCCCAATATATCTTCGGCTTTTCTAGGATCACCCAATAATAATTCCACTTCACAAGGTCTGTAATATTTTGGATTAATAATAATGCGTATATTACCATCATTATCAATACCTTTTTCATTTAATCCCTCTCCTGTCCAGTGAATTTGTATATCCTTATATAAAAATGATTTTTCAATAAATTCACGAATAGTCCAAGTTTTACCTGTTGCTAGGACAAAATCATCTGGATAGCTTTCTTGTAACATTAACCACATACCATATACATAATCTTTTGCATGACCCCAATCACGTTTACTATCTAAGTTACCCAGTTGAATGACATCTCTTTTACCATTTACAATATCTTTTACACCATTAATAATTTTTGCAGTAACAAAATTTTCTCCACGACGAGGACTTTCATGATTAAATAAAATACCATTCACCGCAAATAATCCATACCCTTCTCTATATATTTTTACCATATTATAAGCATATAACTTCGCCGCTGCATATGGTGATACCGGATTAAATGGTGTTGTTTCACTTTGTGGTGTTTCTAATACTTTACCATATAACTCACTCGTTCCTGCCTGATAAAATTTAACCTTACTTCTTACATCATCGTCCAATGTTCTTATAATTTCTAACAATCGCATTACTCCTATACCATCAATGTCTGCTGTATATTCTGGAATTTCAAATGAAATTTTTACATGACTTTGAGCTGCCAAGTTATAAATTTCAAAAACTTCAAAATCAGGATTGGATCTTATAATTTCATGTATAAAATTATTTAAACCAGCACCATCACTTAAATCTCCATAACGCAGTTTTATTTTTTCTAATAAATGATCTAATCTAGTTGTATTAAAAAGAGATGTTCTTCTTATAATCCCATAGACTTTATAATTTTTTTTTAATAATAATTCCGTTAAATATGAACCATCTTGACCAGTTATACCTGTAATAAATGCCAATTTCATTTTACTTATAGTTACTTAAATAATATTTAAGTAAATATAATTATAATGAATGTTATTATTATTCCTTACAGAAACAGAAAAGAACATTTAGATTATTTTTTAGAACATACAGTGCCATTATTAAATAAAAATATGAAAAATGTTGAAGTAGTAGTTATTGAACAAGAAGAAGAAACGCTTTTTAATAGAGGAAAGTTATTAAATGTAGGATTTTCGGAAAGGCCTGATGGATCTCATTTTTTTACACATGATGTAGATATTAATCCATATGAACATACTATACAAAATATATATAATAAAGAAGTTGGTAAAAATGAAATAATGGGAGTTTATACTTCATGTGCTGATACGTTAGGTGGTGTCATTAAATTTGGAAAGGATGTTTTTTTACGAATCAATGGATTCCCTAATGATATATGGGGTTGGGGTATGGAAGATATATGTTTACAAAATAGAGCTGAATTTAGTAATGTAAAAATTACAAAAAATGTTATTGATGATGATAAAGATCGTGATAAACATTTTAAGGTTTTTAATGATATCAATGATAGACTTATTGGTAAAGATTGGCAACAATCACAATTTTGGGAAGTGCAGCAAAAAAATAGAATGCCTAAGGGGGTCAAGGAAATGAGAATGACGAACAATGGTCTTTCAAATTTAGATTATACTATATTAAAAAAAGAAAAATTGGCTCCAAATGTAGAAAAAATTAGTGTAAGATTAGGAAGTAGTGAAGGAAAGGAGGTGGATACGGCAATTAATGATTTAATGAATAAAGTTTTTGGAAATAGTTAAACATTATGTTTTTTTTTGAAATATTCATAAAGACTATCTTTATGGTATGTTTTATCTTTACTATATCTATGACCCATTCTTCTCCATCTTTCATTCCATAAATGTATTGCTATCATTTCATTAGGTATATCACTTACTTTATCTATAGCATCTCCACATAATTGAGGATTCCATTCCTTTGTTTCTGGTGTTGTAAGTGTTGTAAAATGTTCGTAAAAACATGTGCATGTATGATTCCATGGTAAAACGTGTTTAGATAAATCAAATTTTTCAACCAAGTGTTTAATGGTTGCGGGACCTGACCCCCATTCCATCTCACCACTTAAAATTAATTTTTTATGTTCTTCTTGCACTCGAACTCCTTCTGCAGCTATTTCACTACCCGCTGGTAACTTTATCATAAATGAAGTAGGTGAAGTGTTTTTGTAACTTCGATCTGGTTCTCCTGCAATCACAATAGGTTGATCTAATTTAAAAGATCTAACGCAAAGAAGATCAGCATCCACCCAATATCCACCTTTTTGATGTAAAAGATTAAAACGAAAATAATTAGAAAATGCAGAATAAGATCCGTTTTTGTATTTAAATATTTTAGAACCATCTACTATTTCATTACCGTCCTTAATAATTACATTGGATGGAACATTATCCACTTTATCATATGTATATAAATGAACAGTGTGTCCATTATCCGCAAATGATTTTAAGCATAAATGCTCCATTTTTGAAAGTTTTCCGCCAATCCATAAACTTTGTATTAATTGAGACATATATATTATTAATGTATTATGAGTTTATATTTTTTTTATTAAAAAATATAAAATTATATAAAATGATAGTAATAATACCTTTAGGTGGAATAGGAAGTCGTTTTCAAAAAGAAGGATATACATTACCAAAAGCTTTAATCAAGGTAAACAATAAGGAAATTATATGTCATTTATTGGATAATTTAAATATTGAAACTATTGATTACATATATATACCATATAATAAATGTTATATAGAATATAATTTTGAGTCGTTTTTAAAAAAAAAATATCCAACTTATAAATTTAAATTTATGGTATTGGAAAATCAAACACGTGGTGCAGCAGAAACAATATTTAATGCATTGAATATATTATATTCAAATTCAATACGTTATCCAATCAACATGATAGAAATGAAACAAATGTTTGATAAACCCATACTTTGTTTAGATAGTGATGCTTATTATAAAACAAATATTATACAAAAGTGGAATGGAAAAAATTGTGTATTTACATTTGAAAGTAGGACGAATGATGCGAAGTATTCTTATGTGGATATAAGTAACAATATAATAACAAATATAGTAGAAAAAGATAAAATATCAAATCATGCTTGCACCGGTGCTTATGGGTTTGATTCTTATTATGATTTAATGGATGCTTGTAAATATATTATTGATCATAATATTACACAAAAAGGAGAATTTTATACTTCTGGGGTCATAAAACATTTGTTGAACACAAAAACGTTCCATAATATAAATATAGCTAACAAGGAATTTGTATGTTTGGGAACACCGAATCAAGTAAAAGAGTATCAAAATACTTATTTATTGGATTTAGATGGAACATTGGTGAATACGGACAATATATATACAAAAGTATGGAATACTTTATTAAAACCTTACAACATAGATTGTAATGAGGAGTTTTTTCATTCATTTATAAAGGGAAAGTCGGATGTGGGTTTTTTGAGATTTTTGATACAACAAATAACGGACGAAGAACTGGAAAAAATATCAAAAAGCAAAGATGAGTTGTTCTTAGAAAAGTTGAAACACAAAACCATTTTATATGAGGGAGTTTATGATTTTTTAGAAAAAATAAGAAATTCTAAGCATATAGCTATTGTGACTAGTTGTAATAGAAAAGCCGCTGATTATATATGTAAAACATATGATCTTTATGATTATGTGAGTTTATTAATAGCGTCCGAAGATGTAGAAAAACACAAACCTCATCCCGATCCATATTTAAAGGCAATGCAATTATTAGGTGTTAAAAAGGAAGATTGTATTATAGTTGAAGATAGTAGTTCAGGATATTTATCGGCAAAGAAGTGTAAATGTCAAAAAGTATATATTTATGATAATAAAACAAATGCAAATGTTGTAGAAAATGCCAATCATGTAATTACAAATTATAGTGAATTTGATCCTTTGGAAAATAATAGTCAAACCCAAATAGATGATTTCTGTAGTGTTATTATGGAAGAAATGAGTTATTTACCAGTAAAAACAGTGCAAATAAGCAAAGATAATAATTTAAAAACGGGTTATATATGTGATATTGATCGATTTGTTGTAACCTACTTTGATAACAAAAAAGAAAATATAATTGTAAAAATAAGTAATTTAAACAATGATTTATCAAAAACGGCGAAGAAGTTAAATATGTATGAAAATGAATTATTTTTTTACAGACATATTTCACATATATTAAGTCAGGTAAATATACCGAGAAGTTATGCAAGCTTTATACATGAAGATAGAGAGGTATTGATTATGGAAGATTTAAATAAATACAATGGTTGTTTTAATATAGACTTGAATAAAAATGTGAACGTATTAATGAAAGTTGTTGAAAGTGTATTTAACATGCATAATGTATATTATTTTGAAAAGGAAGAAGATGTTATTAATTGTATGAAACGTTTATATAAGCCGATCAGTGTCACGTATTATAATGAGTTAGTAAAAGATCGCTATCATAAATTTATTTCTAAGAACACTTACATAATTTCCGAATCCCAAAAGGTTGTATTAAATAATATTTTTGAGAATTATACTTCTTTGTGTCAACAAATATCCAAGTTCCCATTATCTTTCTGTCATGGGGATCTAAAAAGCCCCAATATATTTTACAAAAATAATAATATCCCTTATTTATTGGATTGGCAATATATACAATTAAATAAAGGAGTAAGTGATATAGTATTTTTAATGGTAGAAAGTATAAACTTTGATCCAATGTTATGTAATTTGATATTACATTATTATTATAAATTATTAAGTGAAAACCGTAATATAAGTTATGAAGTATATATGGAAGATGTGAAGGCTTCTTTGTGTGTATTTCCTTTTTTTGTAATGGTGTGGTTTAATAGTGAAGATAATGAAAAAATAATAGATAAATGCTTCCCATTACGCTTTATGAAAAATTTATTAAAATATTACGACTATTATTTAAAGTAAAGCCAGATTATAATAGTATAGATGAAAATACTTGTGACGGGTTGTTCGGGATTTATAGGTTCTCATGTATGTGAGAAATTATTAAAAAAAAAACACAATATTTTTGGTATTGACAATTTAAATAGTTATTATAATATTAATAATAAGTTGGAAAATCTTGAAATATTACGTAGTTATGAAAATTTTCAATTTGAAGTAAGTGATATTTGTGATACAACTATTATTTCAAAATGGAAACCCGAAAAAATTATTCACTTAGCCTCTATGGCTGGTGTAAGATATTCCATACAAAATCCAGCATTATATGAGAAGGTAAATATTGGTGGTTTTATTCATATATTAGAAGAAAGTCAAAAAAATAATGTCAAGCAAATAGTGTATGCAAGTAGTAGTAGTGTATATGGATTAAATAAGAAAGTTCCATTTAGTGAAAGTGATCCAATTGAAACACCAAATAGTCCATATGCTTGTAGTAAAATGGCAATGGAATTATTTGCAAAAACGTATAGTCAGTTGTATGATTTAAATCTAATAGGATTGAGATTTTTTACTGTATATGGACCCCGTGGGAGACCAGATATGGCGCCATTTAAGTTTTTGAATGCAATAAAAAATGGCGCATCATTTCAAAAATATGGTGATGGATCATCATCTCGTGATTATACATATATTGATGATATTGTGAATGGTGTGTGTGCAGCGACAGAAAATAAAAAAAATGTAAAATGTGAAGTTTATAATCTTGGAAATAGTAGTCCTGTAACATTAAATCAATTTATAACATTATGTGAGAAGGTTTGTAGTAAAGAGGCAAAGTATGAAACGGTGGGAAATCAATTAGGAGATGTTCCACATACATATGCAGATATAAGTAAGGCAAAGCGAGATTTGGATTATGATCCACAAACAACTTTGGAAGATGGATTACGTAAAACTTATGAAAGTTTATAATTATGTTATATATAATGAAAGTAGCGTTTTGTTTGTATGGATTAAGTGGAGGATTTAGTGAACGAATTGAAAGTAGAGCTAATTATAGTCATACACTAGATGTAATGAAGAAGTCATATGAATCATATAAAAAAAATATATTTGAAGCAAATAAGCATGTAAACTTTGATGTATATTTTCATACACGAAAACATAAAAATATAGAAACAATCATAAATATGTATAATCCAAAGGCATATATAGTAGAAGATAAACAAGTATTAAATGAAAAATACAAACCTTGGAATATAGCAGTATTATCTAGACATGATAGTGTTAATAAGGTATTAGGTTTAGTGAAAGAAGAGTATGATTATATATTTTTGTGTAGATTTGATTTAATGTTTTTAAAGCCTTTAAAGTTTAGTAAATTAAAATTAAATGAAAACCAAATATATTTTCCTGAACAAAGTCATATAATATATAATGGTAATATTTTAGATACACCAAAATATTATGTAAATTGTCCAAAAAATATAAGTTGGAAAAAGAATGATAAAACTAATTATTTAAATGATTGGTGGATGATTTTTAGAGTAAATATGAAAGAAACTATAATAAATATGGAAAGTAGTCATAAGGATCATTTGGAAACAAATATTCATCAGTATATTGCAAATTATTTGAGTAAACATGGTGAAATAGTATTAAGCGACTTGCGTTTTTATGATACACCTTTAACAAGGTATATATTATACGGTAAAGTATAAAAAAATAAATATATTATTTTAATAAATGATAAGTGTAGTCATACCGACTCATAATAGATATAATCATTTATTAAAAGCGGTGGAAAGTGTAAAGAATCAAACATATAAAGATATTGAAATAATTGTTGTGAATGATGGATCAACAGATAAAAATTATAAAAAAGAAATAGATGGTGTAAAGATGATACACTTGACAAAAAGCACAAAATCTTGGTTAGGTTATGGTTGTGGTGCACATCCTAGAAATATTGGAATGAAAGAAGCAACAGGTAAATATATAGCATTTTTAGATGATGATGATGTATGGTTACCAGAAAAGTTAGAAAAGCAGGTAAATGCTATGAAAAAAACAAATACAATGATGAGTTGTAGCGAAGGATATATAGGTGAAGGAATGTATAATAAAGATGAAAAGTATAAATTGTATAATGGGGAATATTGGAAGAAGGAGTTAACAAAGAGATTAAATATAGAGGAATTTCCAGATATATTTAATTATGAATTAATAAAGAAATCAAATGTAATAATAACATCAAGTTTAATGTTTGAAAGAAGTTTAATAGAAAAAGTTGGGATGATGAGGTTAATAAAAAATGGAGGAATAAAGTTAGGAAAAATAAAGGAGAAAATGTATCAAGATTGGGATTATTGGCTAGGTTTATTATATTTTACGGATTGTGTATATGTGAAGGATCCGTTGTTTTATTATGATAATAGTTAAATTTTTTCAGCATATTCACCTCGAGTTTTTTTATTAGATTTTATTTTTGTAGTGTCAAAAATATAATTATTACTGTATATTGGTATATGTATATTGTGTTTTTTGAAAAGTTGCAATGCCCATTTAGAAATAACACCAGAAAATACACCACCACCACAAAATCCTCTACAAGGATATATGATTTCCCATCTGTAACGTGGAGCCAGTAATAGTTTATTTTTATAATAAGGGGGGCCATTTGTTTCAAACTTTCTAAAATCATTTATACCGTTGCTTATTATCTTTTTTAAACCTTGAATTAAAAAATTTATATTCCATAAAGAAGGTTGCAACCATATTCCTTTGGCATTGATTAATTCTATTTTATCTGTTTTTTTATGAGTTGTAATAATTCTAGAATCTTCCAAGTCAGCATCTATATGAGGTAATTTACAAATGTTTTGAACCGTTAAATTTCCCAAACAATGAGAACATATATAATCCATATATGTTTCGCCTAATTTTATATTTGGATAATTAGTGATTGATGGTATAAAAAAACGATGTGTTATGTTTTTTATATGGCCCTCTGGACTAGGATGTAAACGAATCATTCCAATATTTGAATCATTATTTAATAATTTAATACATTCATTTACTGTATTATTATCTACATTTCTAGTAAGGAAGAAATCATCAATAAGTAGTAAAACATTTTTATATTTTTTTTGAAGTATTTCCAAATAATACAACATACGTGATAATATATTATCTTTTTTGGGTTCCATTGTAGAAAAAATGTAATTTACATTATATTTTTCAGTGAGATCATATTGTAAATGAGATTCTTTATTAGTCCCAAGATAAATAGGAAAGGGGCAATCCTTCCAATATATATTCATAAGTTTAATATGTGGTTCCCAAATATTATAATATAATGTTGATGTTGGAATTAATATACAAGTAGTCATTTGTATATAACAAATACAATTATTCTATACATTCAACGAAAAGATTCAAATTTTTATTCCAAACATTTTTATTTTTTTGATTTTCAGTTATTCTAGTTTCTTCACTTATACTATGACTTTTTTTAAACATGTTATACCCAACAGGCTCGAAACCAATATGATCCAAATATGTGAGAGGATCAATAATATCTATAGCATGTGGTATCATTTTGTGATATATACATCTATGTGTAAAGTTAATGTGTTCATAACCGTATTTACCTTCCATAACTTTAAAGTAACCAATTTTTTGAATAAGTTCTGGTGTAAATGATAACCAACATCCTACACCACCACCTCCGTGTTTCATAACTTCAACATTATTTACTAGTGTTTTAATATAACCAAATCTTTCCCATTCATTTTTGGGATGAACTAAAGGATGCATTTGACAAAACCCGATATGATGAATGTTACCTTTTTGTATGACATTTACATATTTTTGAATACAGTTAGGTTTATATAATACATCATCATCAGCTAAAAATCCAAAGTCAATATTTTGTTCTAATAATAATCTAATAGAAGTATTTTTTGCTCTAGCTACTCCACCATTTACCTTTTTTTGATGTATTGGAAAGTTAAATTTGTTTAAAATATTTGTGTGCTTTTGTGGTATTGGACCATCTACTACTAAAACAACATATACATTTAATACACACGACTTTAAAATATTTTGTAAAGACTGTAAACTCTTTTCAATAATATCATATCTAGATTGGTCAGTTTTTTCTTCACTGTATGTTGAAATAGCAATACCAATTTTCAAAGAATTTATATTTTTCGAAAAACTCATATAATATAAATTAAAAAGTAAATTTTAAATATAAAAAGTTTAAATATAAAAGAAATAATAAAGTTATAATGGTCGAATTTCCAAAAAGTAAATGGGATTATAATTGGGGTATAGATGAAGAGAACGCATTATTTTTGGATACATTTATAAAAAATAATAAACCAAAAATAATATTGGAGACAGGAACATTTGAAGGTCAAGCTACATATGTAATGGCACAAGCAGCAAATCAAAATAATAACAAAT
>Ga0315320_10002722_pt1 | contig 14544 bp, 10 predicted proteins | sample M140m21515metaG_FD_203458 | JGI IMG/M metagenome (GOLD analysis project Ga0315320, IMG submission 203458) | Ammonia-oxidizing marine archaeal communities from Monterey Bay, California, United States - M1 40m 21515 | ecosystem: Environmental > Aquatic > Marine > Coastal | place: USA: California... | reverse complement strand
GCATCTCTAATTTCTTCTCCTGAAATGACTAAATTTATCAATTGTCCATGGTGTGCGAATTGCGATCTTCACGCCAAAATATATAGGAATCTGAACCAATCAACTAAGCAAAGTCAAAACCGTGAATGCCAACCTGCTCAAGATCAAAACTTTATTAGCACCACAAAGAGAAAGACTCCTTAACCATCCGATGTACGCGGTAATAACAGAACCAGTACACGTTAGAACTTTCATGACTCAGCACGTTTTTGCAGTCTGGGACTTCATGTCATTACTGAAGTCGTTGCAAGCCACTTTCTGTGGGTGTGAGATTCCATGGCGTCCGGAAACAAAGTATCCTCTGGCAGTCCGTTTGATTAATGAGATCGTATTAGCCGAAGAATCAGATGTGGGACCCACCGGACAATTTTTAAGCCATTATGAGATGTATCGAATGGCGATGATCCAGACGGGCGCTCCTACCAACTATATTGATGCGTTTATCCTAGGCCTTGAGGCCCACAAAGAGTTGGATGAACTTCTTGATTCGTCGAATCTCCCGAATCACATCGGCAGCTTTGTCCGTTCCACATTCGAATCTATTCGAAGCTCCAGTCCCGAAGAGTTGGCAGCCATCTTCTTGTTCGGTCGAGAAGATTTAATCCCTGACTTGTTTCGCGGTCTCGTTAAACAACTCAATGAGTCTCAGACTGATCAATACACCTTATTTGAATATTATCTACAACGGCATATCGAAATAGATGATGACCATCATGGCCCCATGGGTGAGGATTTACTTTGTCTGCTCTGTGGATCCGACGCAGAGAAATGGGATGCTGCCGGTCGCGCTGCTCAATCAACCTTAGAGAGCCGGCATGAACTGTGGGATGGCATTCTGGAGTCTTTGGTTACCTTATAACGAGGCTATGCTTAGAGAATCCTTCCGTAAGCAAAATCCGCCGGGGGTAGCCTAATGCTCAAATCGTTGGATGAGCGTAGGCAAAGAATTGTTCGTCTTAGTAACAGGAAGTTGCCTGTAGGTTCATCGCTGTTAAAAAACCTTTATTCCATCGGCAAGCTTTGGAGTGGGCAACGATTAAGCCCTCAGAGGAGCCATCCGGATACCCTAGGAATTCAGTCCGGTGGATCATACAGCACGTTACCCTGTCCCTCAACCACCCGGAGATGGCAGCTACCGCGACGAAAGGAAAACCTTCATTCTGAGCACCTCTTTTGCCCTCCGTCACCGGTTGGGTTAGGATGTGTTCTTAGGATTTCCAGCACGATTATCAAGATGGAATCGACGAGGGTTGCGTAGACACGCTTCCTAGTTGTTCCCACTTTTTACGAGGTCTCTTCATGTTAAAGTTACCGGCGTCGTTTCTACTTATTACATTATTCTTCACAGTACCAGCCCTCGGGGCACCGCCTATTCGAGAATTTGATGCCGCCGGGGCTCCCTCGTTTAAGATGCTAAACCCGGGCGAGAGTCCGCCATTGGACGTCCACGACAATTTCGTGATTGGTCCAGAATACATTCCAGCTCCTGAATTAAAGGTGATTGACGGCGTTCCGCAGGGGACCGTACAGCAGTTTACGATCGACTCCAAAGAAACCACAATCTACAACCCTGGAATTGCCCGGGAGAAGTTTGGAACGGTCGACCCCCAGAATCCTAAGACCCTCATCGTGGATACGCATGAGATTGACTACAAGCGGCAGATTACTGTTTATATTCCCAAACAGCATCAGGCAGCCAAAGACGCCCCGTTTATGATTTGCCACGATGGGCCTAAGGGAAAACCCAACATGACCTTGCCGCACATTCTGGACAATCTGATCGCCCAGAAACGGATTCCACCAATTATTCTCATCCAGATTGCTAATGGGGGCGGTGATGCACAGGGGCACCAACGAGGCAAAGAGTATGACAACATGTCCGGATTATTTGCGCAGTATATTGAAGACGAAGTACTTCCTCGCGTGGAGAAACACTATCAGCTAAGATTAACAAAGAACCCAGATGGGCGTGCGGTAATGGGCTCCAGTTCCGGAGGTTCCGCTTCGCTTATCATGGCATGGTTTCGAACCGACCTTTATCGTCGAGTGCTCACCACCTCCGGCACCTTTGTAAATCAGGCTTGGCCGTTTGATCCTAAGTATCCCGACGGCGCCTGGGGATTTCACAAGAAAATTATTCCTTCCAGTCCCCAAAAACCGATTCGGCTGTTCATCTCCGTCGGCGATCGGGATTTACTCAATCCAAATGTGATGCGCGACGATATGCATGACTGGGTAGAAGCAAATCACCAAATGGCGAAAGTTCTTAAGGCCAAAGGCTATGAGTATCAGTATTTGTTTTGTCGTAATTCGGGCCACGGCATCCGCAATGCAAGGGCTCAATTCATGCCCCATGCGATTGAGTGGGTCTGGAAGGGTTACGGCACCAAGCCGGTCAAATAGTTACGCTTCGTCGTATTTAATACAGTTTGAGCGTCGGTGCCGACGTGAAGCGACAACCCCACTACACTAGAACACCATCTCAAATTATTAATAGGCAAAATGAATCCACAACAAATCGTATTTTGCGGCCTGCTACTGGGGCTCACAGTCACAACAACTAATGTAGGTGCTGTCGATCCGGGCAACGCGTCCTCGCGAATTGACGAAATCATTCAGTTCGATCTAAAAACAAATCAACTGAAACCTAATCCGCCGGTCAACGATCTGCAATTCGTCCGACGTGTGTATCTAGATGTGATTGGTCGAATTCCGACTGATCTTGAACTCAGGAGCTTTTTCGAAAACCCCCGTCATGGTCGTCGAGCCAGATTAATTGATGAGCTGCTAGACTCTCCCGGCCACGAGTCACACATGTTCAACTGGTTGGGAGACATGCTTCGTGTCAAGGATGACTATTACCGCATTGGCAAAACCTGGACTTTTCATTCCTGGTTAAAGACACAACTCCGCGAAAATCGGCCGTGGGACGAATTGGTTCATGATCTGCTAACCGCAGAAGGACGACTCGGAGAGAATGGAGCTACCGCTTACCTCCTGCGTGATGCGAGTATGCCGCTCGACAGCCTCTCCAACACGCTGACCACTTTTCTCGGGGCCAATGTTGCCTGTGCTCAGTGCCACGACCACCCTTCCGCCGAGTGGACACAGCGAGACTTCTACGAAATGGTATCGTTCTTCGGCTCCACGGCTTTTGATCGAGTCGATACTCGCAAACCAGCGATTACACTTAGAGATGACCGTTTCTCCAAAGCCAATCTCGTCACCTTACTTCAGCCGAATATGGAACGAGTCATTTTTGATGGCACTCGTTCGACCGACTTCCCCTCCGACTACGCGTACGACGATGCTAATCCTGGTGACCGCGTCGGCCCGCGATTTATCACGTGGGATGGAGAAGATAAATTACCGTTAGATGACTTGCAACCGCAGCGGCTCCGCAAGCACTTCGGCGACTGGCTGACCTCAAGTGAAAATCCACGTTTTGCTGCCGCTATTGCTAATCGGTTATGGCAAAGGTTCTTTGGAGTTGCCGTCAAAGAACCGGTCACAGACCTCGATGTCTTGGAAAACGCCACGAATCCGGAACTACTACAATACCTCGCGCAATTGATGAAGGAAGTCGATTTTAACGTTCGAGAATTCCAGCGTATCATTCTGAATTCCAAAACCTATCAGCGGCAAGCCAGCCCCACACCTCCCGAAGGCGAAGAATTTAGATTCCCTGGCCCGTTATTACGCCGGATGACGGCTGAGCAGGCATGGGACTCAATTGTTCTCTTCATGCGAGGAACGGAAGTTGACCGATTAAAAACAGATTATGCCCCCTTGATGGAACGCCTCATCTTTCCGTTCGAATTCTCCCACGACAGAGATGAAATTGAGGATGATCGCGAAAAGATCTTCGACTTTGCAAAGACACTCATGCCAGACGGACAAGTGTCAAACGGGCAGGGCGGACGCGGCCTGTTCATTAATACCGGCGAACGAGTCGGCAAGGATTCCTGGCTTCGGGCTTCCGAACTGCCCCAACCCATGCCACCGACGCACTTTCTGAGAATTGCAGGACAGTCAGCGCGCGAGGTTGCCGATGATGGATCGAACGAAGGCGGCATCAGTGAATCCCTGGCGATGATGAACGGAGAAGTCACCAGGAGCCTTATGAAAACTTCATTACTTATCAGATCGGTTCACGCGAAGAACACTCAGATCGAACAGATCGCTTTCCTTTACCGATCATGCCTGTCACGGCTTCCGAATGAGCAAGATAGAAACCGATGTACCGCCGCACTCGCTCAGGGACTTGAGATTTCCGATATCCTCTGGGCTCTATTGAACTCCCGTGAGTTCATCTTTATTCAATAGAATTCAACGACTACATAGATACTGCACGATCACATAGCGAACCGATTCAAAATGAAGCAATTCTTCAACTCTTTAAACACACTGACTCGCCGAGCTTTTGCCGAACGATGTGCTGCAACGTCGTTCGGACTAACTATTCTTCCGAACCTACCGCCTGTTGCTGCAGAGTCGGAAGTTCCTAAGCCTGCTGCGTTCGGCAAGGCGCAGAACGTCATCTGGCTGATGCTCAGCGGTGGTTTAAGTCACATTGACTCACTGGATCCCAAACGAGGGAAATCGCAAGGTCCGGCAGCAGCTATTAACACATCAGCCGATTTTCAGGTCACTGAGTTCTTTCCAAAGTTCGCGAAAGTCGCAGATCAGGTCTGCGTGATCCGGTCAATGCAAGCAAAGATCGGCGTCCACAAGCCGGCTCAATACTATATGCGTACCGCCTATGAACCTCGGGGAACAATTCTACACCCTAATCTTGGGGCCTGGGGTTCTCACTATCTAGGACGCAGCAGTGATACCTTGCCATCAAGTGTCTGCGTTAATCGTCGTTCCGACCAAGGCAACGGCTTCTTTCCTTCCAACTACGCGCCGTTAGCAATCGGGGACCCGAGCCAAGGGATCAATGACGTCAAATCGATCGGCGGTAAGTCTGCGGCAGCTAAGCGTCTGACATTAATGAATGGACTCGACGCCGACTTCCGCAAACGTTTTAAGGATAAGGGCGTCAATGCCTACAACGGTTTTTACGACGATGCCCTTACTTTGATGAAGAGCGATGAGCTGAACGCTTTCGATCTCGCACAAGAGCCAGAAGATCAAAGGGCAGCCTACGGCAATAACTCTTTCGGCCAGGGTTGCCTGCTCGCTCGACGACTAGTTGGATCGGGGGTCCGCTTCGTTGAGGTGAAGCATGACGGCTGGGATCATCACAAGTCACTTGCTGACGAAATGAGCGACATTGCGCCGGTTTTTGACCAGGCATTCGCGACACTCATTAACGATCTAAAACAGCGCGGGATGCTTGATTCAACGCTCGTCATCGTTGCGACCGAATTCGGTCGCAAGCCGGACTTCAGTGGTGATGGCCGCAGTCATCATCCAATCTGCTTTTCAACTGCTCTTGCAGGGGGCGGTATGAAAGCGGGTTTTGTGTACGGCAGGAGTGACGATCTTGGATACCAAGTGGATGAAAATGCGGTGTCGATCGGAGCCTTTCATGCGAGCATCGCGTACGCGACTGGAATGAAACTCGATAAGCCGGCCACATCTCCCTCGGGGCGTCCCATGACTGTCGGTGACGGCGAACAGCCTGTCCTGGAGTTATTCGCATGACAAAAACACTATTCATTCATGCCGTCGGCGTCTTGGTAAGTTTTGTTGCAACTCTCAACTCGAAGCTTCCGGCACATACGAGAGCAGTGATTCACTGACCTGCAGAAATGTCGAACGCATCGGATAGAGGCTTACCCTCGGCGTAGTCATACTTAAGACCGAGTAGTTTGGCGATTGTCGGGGCGACAGCCGTATTGTGGACTCCTTGTAGTTTAACCCCCGACCGAATACCAACGCCGGAGAGAATACACATCGCTTTCATCTTCGAAGATTTGGCTAGAAAACCATGCGACCCAAGTGACGTTCTCGCTTCCTGGTAGGTCGTGACGAGTGTCTCCCCAGTCACGGATCCGGAAACACCGTACCCATCTTTGGCCACCACGATGGCATCAGGGACCTGATGATATTCCCGAGGGTGTGGAAAGCCGACTTCATTGAATCGATCTGGTAGCAGAACGTCCGCCACTCCCTCCTGCCCCAAGAACAGTTTTTGCACAGATGCGGCGCGCTCAGATGCAGAAGCTGGGTTGGTGCAATACACATACCCAACCCCACCTTCCGGAACCACATGCACTTGCGCCTGCGATAACTCTCCACCTTCCACAGTCAACAATCCGGCTTTTCGCAACAAAACATTCGGCCGAATGGCTTTGGGAGTCAGAGTAAAGCCGTGATCGGCAACCAAAATAACTGTCGTGGCTTCACGAATTCCCGCATCGTCAATAGCGTCAAGTATTTTACCGACGCACATATCGGCATACGCATTCGCGGTGTAGCCGTCCTGTGTTTGGGCTCCCCGCCTATGATGCGTCGCATCATTGTTCAATAGATGCACGAGCATCAGGTGGGGTTTACGCTCCCGAATAAGATGACAGGCTGCTTCCGTCCAGACATAGTCGAGGCCCACAACACTGACATTACGAAAGGATGCCTGTGTTTCGTCCTGGAGGAATCCTTTTTTAATAAGTTCTGTCCGCAATCGTGGTGTTGTATAGTCCAGTGAATTGGGTACGTCCGGGAACTGGTCATCGAATGACTTCGAATTGCGAGTGCAGGGCCAATTCACTTCGGCTGTCCTAAGCCCCGCAGCATGGGCCACATCCGCGACTGTGGGAACTCTCACCAAGTCTACCTGATCACGATTCGAGTCAATCCTAACCGGCACTCCGATTCCACCTCGGACGAGAACGCCATTTGCAAGGACGCCGTGACGCCCAGGCTTCAAGCCGGTCACCAGGGTCGTGTGGTTGGGCCAAGTCACCGAAGGGTCTGAGACAGTCATCCCCCCTTCAATAAGACAACCCTTCTCAGCGAGACGACGAATATTAGGCAGTGGCACCTTCGGGTCGTCAACAAGGTACCCAGCGAACCCGTCGATGCTGATGAGAACCACATGGCGGTCAGTAGCATCTGATTGGGCTAATGCCCAGGGACTGAGGGTCACTGTAATTAGGGCTGCCACACTAGAGAACCATTGTTTCCTGCTTAACATACCGACCTTATCTCCCGCCTATTAATATTCGAAGTGCCTTCAAGACATTGGGCAACTTAAAACTACCAAATAGCTCTGAACTAGTAAACGAAACAATATCCATTGCGGTTCCGGCTTCAGCCATGACAGCAAAGGGACGCAAACTTATATCGTGTTTGGTGAATCCTGATTAACTCCGACGGTGCAGCACAGGCCTCGGGCTTCTAGAAGTCTTGATGCTTTACCGTGGTAGAGCCTGTTTCTGAGCAGGCGAAAGACGGCGGTCAAAAACAAATGGATCTTTGAGAGCGGGCCTGACAGTGATCTTCAATGGCGGCGCGACCCCTCCCTGATCAACCTGCACACGCGTGACATTACCTGTTCCAAACGGCTTGTCCTTAATCCATTTATGGCCGTCTCCGTGGAGGTACAGCACCGGCAACTTTGCTTCATCCACGAGAGCAACAAAGGGCTTAAAGAAATCATGATGCCTTTCAACTGGATGCGCGTGACCAAAAAGCACGAAGGCCTGATACGAACCATGGTTGTCCTTAAGGAGTGATTCAAGCCAGGCGACATTCTGGGCATGTCGCAATTTCCACTCGGTTTCATCGTGCACTCGCCCACCGACGAGATTGATACCGGCAAACAGGACGCCCTGAAGACGAAAAGCGAAGTTCTCGTTACGGACTTTTTGTCGGCTTACGGTAAAGTCATATTCCCAGTTCGTGTCAAAGTTGCGAAAGTGCTTCACCCAATATTTCCAAGCCACATCAGGAGTCGTGCAGTCGTTCCATTCATTGTCGCCCGGGATAATGAATGTCGGTGAGTTCGCCTTCCGCAACATCGAACTTACTTTAATATAAACCTCTTCGTTACAGGCCGAAGCACCATCCTTGATGTCGCCAAGATGAATCAGAAATCGGCCATCTGACGGCAACTTCTCTATTTGCTTTGGTAACAGCTCATCTTCGTTTGGGGCATACGGAACGTCCCCCATAGCATAAAAGGTTACCTCCGATGATTGATCGTCTGTTGGCGAGTTTGACGTCGAATTAACGAGAAGAGCCTGCCCGAAGCTGGGTTGAGTTACTAACAAAGCAAAGCTTAGGGTGAACGAGACTGCGAGTACTCTCATGGCTGGAGTGTCATCCTTAAAGGTTTAATGGTTTTCCTGGCATCCTGGCAAGAATCACTTCCTCACGCATGGTGATTCACCAAATTCACACCTAATGCCATATGGTTACGTGTTTAGATATATCTACAGTCACTTCCGTACGAAACTAGATTTAGAACTGTATTTCGTTCGTCGTTATACCCATCCAATCCGATCTGTCTGCGAGATGTTCATTTCTAGCACGGTGGCTATCGGGGGTCAAACAAATTGCCTTGTGAGGGGTAAAGGCCTATTTGGCGTAGCCCTTCTTTTATGAGGTCACACCCGCAAGAGAGTAAATCCTAGCCTAAGCACCATCAACTGCAGGCAGCTCCCGGAGGCAGCATGGCAAGTCATAAGAATTCAGGGGGCTTCAGAACACTCCGCGACACGAAAGCACAAACCCTACTTAAAAATGACTAGCGCTCCAGTCACGACCATCTACAGTCCGTAAATCATGTCTGTAGCTTCATAGGCTCTAAAAACTAAGGCATCACCCAGCATCCGGCTTTTGCTGGTTTACGAAAGAACTTGAACAGTTATCATCGAGTACCATTGGATTTTAGATAAGTTGATCAATAACATATTGCGATTTAGTGCCTCCTAACGAGAATAAAGCATGAGGAAACAGGTTTAACCAACCGCAATCTGATTGTCTTCAAAAATGCATTCAAAACAACTATTCTTCCTGACTACACTCCTGACCGTCTATCTAGGACGTGTCCTGATGGGTGAAGCCATTCACTTGGCAGTCTGCTCTTACAGTCATGATTTTGGTGACGCCCACCCCAGTTGTCTCAATCACTGCGTATCACATCAATCGTCCTCTCATCGTGCTTGTCATCCACCAGTCCCCGACCGAGATACCATACCGGATTCTGACAACAATAATCATCAGCATGATTCGGACGACTGCTCGGTGTGTCTGGTATTCACCCAAGCACATGATCAGGCCATCACCGTGGAGGTACCAACCTCTTCAGAGGCACTCCCTTTATTTATATGCTCCCCCCCGGTTCTTCATCTGCCAGACGTGCTTACTGGGTTTCGGACACGGGCCCCGCCTGCATTTACCTAGGCTTTAGTAAGGTCCCCGCTACGATTTAGTAAATCGCAGGCGTTAAGAAATTTGGGCCCATGCCGCCCAAGCCGATAATGAACACGGTTTCATGCGAATCTTTTTAGCCATTGAGCTAGGCTTTGTTCTTCGAGGACCAAATCCCCGAACAGGTTTATTACTACTGCGTACAGGTAGGTACGGTCCAACACATAAAACATTATCGATACCTAATGAAGAATGTCTTCACCCAACAAACATAACGCCCGCCCTTCGGTAAACTCCATTACCCAACGGTTCCTAAGCCTTGCGAATCAGGATTTCTGTCCCTGGGCGAATCGGTACGTCTACTGGTTAAAGCAACCCATCGGTTGGTTAATCGTGGCCGCTGCGGCTTGCCTGCTGATCGGCCTGTTCTTGGCGCCTCAGGGGTGGGTTATGTTTGCGGCTCTTACCGCTGTGATTTTTCTAGGGGTAATCTGGCCATGGGTCGCAATACGCGGAGTGAGCTGCCGTTTATCGTTCAATCGGCGACGGGCTACTGAGGGGGATTCCGTTCAGGTGACCCTCAGTATTAAAAACTCGTTCCCATGGCCAATCTGGGGATTGGCAGTGGAGGGTGGTTTTTTCTCAGAAGACCTTTCGCCCTCGAATGATGCAACCGCGGTTGCGCTGGCTCGCGTCCCCGGATGGGCCACGACCGATTTTAAATGGGAATATGAACCACACCGCCGTGGCCTTTATCCCTCTGGTATCTGCAGGATTTCTAGTGCCTTCCCCTTTGGTATTTGGTCCGCTCACGATGAAATGCAAATCAATTCTGAGCTAATTGTCTGGCCGAAAACCGTCAAACTAGCCTCCATTCCTCCCGTGCAGGGGAACGATCCTACTGCTACTGGCATTTTAATGAACCAAGCGGGTTTAGAGGGGGACGTGCTTGCAGTTCGCCCTTATCGGAGAGGTGATTCATTGAAACACATCCACTGGCCCCAAACGGCTCGTCACAATCGTTTTATCGTCTGTGAACGGCAAACCGCGGCTCATCGCCGAGTCGAAGTTTCAATTGACACGGACCCTCGCATTCATCAGTTTCAATCCGGCAACGGCAGTTTTGAATGGTGTATTCGGGTGGGCGCCAGTCTGATTAAAGAATTCCACGAGCATGGCTGGAGTGTGACGTATACCACGGAGAGACACTCCCCAACACCCACTGCCCTCGCGATGGGGATTCAATCCACTTTTGACAATCTGGCGGTGCTCCAACCGGTAGTGGGAGATGACTTTGAGGAACGGTGCGGCCTCGGATCTCAATCTAAACACATCTTGCGAATTGTAGTGACCACCTCCGAACGAATGGCTGAAATAGAATGTCAGAATGGCATTTCTGCCGGCACACGATTTGTGGTATTACAGACAACGCCGAGGAGCCGGAACGAAGATTCTTGGCTAACAATTGATTGTGAACAGGATATTCCTACACAACTTCAAACTCAATGGGAAAGGTTATGTCATGAATCGTGGTCCGCAGCCTAACCCCGTTGGCCAGACGTCCGTCATTTTCCTCGCCATTTTAGCGATGTTGATTACACAGACGTTCCGCTTTACAAGCCACTGGAGTGGTTGGGTGGTTTTGTTAGAAACCTCTCTCACACTGCTAACTATCTTCGCCTTATCCCGAATATTCCAGCGATGTCAAGTCAACCTAACTGAGTCGATGAAACCTCATTTACTTTGCCACCTGACGATGATCATTCTCCCTATGGCGGTACAGGTCATTACTCGATCCCTGGGGGTTGGGGATCCGAACGAACTCGTATTATTAAATATGGTTCAGAATATTGCGTTAGCATTGGCCGCGTTACCATCTTCACATAAGTCCCTGCAAAGATCCGCGTTGCTCAACGGGTTCCTTGTCTTGTTCGTCACCGCCATGACCGACAATATTCTAATTTGGGCTGCCAGCGTAGTCTTCGCGGCCTTCGGATTATGGTGGCTCATGTGCAGTTACTGGGAACGACTGGAAACTAAATTCGCCGCTGCTACAAACCGAACGATTCCCTTAAGGCCCGTGCTTATCGCTCTGGCCACATTGACGGGGTTGGGTGCGATTACCATTGCCTCGGTCGGCGTACCGAGGACCGTCATGGTGTTGGCAGGATTCATGCCCACATCCGGAGGCGACAAATACCCAGACCCTAATGCGCGTTCGGGCGTCGGGGAAGGAGACATGATGATAGCAGCCGAAGATAGCGCATTCAGTTTTGGCCCGGTTGATTCGGAGATTTTACTCGAATCAAAAATGCCAAGTCTGTACGATGTCGCCAGCGATCAATACGGGGAGGCGAAAATCAAAAAACAAATCAACAAGGAACTAAGTCAAGCTATCTCACTGACAGCAGATCGCCTTCGACACAATCACAACAAAACAACGAGTTCGGAACAGGCCGCTCGTCAATTCAGCACCCTGCGACGGTTATCCAAACAACGCCGAACCTCCCCTAATGAACGAAAGTCGACGGCGTTATTTCATATAGCCGGCAATTCTCCACTGCATCTCATCACGCAGCGATTCGATTCTTTTGACGGAATTGAATGGAATCACAGTGGTCTTCAATCCGTACCAGCCAGTACTTCTCTATCATCCGTTGATGGCAAGCCTTGGCTAATGATTAATCGTAAAAGCGACGAGGTTTTACGTGGCAAGCAATCACACACATTAAGGATCATCAACCTCAAATCGAAGCAAATACCAAGTCCTGCCCACCTCACAGGAATTCATATTGCCGACGTTGATCGAGAAAGTTTTTACGCGAAGGGGACCGATGGAGTTTTCGAATTAGCTGCGCAGGACTTTATCCCCCAACTCACTGTGATCCACCTGGCCTCTCAGGTTCATTCTGAGCGGGCGCTAACCCAGCTTGGAGATTTTCGGGGCCTGTATCCCAAGACAACGCAGGCTAAACGACGCACTGCGATTTCCGGGGAAATACTCCACTCGCGTGCCAGCAGTTGGACGGAGCACCTTTCCCCAGGCTGGGGACAGGTGCTGGCCATTACTAAAAACCTACGGACTCAGTTTAAGCACGACCCCATGGCCACCGCACCAGAAGATTGTCTTAATCTTGTTGACCACTTTCTAGCTACGGGTAGCGGACCTGATTATATGTTCGCATCCACCGCGACGGAATTACTCCGCTCACTGGGATACGAAGCCCAGGTCGTAATGGGATTCTATGCTGATTCGGAGGACTACGACCCCCAGGCGATGCAGACGATCATCGAAACAGAGAATTTACATTTCTGGACGGAAGTCCACGTCGGTCAAAACATATGGGTTCCCATTGAACCAACGCCGGGATTTCAAGCTCCCAAAAGCTGGTTAACATGGCAGGAGAGAATTTCTCTTGCCTGGCTAGCCAGCTTGAACTGGATAGCAGATCACTGGGGCCTGATCTCCCTTAGTTTGGTTGGGGCGGTTATTGTATTTCGCTTAAGACACGTCCTCTTTGACGTCAGTTCCTTGGTATTCTGGAGAATTGGCTGGTTCGGTAGCACTCGCCGACGGATTATTTGGACGGTGCAAATTTTAGAGGTACGTGCCCGTATCGCCGGGAAGGAACGGCCACCCTCGATAACACTTGCCAAATGGTATCGAGCATTAGCGGGAAGTGAGCAAAGACTACAGGGTAATCGTGAATCGTTAGAGCAGCTTTTGACACTTGCCGATCGTGCGTTTTATGACCGCGAATCCATCGAGGTCAGTCTATCTTCCAATATTCAGACAGACGTATATTCCGCGTGCGCTAAACTAATTAGAACGTGGACTTCACGTAGAATGAAAAGATCAATCTGCGATTTGCCTCTTCAACAGGCTCCCAGGAGAATAATTCAACAAGGACTGAGGACCCCATGACAAGGGAAGAAGATACAGACACGGCAATCACTCCGGCTTGCGAACATCAGCAGGCTATTGATCGTTTGCGTTCAAGACTTAACACCTCGTTGTTAGGCAAGCAGGATGTCGTTGAAATGGTACTGGTGTGTTTGCTTTCGAGGGGACATATACTCTTTGACGATCTCCCGGGCTTGGGCAAAACAACGCTGGCAAAGGCGGTTGCGTTAGCAGTGGGTGGCAAGTTTGCCCGCGTCCAATGTACGCCTGATCTATTGCCTAGCGACATTACTGGTTTCAACATATTTAATCAAAAAACACGCGCATTCGAATTCATGCAAGGTCCGGTGTTTTCAGATGTCTTACTAGCAGACGAAATCAACCGTACGACCCCCCGTACCCAAAGCGCGCTTTTTGAGGCGATGGCCGAACGGCAAGTGACCATTGACAATACTCGTCACAAGCTTTCTGATTCCTTTTTTGTCGTCGCTACCCAAAATCCGGTTGAAATGCACGGTGCTTATCCGTTACCTGAGGCACAACTTGACCGTTTTGCAATGAAACTCCGAATCGGTTACCCCAATCGAAATGACGAAATGAAAATGCTCGCTTCAAACATCGGTGAGCACGATGCGTCATCCGCAGACGATGAACCGATCCTGGATCCTTCCCAATTACGGCAATTGCAACAACACGTGGCCGAAGTTAATGTCTGCGAATCAGTACGTGAGTATTTAGTTGACCTTGCTGCCGCTACCCGCGCTCACCCAGACATCTCCCTCGGGTTAAGCCCGCGGGGGCTCATTATTTGGCAACGGGTCGCACAAGCTTTCGCTCATCTCAAGGGGAGGGACTTTGTTACCCCGGATGATGTTCAGGAAGTCGCTCTGCCGGTTCTCGATGTACGCATGGGTGGCGATCTAGAATCTTCGCGAAGAAATGTCTCCGAAGTCATGGACTCCGTCACCGTTCCTCTACTAAGCACTAATAATCCATAAGGTTTTCCGGCATGTACTTTTCAACCTCTCATACCCTCCAGTGTGCTTTTTCTGGGCTGGTTTTGTTGTTCTTCGCTGTAGGTTGCGAGAATAACGGATCTGACGTCAACCATAAAACGGGTCATTCTCATAAAAACGAGCATGGCCATGATCATGACCATCACCATAGCGGTGCGCGTTTTGGCGGCCAAATGGTGGAGGTTGGGCATACGCACAATCCAGAAGGCCTGCTGTTCTATTTTGCCGAAATCTTACCCGTCAAGGAGAACACGATAAGCT
>Ga0315320_10002718_pt1 | contig 14554 bp, 14 predicted proteins | sample M140m21515metaG_FD_203458 | JGI IMG/M metagenome (GOLD analysis project Ga0315320, IMG submission 203458) | Ammonia-oxidizing marine archaeal communities from Monterey Bay, California, United States - M1 40m 21515 | ecosystem: Environmental > Aquatic > Marine > Coastal | place: USA: California... | reverse complement strand
AAATCCGTATCCAATTGTGCGCAGCTCCCGATTACTCCCGTTATCCTTGTCGTAGTCAATCATCATCTCGGCGTAACTCTTAGGAGGAGCGTAATTAGGCTGACCGTCTGAGAGAATCCAAGCACAACGCTTGGGATTACTTCCGGCGATGGGTGTGTCGCAAACCTTTTGAGTTTGACGAATTCCATCCCACAGATTAGTACTACCATCTGTACCAATGGCCTTGATTATCTTAGTTGCCTTGGCTCTACCCTGCTTATCCATTTTAGTGAGAGGCAGAGCGATCCGAGCCGTCGTGCTCCATACCACCAAACCAAACATGGAGGTCTCGTCGAGACTCTCAACCACACACACTAGAGAATGCTTGGCTAGATCCAGTTGACTCAACCCGTGACGCTCACGCTTGCCGTTACTGTTCACGATTTCTGCTTCAGTTCCCATGGAAGCAGAATTATCAAGACCAGCAGCAAGTACAAATTTGATCGGCGTCTCGCTGGAAGAGGAAGAGGAATTATCACTCGGAATCAGGACTCGGTTAATAGTTAGTTGGTCGAATCTCATCGTCTGTCGTGTTACGGGTGAGTTACCGTGATCTCTTACCCATCTCTCAATGGCTTCCTTCTCATACGTGTACCCGTCTGGAGCCAAAACAGGTGTAGAAGTTTTGTAAATTTCATTTACAGGAATATGCGTTATTGGACAAATGTTTTTAGATACGAAGTCAGACATTTTTTTCTACTCGTGGAAGTTTTTAAAATTCATTTTATAAAATGGAAAGTTGCCAAGAAAGTTACAATAATCTACTGCAAGTTCTTCACGATATTTGCATTTACAGTAACATTTTTTATTTAGTGGCGGGTACTATGGCCTTGGTCACGTTCAAAAAATACTATAAATTGTTTGGAATATTTATTTTGACTATAGCAATAGTATCAATCATTCACCACAGTAATAAAGACGTAGGATTTAAAAGAGATGTTTGGAGTGTATTAGACGTAGTTTTAGCCAATGTGGGGGGTTTGATTGGAATGTTAGTACTGTTGTATTTGATGAGTAAGAAACGAGTTCATATTAGATTAGCCATAGTAACTATCATAATGGGCGTATTGTCTATCTTGTTTTTCATCTTATCCGAGGTGGAAGCTTCACGTGCTGAAAAAACTATCGGGGAAGCGGATTCGGTGAAATCATGGGATGGGCCAATTTTTACAGTTACCGAGTCAAACGCTAAAGACATATATAAGGGTAAGTCGCAACAGGCAATGTATTTAACATATCATACTATATGGCACGTTCTATCTGGGTTAACAGTAATGATTTGGGTAATATCTGTTATAAGTAAACCATAAAATATGATTAGTAATAAATGTCAAGAAGACGCAGAACTAATAAGAATCACAGAAGTTTAACACGAGAACAAGCAAAACAGTGGTGGTGGGACAAAATAACATCAAAATCCGACAGGTATGGGCGGCGTTCTCCGCTAATTTCTAAATCAAATTATTCCAAGTTATCACTCGCGAAAAAACGCGCGGTTGTAAGAGAAGAATTACAAAAAATGTTATCAGTTCCACACGGATTGATATTGACATCTGACGAGAGTAAAAATGCGTTGAAAGGATATACTAAAAAAGATGGCTGGACACAATCTAGATGGGTGAGAGATGCCATACAAGGAGACTTACGTAATTTGTCAGCAAAACTGATAGCAGCTGCCTTATTACTCGAATTCCGTGAAGAAACACTCGGCAATTTTATGAGAATTACAAAAAATTACAGAAGACGTCGGATCAATATTTGGAGACCAGTTCAGAGAGGATCGGGTCTTGAACCCAATGTATATTTTTGGCCACCTCGGGAAGGAATGGTCTTTTTGCCAGGTGTAAATGATAAAGTCAAAGAGTTGGTAAAACGTGATATTAAAACGTTTCCTGTTAGTCAATTATTACCAGCATTGAATAGATATGATAAAAAGGCATCAACAGAAGCCAGGAGTAGAGGTAAAGAAAGTTATAGTAGATTTCTGACCAATAAAGATTTGATAGCCGAAATAGCTAGTTACAATTTTTCTTGAAAAACACACCAGAAGACGTAAATATAAATTGAATTCATATAAATACTTGTTCATATGAATTAATATGAATACAATGGAAATCTGTCGTTGTTTGAATGATGTCATCACAAATGTCGAAAAACAAAACAATATTATTGTGCGGGGAAGAACTTGTCAAGGAACTCTTGTCTTAATTGATTTGTATAAATTAAAAAATAATCCTAGATTGGAAGGGGCAGAGGTATTTAAAATGTTATTTGGAATTAGTGATACTAATCCATTCGGTAGATTTCCTATGGAAAAAGACGAAGAGGGGTGTCTTACAATATTAAGAGATTTACGAATAACTTCAAATCAATGGTATATATTTAATGTATTCTTAAATACAGGAAGTGTCCCGGGATATGAAGATTATAAATTGGGAAAAGATTACAAGTATAATTCTGTGTCATCTAATATAGAAACATTACAAGAAATCTGTGTTAAATTTGGGGGACTTCCATCTTTTGATGTATTTCATGAAAACTTTTATAAGGGCGAAGCCGAAGAAAAAATAATGATTGACCCCAAAAATCCAGAAGAAGATAATAAAAGTAAATATCAATGGCGAAGAGTAAGAGCAACTGGTCCCCACGTGACCCACCCTCCGGCGTGCAAGGGGTGGTCTTGTACTTCAACTATTACTGTGGAAGAAGGTCATTGTAGTTATTCTTATCATAATTATCGTAGAAATTGGGATTTTACGAATGAGTAAAAGTTAAAAATTCATTTTATTTATCAAATAAAATGAGCAAAGTCAATACATTTTTTGACAAAGTATTTGTCATCAACTTATTTGATAAAACGGCCCGGTGGAAAAAAGTAGAAGGTCAATTAAAACGCCGGAAAATTAAAGTAAATAGATTCATAGCTATTGACGGTAGATGTAAAGATCAGGGACCTACTGGTTGTCGCCAAAAATTAAAATCTCTGGAGTTAACACATAATGTAAAGATTACCAAACCCCGTGGCTATTCTTACAAAGAAATAGTCCCAGCTAGTTCACTGACCATTGGAACTATACTACTCTTACGAGCGATGGTGAAAAACAAATGGAAACGAATGTTGATTCTAGAAGACGATGTAGATTTAGCGAGAAATTTCGAGAAAAGATTTAAAGCTGGAATTAAAAGTTTGGGTAAAAAGAAATGGGATTTGTTATATCTGGGTTGTGGAGCTTCGTGTGGTCATCGTGATGTATCATATGACAAGACGTCAAGTATTAATAAAGAATCTACTATTTCCAAAATCACTGGGGGTGAAATGATATACGTAAAATATAAAAATGATTTGCGAGCTCCGTGTGATGACGATTGGTGCAAAACAATTACACCCAAGATCTCGTCGGCCCCTATACCGGGTGGTACTTGGGCTTATGGCATCTCCTTAGCAGGAGCCAAGAAAATCTTGAAATTAATGAAAAACAAACATGGAATTGAAGACGCAGGAATCCATATCGACCAGGTATATAAGATGTATTGTGAAACTGGGGATCTGAAATGTATGGCATTCGATCCCCCAGTTGTTTGGCATCAAGAAGGTTATATTAGAAGTGATTCTGACATTCCCTGGTGAATCGAGAAATCGGTTGGGTCAACATTGAAGATATATTTAATTGAGTTTTCAATTAAATATTATTTACTGAATGTCCATGTACTCGGTGTCTCCATGCTCCAAATAAATTTAGTGCGATCATTAGCAGTTTTGTAAATAGCTTCAATGGGCATGTCGTGTCGTTTAGCCCAGGATACAATAACACGTGGGTCGATGTAATTGGCTTTCGATGTGCCAATATTCACATTATTTTCTGCTTCGGCTAGTTTTAATTTTTCGGACTCTATTCTATTCCTCTTGGTTCTTTTCTTAGAATCGGTAGATGCTGCTTTGAGTTCCTTGGTCAGCTTAGCTATTCTGTCATTTATCTTTTTCACCTTTTCAGAGTTGTCAGTCATACGCTTGTGATTTAGTGTCAAAGCGGCTGCTAAATTTGCTTTAGCGAAGGCAGCCTTTTTACGTTGTAAGTCGGAATTTTTAGGTATCTTAACTTCATCCAGAGCTTTTGAAACTTCTGAGCTTGCCTTCCAAGTTCTAAAAACCTTGGCTGTCAAACCTTTCGACAAGCTCCCAAGATATGCGTTCAGAGTTCTGGCATTTACATTTGGAAACAATGGTGTTGATTTACTCTTACCTTTACAGCTATTTCTCAACACTTTATAAATAGCTGGATCCAATTTGATAGTTTTGTCGAATTGGATGGAACTCTTCCCCACAAAATTGATGGTAATTTTTTTATCTTTATCATTCCATTTCACATTCTCACACTTCAATGTCGTTAATCCACGCGTTCCTTCGTCTCCTTTCTCCGTACCAGGTCTAATAGCTATCTTGTCCAATAAAAATACAGCCGCGGCCAATTCAGCTTTATCAGATTTCTTGAAATCCTTCGTGTACTTTTTACGAATCTTATCGATCTTACTGTTTAGATCTCGGGCTTTTTCAAATTTACCGTAATCATTCTGGCCCACCCAGGGATCAAAGTTACGATTAATTTTAGTATATACAGGTTTACCGTTGATAGGATTTTTCCATCGAGACAACCAAACAGCATTCTTATCACTAGTGAAACCACCCCATTTACAAGCATTTCCATCAATGTAACAGCTCGGTACTTTATCTAATGATATATTAAGAGTTACGTCGCTCGGCATAATTCTTCCCTTGATCCTCCCGCGGTCTTTACTCTCACCGTGGCCTTTAAAAAGAGATGGGGGCTCGATATTATTAGTAGCTGGGAGAAGAACATCGTCAAAAAGAGCATAACCAAATATCTTTTTGACTTCCTCTTTGCGTAATTTTTCTAATTCTTTTTCTATCTTAGTCATAGCTTTTCTCGTCTCTGCTTTCTCCTCTCTAGTAGTCTTAATATGATCTATCATCTGTGATAGATCCAATTCGTCAAGTGATTTAATACCTTTGGAGTTCTTCTTAAGAGTTTTCTTCCAATCCGTTAAGAAATTCTTTTTAAACACTTTATCTTTCCTGATATCTTCACTGGCTTGTTTATTCCCACCAGCAAGGGTTCTATCATTGGTTTCCAATGCTTTAGCATAGAAGAGAAGTGCCTCTTCTGGAGTTACATGGAATGGATTTTTGCTATCTGTTTTATCCAATTTTAATTCTGACCCTTTATGAAATACTTTCACACTCGCTGGTAATGGATCATAAGAAGGTGGGAAAAGAGGTCCATTGTGTGATAATGTTTTCCATTTCTTAGCTCTCTTTTTTGTTATAAGATCCCACCACCTTCCTTTGGTACCACCGCTACTGCTTTGCAAGCGAGCGATACTTCGACGTTTAATTCTCTTGGGAGGCATTTTTCTTATAACAACTAATATTTAATTAACTAAATTCGTTCAACATCTTAGTTTAACCAAGTTCCTCCAATGTTCCATTGTTTGATCATGTAAGCACTTGGATAAACACGACAGGGATGCTTGATATAATATTTAATACCAAAATAAGTATAACGTTTGAATCCCCTTTTTCGAGACATACTAACACATGGACACATGATGCCCTTTTCCTCTTCAACAATACTATAAGGATATATCTTTTTTGTCGGAATCAAAGTCACTTCTTTAGTTTTCTTAATTCCCGTTCTAACGTAATATGGTCCTGTTTGTTTATTAGCTCTCTTGTATATGTCAATGTTAGCTAGCTTTTTAGGACTTAACAAACGTTTTAAGACAACGTAACGGGGTACAGAAGCTATAAATGAATTTGAAATATATTGAAGTTTTAGATCCGGATCTGGAATTTCGTTGGACATTACAAATTTGTAACCCCTTTTCTCCAGTAATGTATTCAAATTTTTTACTTTTTCAAATGTAGTATCTAGATATACTCCACCATGATGATACAAGATTTCTAATCTCATTAAATCAGCGATCATGGCATACACAGGTTTTTCGAGACACATTATTTTTTTGATCAATTTCCACGCGAGAGGAAAATTATCTTCGTGTAGATCATTATTACCCCATAGTTTGTAGTCCCATCCTCTCATTTTTTCCCACCCTCTAGTATATACTTTCAATATGTCTGGCATCTCCTTACCAATCCAGATTTGATGTATAATTTTAGGAATTTGGTTGTTTTTCATTCTTTTTGAAATATCCATCGTGGGTCTTTTCATTTATCTTTATGCAACTAATTATAATAACTAAATTTAAACAAGTCGGATATTCAACAAAATGACGTCATTAACAACTGAGACACCTGCTAAATACGCAGTTCTAATGGAAACCAACGGAGAGGAGTGCGAATCCTGGCTTTATTTCATCAAACACGATGGTAATGAAGATAAACTTCAACACTTGCTTAAACAATTAGAGCAAATCGAAATGTATATTATCGACGATCTAAGCACATTTGATCTTGACCTGGAACACCTGGTTTCGGAACAAACTGCAAAGGACATGACCAAAGTTGAGTTAAACAGTGTAAGCTTTCATCGTAAATTCGACGGGGTTATGAAAACTGTTAATCTTGGATTGAAGCGTAAAGATTCCAATGAGAAAAGAATCAGGAGAGCCCACAAAGCCCTGGGGTTTGGAAATATCGACGAACACATCGAGGACGAGGATATCGACACCGAAGATCAAATTACTGAGAGAAGTGAAAGTGAACACGACGACGATGAAGATCTGGTACCATTGCCTCTAAACGGCGAAGAACAGGAAAACGTGGACGAGAATAGTGATAATAGTGATAATAGTGATAATAGTGATAATAGTGACGAGGAAGAAGACAAGGTGGAAGAGATCACTCAAGAAATGGCACAAGCACAAGTTAAAGCGCAATCAAAGAAAAAAAGAAAAAAGAAAAAGCGTAATTAAAAAAATATTTTTATTATCTTTTTAGATCAATAAAAATGGTATCACGTAAGAAATCACGAAAAGCATCTCGCAAACGTAGGTCATCCAAACCAAAGAAAATTGGATATTACGTTAAGAATGGTAAAGTTCTAATCGCCTATGAAGGTCACAACCGTCAGGGAAAGCTAGTGCACAAAGATTCTGCTGGTAAAACTATCCGGAAAACCGTCAAAATTCATAAATTAAAACGCGACGCAAATAAGCACGCTAAATCTAAAAAGGGTCGCAAGGCGTCTCGTAAATCCAGCCGTAAACGTAAGAGCGCCAAACGCAAGGCCAGCCGTAAACGTAAGAGCGCCAAGCGTAAGGCCAGCCGTAAACGTAAGAGCGCCAAAAGGAAGTCCCGTAAACGTAAGAGCGCCAAACGCAAGGCCAGCCGTAAACGTAAGAGCGCCAAAAGGAAGTCCCGTAAACGTAAGAGCGCCAAAAGGAAAGCCAGTCGCAAGGCATCACGTAAACGTAAGAGCGCTAAGAGGAAGTCCCGTAAACGTAAGAGCGCCAAGCGTAAGGCATCCCGTAAGCGTAAGAGCGCTAAGAGGAAGTCCCGTAAACGTAAGAGCGCCAAACGCAAGGCCAGCCGTAAACGTAAGAGCGCTAAGAGGAAGTCCCGTAAGCGTAAGAGCGCCAAGCGTAAGAGTGCTAAGAGGAAGTCACGTAAACGTAAGAGCGCCAAGCGTAAGGCATCCCGTAAACGTAAGAGTGCCAAGAGGAAGTCCCGTAAACGTAAGAGTGCCAAAAGGAAGTCCCGTAAGCGTAAGAGCGCTAAGAGGAAGTCCCGTAAACGTAAGAGTGCCAAAAGGAAGTCCCGTAAACGTAAGGCATCCCGTAAACGTAAGAGTAAGTTTAGAACCGGTAAGAAGTGCGGCTTTTCTGCTGGTAAAAAAAAGCGTAAATACAGACTGAAGAAAAAGAAGAAAAGGAGAAGAAAGAAAGCGTGGTCTAGCAAAGCCCCCATGACCCGTTCTTCTAGAATGAAACTATACAGGAGAGATCCATCTTGCTTCTTGCTTCCTCCTATGCATGGGGAAATGCCTAAATATCCTATCTGTGACAAAAAAGGTAAGAAATTGTGTGAAGGTGTACTTTCTGCTAAGATGAGAGCCGATCTTGTTAAAAACACGCACGGGAGATATAGCAACAAGCGGGCTAGAAAATCAGCAAGACGTGTCAGTCGCAAAGCCGTCAAGATTGCAAGAGATCATGGATGCAGAAAGATGGCTTCGTTGTACAGAAGACACCATTAAATTTTCAGTAATTGAATTATAAATCTTTACTTTGTCAAAGTAAAGATGTCACTTGAATTAATATTTGGACCGATGTTTAGTGGTAAAAGTACTGAACTTTTGCGACGTTTGAATATATGCGCTGAGATGAATTTGCGTGTTTTGTATGTAAATAGTCATCTCGATGATCGAACTAGTGATAGTTTCTCCACGCACAACCCAACCATGACCTCTGTAGGAAAAATTCAAGCCTGTAAGATTCAAACTCTGGATGAAATAAATCCAAAAGATTTTGATGTACTAGGAATTGATGAAGCACAATTTATTACTCCTTTGAAAGATCCTGTAATAGATTTAGTAGAAAATCACAATAAAAAAGTTATTATTAGTGGATTGGATGGTGATTTTGAACGCCAAGAGTTTGGTGAAATCCTGAGACTCATTCCGATGTGTGATAAAGTAGATAAACTGTATCCATTTTGTTTGACATGTTTAGAAAAGACTGGAAATGTCAAGGATGCGTTGTTCTCAAAGCGTGTTGGTGGTAGTTCTGACCAAATATCAGTAGGAGCTAAAGAATCCTATCGGCCAGTGTGTCGGAAATGCTACCAGAAAAGCTAATTTTATATCCTTTGATATAAAATTTAATATACGCCGGCATCATCTTCTTTTGCTGCTACTTTTTCCAACGCGAATAATCCAACATCGGGATAACCCTCTTGGTCACCCTTTGACTGCGTTATATCTACTGCCGCAGCATAACCTCCCTCGCCCGTTGACTGACTAGTTAAATAAGTCGCTCTATCGTCAGTATCATTAGAGATCGCATCCGATGGGCAATTAGCGGTGTCCTTGTGACATGGTTGAACTAAATTATACCAGGGTCCTGTGGGATCATTTTTAAATTTACCATCACCCTTACCCGAATCAACGAATGCAAAACCACACCACCCACCGGTGTTAAAACCCCGACACCAATTCTTTTGTGGGCACTTATTACCCGAAACAACGTTAGTGCCATTCGATTGGATCCAAATGCTCGACTGTCCCTGTAATGCATAGTCTCCAGTTACATTACCAGATGCCTTGGGTATGAGTGACCAGAAATTTTTATCCAAACACTGACCCGAATTTGTGTTACTACAGTAATCATCACCGCTTCCGCCGTCGCATCGGTGTAATGTCCAATCATACGCCATGTCATCTTCGCCTAAATCTGTACATGTAAGTTGTCCATTTCCACCAGTATCGTATCCTAAATAAGTGTTTTTGCCGTAAAATGGATCCACCTCGCCAGTATCTGATCTATATCTACATCTAATTCTGTAAGTAGTGTTTTCTTCGGGTGTGACTGGTGGACTTGGTGTTGAATGCGGTGTTGGTGTTGGTCCTGTTGTTGGTACTGGTCCTGGTCCTGGTCCTGGTGGACTTGGTGTTGATGCTGGTGTAGACGCTGGTGTTGACGCTGGTGTTGACGCTGGTGTTGATGCTGGTGTTGATGTGTGAGTATGGTGAGAATCGTTAGATTTCTTACCCGTCAGGGCTATTATAACAGGAATAGCGATCGCTGCTAAAAGAAGTAGACCGGAGACAACGTATATCCATGTGGGCGTTGGTCTGGACGTTGTTGCAATTTTTGTATTCGGTATGTTATCCATTTTATATCAAAGGATATAAAATTTAATATACACCGGCATCCTCTTCTTTTGAATAAGATTCTGTAGTTGACGGTATCGATTCTAATGCAAACAAACCTTTACTAGGAAGTGCATATCCACTTTTATCTATCCATTCTCCATAAACACCAGTACCAGCTTTTAAATCATACTCTGTTCTAACGTTTATATAATTGTGGGGACCTGGTTGATCAGCGTTGTTGTCACCGTGAGCAGTATGGGGGCAATCATCTTCCAGATCATTACATATTTGTACAAAATTAAACCATTGTTGTCCATTGGCATCAGGATCTAAAGAATCTTTGGGAATAGCCAAATTATATCCCCAAAGATCCCACCATGTGGAATCACATGCATTTTTCACCAAAGCATTACCATGGGTTAGATCGCAATATTGAGATCCGCATTCAACTACGCGATTTGGGTCTTGCCCATCCACCTCAATTTGAGGTTCTATATAGTAATAAAGATTACTCAAGCAACCAGGACTGGAGGAGCAATTAGTACCTTTTCCTTTATCACCACTACATTGGTGTAATTGCCACACTGTTTCAGCGTTATCGCCGCCCTCACCCTTTGCAATACATGCCATATGTCCTGACGAACTATCATAAGTCATATAATGCGGTGTCGTTGGACTGGTAACTTCACCACCCCCGTCCGAATTTCTAACTTTACACCTTATCCTAAATTTATCCCCATCTTTTGGCATACACGTGTACCCATATTCACCAGCTCCCCCTGGGAGATGTTGCTTATTGCAATAATCTACCGGTGCCGGTGTTGGTCCTGTTGTTGGTATTGGTCCTGATGTTGGTGTTGGTCCTGTTGTTGGTATTGGTCCTGATGTTGGTGTTGGTGTTGGTCCTGTTGTTGGTATTGGTCCTGATGTTGGTGTTGGTCCTGTTGTTGGTATTGGTCCTGATGTTGGTGTTGGTCCTGTTGTTGGTATTGGTCCTGATGTTGGTGTTGGTTTAGATGTGTGAGTATGGTGAGAATCGTTAGATTTCTTACCCGTCAGGGCTATTATAACAGGAATAGCGATCGCTGCTAAAAGAAGTAGACCGGAGACAACATATATCCATGTGGGCGTTGGTCTGGACGTTGTTGTAATTTTTGTATTCGGTATGTTATCCATTTTATATTAGTTCAATATAAAATTTAATATACGCCAGCGTCGTCAGATGGCTTCTCGACGCACTTCGGGTCTGCTTTAGAGCAAAGCCGACCGTCTGTTAGGCACTTTTTGGGCCACCCTGGTACCTTTGATCCTAGTTTATTCCAGGCGCTGATATACGCGGCGCAGTTTCCATCACCGAGAAAACGTTGTTGACAACATGTCTTCATGCAATCCTCAGGCCAAGCACAGAACTGATTAGGACCCATCCAAGTACCAGTGGTTGAGTCATAATACCCCTTGACTCCTTTAGCACATTGGGCGCTTATACCATTTATAAGGGTGTCGGACTTCCCTTTCTTATCACTCAATTTTTCACAATCATTCATGCCTTTAACCGCACCCTGTTCACAACATGCCTTTGCACAGTTTTCCATGTAATTCGACCAATTGACCTTGCCAGGGTCTTGGTCGATCCATAATTTGCACTTCGAATCGCCCCATCTGTTAAACAAATTATCACATGGAGAATAAAATGGTTTAGGTGTTGATGCTGGTGTTGATGCTGGTGTTGATGCTGGTGTTGATGCCGGTGTTGATGCTGGTGTTGATGCCGGTGTTGATGCCGGTGTTGATGATGGTGTTGATGATGGTGTTGATGCTGGTGTTGATGCCGGTGTTGATGCCGGTTTAGATGTGTGAGTATGGTGAGAATCGTTAGATTTCTTGCCCGTCAGGGCTATTATAACAGGAATAGCGATCGCTGCTAGAATAATCAGACCGGTGACCACATATATCCATGTGGGCGTTTGATTTTTGCGAATGGGAACGTTGATATTATCCATTTTATATCAAAGGATATAAAATTCTATTTTTGGATGATTGGTGGTTTGGGTGTCTTGGGTAATTTTTTAGACGAATCCATTAGATGTACTTGGATGTAATTTGCTCGTTTAAGATACAGGTCTACTTTTTTGGCTACTGCAAAACGAGTAGCTCCATTTTGTTCTGTTTTCATATATCTAACAAACATATCTATTCCGTTATTATACAATTCCAAAGCCTCTGGATAATAATGATCTGAATCTTTACGCACGGCGTCTTTAATGATTTCCACGGCTTTCAAAAAGAAGTTATTCTCGCTAGCTTTTAAGATTGGATTAATTTGACATAGTTCTAGTTCGTCGGGGGTCAATTTGATTGGGATAGGATCCGACCTTGTTGAATTCGTGACCATTTTTTTGATTGGATTTGGCTTGTAAACGATATACCAAGCCGAACCCACTACGCATCCAATAAACATAAAGACGCATGCTATGGATATAGCAACAGCCTCGCCACTCGTCATCTTAGAAGTTGTTATTTCGTTATTTTCTGGTGTAGGCATAATTGTATTTCTTGAATATAACGCTGTAATATTTCTTAAGTTACCAGATGTCTTATTTATTTCGGCGTATGGTACTATGATGTTTGACGTATTAGTTGACGTATTATTCGTCAAATTAGTTGTTGAATTCAGTACATATGTATTGTTAAACCATTCTGTGGTGTTTATAACTGAATTATTTAAAGTCTTAACGACTATTTGAGTACAATTAGACACACAATCGGTTTCACATAGCAAAGGGATCTCTAACGAATCGCATATATTTACAAAAAATAAGAATGCACCAATAGCAATTCCAAACATTCCACAAGCGGAACATATCGCAACAGACGTCAGCATTAATTTTGAATTATCATTCCTCTTCATGATTTTATGAAACAGGTTCTACTGTTTAGACATTTTTGTTATTCTTGATAACAAAAATTATTTATTGAAGTGAAGGGTGAAGCTTTCTCAATGCCATAATAGCTTCTTCTTTGGCTTTAGCTTCTACCTCGACATCAAAAGAAACGCCAAGCTTATCGCGGACGTGGAAAAAGTAGCCAGGAAAATCTGTAATGAAATCACTGTGATGACCTACACGTCCATCTCCTTGATTGCTCACGTGCATAAGCACGCGACGATCTCCCCAGGATTTTACGATCAATGGAGCCAGGCGATGAAACTTGAGAGGCTTTTCGTCTGGGTGTAGCTCTTCCCAGCAATCGAAATGGTGGGAGTCAAACACGACAGGAAGATTGTGACCTCTTTTTTGCAATGTAAAAGAGATACTCAATACGTCACGTAGTGAATAGCACCTCTCACAATGCTCCAGTACCAAACGAGCTCGTACTTTTTCTGGGAGTAACTGGAACTGTTTGACCCATCGGGTCATGGTTTTTCGTTTATCACCATAAACGCCACCCCCGTGAACTATCAAAATGCTATTGTTGTCCATACCCATCGCATCTAAAATGTCAGCATGATGAGAGAGTTCTTCGATAGTCTTATCAAATACTTTAGCAGTCAACGCGCCCACTTGATTAAATTGTCCAGGATGCATCAGAATCCGGATACCATATTTTTTCGCCAAATCACCTGCGATTTTAAGATCTGGTTTGGCGAAATCAATCGTATAGGACTCAACCTCAGAGTCTGTGAATCTTGGGAAAATATTACTACTCAGTCTAAAACACTTAACACCGTTCTGATGGTTCCACTCGATCATTGGAACCAAATCTTTGACGTTTTGAAGAGCCAATTCTTTTGCTTTTTCTACAGTATAAGTCCTGCGAATGCAAGTTCTACTGTTGAAAATTCTATTCTTTCGGAGGGTGTTGTTTATACAACATAGCCCTAGGTGGATGGTTGGGGTAGACATCTCTGTTTTTAGATGAAAAGTTGTCTATAAAATTCATTTTCCTCTAATAAAATGAAGAAACATACAATCGGATTAATCGTCCTCGTAATATTAACGCTGGCTTGTTTGATAGCTCTGATAATTGTTTTGACAAATTCATGTAAAAACTCCGGTTTTAGACTAAAAAAGAGTTTCACTACACCTACAGTATTGGATAATCTTGCTTTTTTTACAACCGGCGCGAATACGAATATCTCATCATTAATTACGGGTATGGTAAGTAAGAACATTACGGCGAATAAGATTTTTGTAGTAGGCCCCTCAAAGGGGTCGTATGATAGTTTTAAGGAGTTAGATCAAATCTCATCGGCACCAATACAATTTATACGGTTAATTACCGACGATGATGGCTGGTCGGCCTACGCAAAGACTATCTCAATGGGAACTAAGTGGGGGAAGGTTCTTTCAGATTATCATGATATTATAAAAAACCAAAACCAAGTTCCTATTAAAACATGGAAGTATGCTGGTATATGCTGTACTAGCGAGGGGGAGGGTAAAATTACCTGTCTAAACACAACGGTAAAAAGTGGAGATTTTATTTTGGGTACATGGAATGCAATGTTGTTAGATAAATCTAAGTCGAGTATCCCATACAAAGAATTGACTTTTCAAATGGCGGGTGGGGCGGGAAATTCTCAAGGTCAATATTCAAATTTTACGAATTCCACTTTTGGGGAAGTGTGTAGTGCGAAGCCAGTTCCCGGCGCTAAAATAAATGCT
>Ga0315320_10002717_pt1 | contig 14555 bp, 7 predicted proteins | sample M140m21515metaG_FD_203458 | JGI IMG/M metagenome (GOLD analysis project Ga0315320, IMG submission 203458) | Ammonia-oxidizing marine archaeal communities from Monterey Bay, California, United States - M1 40m 21515 | ecosystem: Environmental > Aquatic > Marine > Coastal | place: USA: California... | reverse complement strand
TTTCGAATTGACAATCTATGTTATTTAGTTCTAGGTTCCCTCCAGATCTAGGGACTATGTTTACTCTCTGTGTGACATTAACTGCTTCCTCTGGAATCGCAGTACTCCAAACTTTAATCTCGAAGAATATAGTGCCTGTAATTAGGTATGGCGACTGAATCTGAAATCTGATTTTTCCTGTTTCATTAGGCCACATTGCATTCATTTCCATTTTATCCTGTATGAATACATTCCAATTTTCTAATGCGAATGCCTGGGAAAAATCCCCCAATACGCTTCCATTTTCATCAATTGGCCTTACACTAACCGCAATATCTCTTTGAGTATTGCCCAAGTTCCTAGCAGTTATTTCTATCGTTGCTACATCATATGGTGAAATCGAATAAGTCCCTCCACCTTCTACAATTTCAACCCCATGGAAGTAACCGTATTTCATTGAAAAATTATACCAATCATTACTACCTGTATTATTTGAATTTATTTCCATCGAAAATTGATGCAATGAGTTCGCCAGAGGCATACCATTTTGTGTAAGGGGGGCGGTAATTGAGAACTCAGTCCATTCAGTAGTATCAGATAATATTTCAAAATCAAATCCATTCGATGTATCTAAAGAATATTCCCAATTAATAATCCAATCATCAGGTCCATGAATCTTAATATTTACTACATCATTACTTTCTGCTAGATTTGAATAATTAACGTTTAAATTAATTAGAGCGCCAGGGTCAATAGCAAAAACCGAACCGGAATCCGGTCCAAATTCTACTCCCGGCCCTTCTTCAATTTCGAATGGATACAAGTATTCGGGAGTATTATTGAAAACAGTATCTGCAGCTACTTCTTGTAGTTCTAATGCTCTTTCTGTAGATATTCCATCAGGAAAGTTTTCCCCAACAGGTGATTCTCCGGTAATTACTGCATACAATACACATGTTGTGAGATATGTTCCATCCAATGATGGATGCGACCCATCAGAATAGAGGCTTGAGAATGAGTTTTCCCCTTGTGAAGGGTCTATACCCGTTTCATTTACTTGATTATAGATATTTTTGAACGCAAGACCAACTGGAGCGATAAAAACTGGTTTTTCAACAGAGGTTGAATTTTCAAGATACATTTCATAACCTTGTTGAAGATGTAGTTGCATTGTCAAATAATCTGGATTTCTATTTGTATTTGTACCATCTTTTCTACCCCAGGTCATTAGTAGAATTGTTTCTCCTCCTTCAGAAGTAATTCTATCATTTAGATCTTTAATTGCATCTTTACTTTCGGTCCAAAACTCAGAACTAGTTGTGAATGAAGGCACCTGACTTTGTTCTTGTAGAACCACATAGTCATGCCCCTCTGAAAGCTTCTGATTTAGTTCACTACTTTGTTGATTCGCATCTTCTGAATGTTCAGATAATCTCATGCCCCCTTCAGTTACGGCTTCAACATCCGAATTTTCACCTGAACCCTCCAAAATTTGTTCTAATTTTAAATTCAAATCATTATAATCAGTATAAGAATTACCTACTAGCAATATGTCCAAACTTACTGGATTTTCATGACCTTGTTCATGGTCTTTTGAAATAGTACTCATTTGTTGATTTAGTGTGTTATTATCAACAAAAATACTTACCTGTAGTAAAATCAAGGCCGCAATAAACACTGCCGGGAAACCTCGCCTCATGTTGCATCCTGAGTGTTCTACTCTTTCATTATCTCGCTGTTTTGTTCATAAAACAGGGAAGTATTCAAGTCCTTAGTTGCAACTGTACATACATGGCGCCCATATGGCCGTTCAGAAAGAAATCTTCTGGGAGCAAGAAATCTTCAATAATTGAAGAAAGCATTGTAGTCGAATATGAAAGAGAGGTTAGAAGCGAGAAAAAAGTGGGGGAAAACCGCTCACACCTCACAAATAAAACCTTTATTGATGCTATGGCTTTACTCTCAGACGAGACCAAATGAATGTTAATTAAATTACAGGGTCAGGAATTGTCCTGCCTAGTGCATCTACATCAAATTCTCCTGCTTGGATAGGAACTTTCAAACCGAATTCGAATGATACTTTTGGATCAATTTCTCCAATTTGTCCTACTTCAGTTTCGCCAATAATTACTCTAGCCCCCCTTCCTTTTATCCAAGGTCCCTCTTCTTCATTAATTCCTTCCCACCTTACTTCTGCAAGATTAGCTCCTAAGTCTCTGAGTAACGAACTGGCAATTCCCTTTGCTGCAGAAAATCCTCCTCCTACCTCAGCGCATGCCCATGAAAGACGAGTTTTGTTTTGCGAATTTCTAACAACTTCTCCTAATTCATGCACTCTTTGAGGTAGTTCATGGTGTCTATTTGCTGCAAGCAGATTTAGTAATGATGGAAGAATATGTTGCCTTAACATCGTATGTTCTTTAGTAATAGGGTTGGAAATTATCGTGCTTTTATTTTCTTCATTCCATCTAACTCTTTCAAATTGGTCGCGCTTATTTGATAGTGTTAGGCTTTGAGTTTCTTGTAGCCCCAGTGCACATAGGCTGTAACTAATTCTTCTCTTCAGATTGGATGATGGCAGAGGAATTGCATCTAAATGTACTGCAGATAACTGTTCGGGTAGGTTGTCATAGCCATATCCTATAGCAATATCTTCTACAATATCAACTGGATGCATAATGTCATTTCTCCATCTTGGCATCGAAATAATATGCTCTTTCTCACCTACTATACAATCCGCCCATTTCTCAATTTTATCTGGCCCATTAGTAACTGTTCTAGTATCTATTAATTCTCCACCCATTTTTTTGATTGAGTCCGCAATTTCAGTTTTACTTAATTCAATACCAAGAATATTTGTAATCAATCTATCTGGAACTTTATGATGTTTCGAATCACCTCTGGGTACGTTTGATAATTCTTGATTCCAATTTTTTATTTGAATCGATTCAATAACTCCTCCTCTTTCTGCAAGTGACAAACATATCAATAGTAAACATGCCTCACAAGATCTTTCATCCCATCCTGTAACGTCAATGAAAAAATCTCTTGTTTGCTCGTTTACGGTAGTATGGTCGCCGTTGATGATTGGGGGGAATGAAAGAACTCTATTTTCAGCATCTACAATCACTGGATATTCGTCCATTTCAGACATAAGATGAGCATATTCTTTACCTTTAGGGTGTGATTCCAATATATTCTCAATACTCATTTCACTTTCTTCTGCCAATGGAATAAACTTATATTTTTTATCGACAGAAATTACTCTGAATGGAGGACTTAATTGAGATAAATCATGGACACCGATTGAAGCAAACTTTCTTTTTCTACCCAAAGTTAGATGTAATTTTTCTTGGTGATCCATCAATGATTGAATAAAATCATTTTTTTCACTGTGATTAGAACCATTATTTACGCCTCGTACTACAGCCCCTAGTATAACCGGACGTATATTTTGTAGCGACTTATCAACTTCGAGAGTTATCTCTCCTTGTTTTACTTCAAGATTAGGTGAATCGTTTAAAGAGTTCAGAAAAGCCCTAGCGGCTCTAGAAATAGTTTCGTGGCTTAGTAAATCAGTCCTATCGGGAAAAATTTCAATCTCGATTCCCCCCTCATCATTTTCTTCTACAACACATCCTATGGATGGCATTCTTTTTTCCCAATCTTTTGAATCATATTTCACCCCATTAATTCCATGAAGATATTCTAAGATACTATGATTAAATTTTAGTGTTGGCATAATTTCACCTAGTTTCCAAGCCACATCGGAAGAGGTCTATCATATCCAATTAATCTCAGTCCGGAAATAGCGGCAGTATCATAATCAACTGCTCTTAAATTTCTTCGAGTAATCTCATTAAGATTCTGGACACCTAAATCTGACATCCAACCATTTATTGTTGATTTCAGCCAAACAAGATTTTCTTCTAAATTATCATTATCATTTGGGGCAACAATCAGAGAACAACCGGAACCTTTGGCTATCATAAAATCCTCTGCACTGGGTTTTTCATCTAATTTAATCAATAAATGCTTACCTTGTTCCTTGATATTCATTGCTCTCGATGCCAAACCAATCCTAGGTAATGCAGCAGGTACTCTATTACCGCCAGGAGTTGCAGCGTTGATAATCGCTCCATCCAGATTTAAATCGATAATCATTCTGAGTAAATTTTCTACTCTATCTACTCTATCTCTTAACATTATAAGAGATTCACTCTTCATTTTACTCCTCAAAGATACAATTAATGACTCTATCTCTGCATCATTCATTTTAGGCAGGGACTCTAAATTAAGTACTATCCCAGAGCATATTGGTAGATATTCATAAACATTGACAATATTTTCTTGATCAATAATTAATAAGTCGATTTCTCTTGGAGACTCTCTAACTAAACATGGCTGTTTCGACGTCATATAATCGCTAGAAGAAGTGATTTTTCCTCGTTCAACAAGCCAAGGAATCGGGAAAACAACTCCCTCATCTTCATCAATTTTTTTAAGGATCGTTTCACAATCTAGCTTTTCATGCAATAATTGATTATTTTTCCCTGAAGGGACTAATAATATTTTTTCTAAACCTTCGATAATACTAATTTCAGGATGCTCAAAAATAGTATAATTATTTTCAGAGGGTACTATTACTAAAGCATCTTTATTTATTGATAAACCGAGTGGTTCTAAGTGATCAGAGATTTCTAAAATTTCTTTTGGATTTATCTCTCTAATCTCAGCACCGTTACCTGCAGATGGGCAATTACCTGCGACGATTACTTTACCCCCTGTCATGCCAATTCCAGGTTCTTTTCCCACCGAACCTAAGACAATTATCGTACCTCCAGACATTCCTGCTCCTACTCTTTCTCCAGTATGTCCACGAATCAAAATAGTACCTCCTTCCATAGATTCACCTGCAAAATTAGATACTGATCCTTGAACGTTTATGAACCCCCCTTTCATATTAGATCCAATCCTGTCTCCAGCGTCCTTTTCGACAGTAAGTCTTCCATCTTCTTGGAAGGCCCCGGCCATTGACGCACATCCACCTTGAATAGTCAGATTCCCTCCTCTGTTCATTGCCCCACAACATTCACCTAAATTCCCTAGAAGCAAAACTCTAGACTTTTTCGGTAAATGAGTGATTACACCAATTTCGCCATTTTTGGGCTTCTCATCCCCATTTCTTCCCCATCCAATTCGTACTAATAGGTCGCGTTCCAATGCTTCTGCTAGCATTTTTTCAAGGTCACGATTCAATTTAATGCTCTTAGCCGTGACCTCGCGCATAAACTATCATGACTCTGAGGATGTATTTAGTCTTGATTCTGACGGCTTGAAGGCTGATCATAGTATTAAAATTTAATTTAAGTTCATAGTTAAAAAAGAGTATATTGATAGAGTCTCTACTCGGGCAAGTTATTGTCTAAGGGCAGTTAGTGAGATTATGAGTATAATTAAAGTTGCAATAAATGGTTTTGGTACGATAGGTAAAAGAGTTGCAGATGCGATAGATGCACAAGATGATATGCAAGTAATAGGGGTCACGAAAACTGGCCCTTCGTTTGGATGCGGACTGGCTAAAAAGCGTGGTTTTCCATTGTATTGTACATTTGATATTCAAGACAAGATAGATTCTTTTTCAGAGCAAGGTTATGACTGTAAAGGCGGGTTATCGGACTTATTATCTATCGCGGATGTTGTAATTGACTGCGCACCAGGTAAAATGGGTGCAGCTAATCTAGAAAAATATCAATCTGCAGGTGTCAAATATATGTTTCAAGGAGGAGAAAAACATTCTCTAACAGGATTATCATATACTTCTTGTGCAAATCATTCAGAAAATCTCAACGCTCAAGGAACACGTGTAGTTTCGTGCAATACTACTGGCCTTTCAAGAACATTAGTGCCTCTGTACGACCATTGTGGCTCTCTGAAAGTAGAGTGTACAATGATTAGAAGGGCTGCTGATCCTGGTGATTCCGATAAAGGCCCCATTAATGCGATTAAACCAGTTCTAAAAGTACCGAGTCATCACGGTCCTGATGTAATGACTGTTAAGCCTGAGATTGAAATTAATTCGTTAGCGGTTGCGGTGCCTACAACTTTAATGCATGTTCATTCGATTATTGCAGATCTGCCCGAGGGCCACGGACTAACCACTGATTTGATAATTAGAATGTGGAAGGAATCTCCTAGAGTTATTGTGATGAATGGCAAAGATGACAGAATCCCTACTACAGCAGAAGTGATGGAAATGGCCAGAGATATAGGTAGGAAATGGGGTGATTTACATGAAATATTTGTTTGGGAAGATGGCGTAAAGTTGGTGGGTAATAGACTATATTACTTCCAAGCTATACATCAAGAGAGTGATGTAATTCCAGAAAATGTAGACTGTGTTAGAGCTTTAATGGGTAGCGAAATAGATTGGAGAGCTAGTGTTGCAAAAACTGATTTAGCCATTTCTAATTACTATGGTATCTAGAATCTTTGATTATTTTTCGATTCATCAAACGTTAACGGTCAAAAGGGCTTAATGTCTCGCAGGCTTGCTATGACAGGTGTGAAATCGGTTTTCCCAATTCTTTTGGTTCTGATACTTTCATCTTGGTCAGGTACGGTTTCTGCTTTTAGCGAATCAACAGATTATAGTATAAATTCTGATTACCAAGTTCTATCTGATAATAGTAATTGGAACAAGCTATCTATTGTTTCAGAGTCAGAATATAAATTAAATGGTTTTTCTGGAATTATTCATTCACCCTTTGGAGATTTTGATCCTTTGAAAGATGTAATGCCCCTTGGTCCAGAGAATTTATATGATCCTTCAGCACTTTCACGTACTGGATTAGTGATTGTACAGTCAAATAGTGTTGATATGACCGATTTAATAGATTTAATAGATTCTTATGGGTACCCTATTATTGACACAATACCTGATTCTGCTCTAATCGTCAGGTTGCCAATTGAAGATATATCGGCATCTAAATCCCAATTAGAAAAATCTCCATCTGTGAGATGGATTGAAGGATTACCAATTGCTTGGAGGGTTTCTCCAAGTTTGATAGATTTTTCCGGACGTGGTGGTTTATCTCTTGATCTAGATTTGACTATAAGTTCTGACTTAGAAAATAATGAATTATCTCAACTTGAATCTGACATGAGTCGTATTTCAGATAACTCAATAACAAGAAATATTTGTGATATCCACCTCTGTCAAATTAAAGGAATTGATGCGACATGGTTACCTGTTCTAGCAATGGACGGCAGGATATTAAGCATTCATGAATCTTCAATAATTTCTACACACAATAGTAATGCTAATGAATTAATTGGTGGCAATGCTGCTTCAACAATGGCAGATTTTAATCTGAATGGTAGTGGAGAAATTTTAGCTATTTCAGATACAGGAATAGATGCTGATCATGGTGATTTTAACGGTAGAGTCAGGGCAATCTATGATTTGTTCGGGCCTGATAATTCATATCAAGATAGAAACAGCGGTCATGGTACCCACGTAACATCAACTCTACTTGGTGATGGTTCAGGAGATTCTAATTCTACAGGAATAGTTCCTGCCGCTACATTTCATTTCTATCAACTAGAGGCGGATAGTTCCGGTATCTTAGCAAGATGGGGGTCTCTGTACGAAATGTTTGCACATTCATATCAACAGAGTGCCCGCATTCAAACTAACAGTTGGGGCAACATTAATCTTGTAGGAGAGTATAGTTCTGATTCGCGTTCAGCAGACTCATATTTGGTTGATGAACCAAGTTTCCTAGCCTTATTTTCAGCTGGAGATTTGGGTATGGATGGTTATCAAAGCATTACTCCACCTGGTACAGCAAAGAATGTTCTAACTATTGGGACTTCTACTACTGGTTCATATGGTAGTGAACCTGCTGGGGCAGTTTATTCCTCATCCTCAAAAGGAACTACATTAGATGGTAGAATAAAACCAGATTTAGTTGCTCCTGGAGTTATGATATGTTCTGCCCAAGCGGAAGAAGCGCAATTTATAGATGGAGAGAGTTGTTCTTCCTCAACACATGCTGGAAATGAAGTTCCACTCTACATGACTCTCAATGGCTCTTCTATGTCGACTGCAGTGGCTGCAGGCGCAACAACTATGGCTAGACAATTTCTTCGTGTAAATGAAGGTATAGTGGAACCTCGTTCCGACTTTATACGTTCAGTCTTGATTAACGGAGCAGATGATTTAGGTACTCCAGATATCCCAAATCCTTTCGAAGGGTGGGGTCAAATAAATATCTCTAACAGTTTGTTCCCCGAGTTTTCTGGTGTTGAATTGGAATTGTTATATGATGATTCTAGGGAATTAAAACCAGGGCATTCCTTTGTGTACACAATTCAATCTGATGGAGATTCGAGGTTTGATGTTACTCTTGCTTGGAACGACCCAGAAGGTTCAGCAGTTGCTAACCAATCCTCTCCCAAATTAATGAATGATTTAGATTTGAAAATTACATCTCCAAGTGGACTTGTATATTATGGGAATAATTTCGCCAATGGTAATAGTGTAACCGGTACAACTGCAGATTCTTTGAATAATGTAGAAAGATTTAGAATAGACTCTACTGAAATAGGCGTTTGGTCAGTTGAAGTAGGGCATGCAGGTGGTAACTTACAAGATTATGCTATTGTAATGTCCGGAGAAATTAGTGAAATAATTTTGCCAGATCTTACAGTATTCGCTAACTCACTATCTACTTCTGTAGAGAGTCCCCTTCAAGGCGATACATTTCTGATAGAGGCTAAATGGAAAAATCAAGCAGCAGGTCCTACTGGAAGTTATTCAGTCTTAATAGAGGATGTCACGGAAAATACAGTAATTTTCGAACAATCAAAAACATCACTTTCAGGAGGAGCATTAGCATCTCTTTCATATCCTTACATATTTACTACAACTGGGCTACACACAATAATGCTTACATTAGATTCAGAATCAGAGGTTACAGAATTAAATGATGAAATTTCCGGAATAGATAATAATAGAGTACTGATTGATGTTTATGTATCACAGGTAGGAGTAAGGTTAACCCCCTTCTTACCTGATGGAAGTTATCCGTCCACGCCTTCCGAATTAGATCAATCAAAAATTCGATATTTGGACCCTAGTATATCCAGTGCTGCCTCTTTTGATTTAGAATTGAAGAATGAAGGGACATCTGAAGTCACTGTTGATATTTCAGCATCACCTGTGCAATTATCAGAGGCGGGGGGACTCCTAGTTGCTCCTGTAGATGAATGGTGGAAACTATTCAATGAGTCTGGCCCGTGGACTTTATCTCCTTCAGGACAGGAAGGAGATAAAGTGATTATTTCATTAGAATTTTCTGACGTTGATGCAGATGTTTCTAATGATATTTATGCACTCCCTGGCAATTTCGTATCGCAAGTAACTCTTTGGGACAAGAATGCACCCACTGTCTATCATTCAATGCAACTTAAGACAGTTGTGGAGAGAGTTGAGGGATTTGTAACTGTAGTAGCAGGTGCTGATGATTTAGGTGCAATCCCCGGACAGTTTGCTCAATTTTCCCTTTCAATATTAAATACAGGAAATGGCCCTACTCAATATACTATTTCATGTGAAACTGAAAATCATTGGATTATCAGAGTGGGAGACAGTGGGACATCAGTCCTAAATCTAGAACCACTTTCTAGATTACAATTCCTACCAGTTTCTATAAAAGTTAGAATTCCTAACGAAATATTAGGCACTCCTGCAGCAGGTACTATCGAAGGAGTTAGTTGTACTACTCAGTCTGTAAATGATCCAAGCTTATTTTCAGTAGATACTGCTTCTGTAGAGGTTTTTGAGAATCGTGATTTTACTACTGAGATATTTTCTGAGGAAGGTACTTCGCTAGGGCCTTTGGGTCTTTCTACAAATCGTCCCGTGTTAAATGGTGATCTAATAAACACAAACTTGGTAATTACTAACCAAGGTAATGTACCTTCTGAATATACAGTAAAAATACAAAATAGTTGGCAAACTCAGATTATTGTTGGTATTGAAGAATTTGTTAATGAAGATGTAGTTGTAAACATTCCGGCTGGACAAAATCTTAGTATTTTGATTAATACAATTGTACCCCTTTCATCTAATATGGGAGATTCAAATATTATCACAATCCGGACGACTATTTCGGATGGGCAAACTATAATCAATGGGACTAAGTTGATTCTCGAAGAGTTTGCTTCATTGGATATTGAAAATCCTTCAGAAATTTTGGTTACCTTGGGTAAATCTTCAGTAACTCCCTTCAAACTTCATAATATCGGAAATGTCCCTCTTGATATTTCTTTGACTTTAGGCTCTCTTCCAGATGGTTGGTCTGGAGGTTTCCTTTCTGGGAATGTTTTCGAGATGGACATGAATCGCGAAGCATTTGTTTCAGTGGGTCTGGAATTACCTGGGGCTCTATCAATAGGGACACTTGAACAAACCGTATCAGTAATTATAGAATCAGAAACGCCTAGTGGAGAAATTACTTTCCAGACTGTTGAATTTTCAGTAGAGGTACTTCCATCTATTTGGTTGATACTTTCTTCCGATAACACTCTGATTGAAGGTATTTCTTCTGGTGAAAATGCGGATTTTGAAATTAATATGTCGAACCAAGGTAATGTAATCACTGATGCAGACTTTTCTGTTACATCAGCAGATGGTTTTGTGATACAATTCCCTGATTGTTCATCTGATGTGAATTGTGAATTGTCGCCCGGAGAGTCTCGATCTTTTACAGTTTCTGTAAAACCAAATTCTAATGCTGGTTTCGGTTTATCCAGTTTCGAACTTTCGGCAGTAGCGGTGAACTTTTATCCTGAAGATGCTGAAACAACAGATGCGCTGATGACTTTACAAATGAGTAGAGAAAGAACTACCAACGCTGGGGGAGTATCTGGTATCTTGGAATCTTTGGGCTTACCTCAATGGGTACTTCCATTATTATTCCTTATTTCTCTGACTGGAGCTCTATTCTTAGGTTTCAAGATAAGAGAAAACTCACAAAAACTGATGTCTCCCGAAGAAGAGCTGATACCTGAAGGTTCTGCTTTATTATCTGGTAGTTCTAATGAACGTCGTGCGGCAGCTCTAGATACCTCATTGGGTTCAGGAGATACATTGACTGGTGGGGTTAGCGATGATGAAATACAAGCAGCTATCGCTGCATCCGGACCTGCTAAATTATTACCAACTGCAGAAGGAGTAGCTCCCTTGCCTTTAGGGGGTTTACCAGATGGCTGGTCCATGGAACAATGGGAATCATATGGTAATCTTTGGTGGGAACAAAACCAACCTTAGATGGGGTTTGACTTATCACTGAGTCTTTGCCGCGTAATGTTATGAAAGGCTCAATTGTATTATTTGGTCCGCCAGGTGCAGGTAAAGGTACTCAAGCAGCAAGGATTGTTGACTTAACATCAAAACCTCAAGTTTCGACAGGGGATATGTTGAGGGCTGCTTTGTCCGAAGGAAGTAAATTAGGTTTGGAAGCTAAATTATTTATGGAGGCAGGAGAATTAGTACCTGACGACGTCATTATTGGCTTAATTTCTGAGCGTTTAAGCATGGATGATGCTAGAAGTGGTGTCCTTTTCGATGGTTTCCCTCGTACAATAGCTCAAGCAGAAGAACTTGCTTTGATTGCTGATGTAAGTGCGGTAGTGTCTATACAGGTTCCTGATGAATCAATAATTAGGAGGATAGTTGGTAGGCGTATGGATCCTGAAACAGGTGAAATCTTTCATGTAGATTTCAAACCAGCTCCCAAATCAATTTCTAATAGATTAATCCAGAGAAAAGACGACAATGAGTCGACTGTACGTAATCGCCTCAAGGCTTACCATGAACAAACATCTCCTCTGGCTAAATGGTATGAAAATCAAGGACTTTTAATAAAAGTGGATGGAGAACAAACCATTAAAGAAGTGGGCGATGAGATAATTTCTAAACTATCAGCAAGATGAGGTTATTATGTCAAGGAAAAAAAGATCCAAGGATATCCTAAGGAGAAAAAATCGTTCTAAAAAAGCGATTTCTCAACTTTCAACCATTATTTCATCGCCTAAAATTTTCTCATTGCAAATTAGAGAAAATGCTGTTAGAGACACATTAATGATTACAAAGAGACATGGGCAGAGGTCAAATCTTAGCATGAGAATGATGTTTTGTAAGAATTGTAAATCTCCTATGAGTTTTGGCCTGAACTCAAGAATTAGGATTAGAAAGAGTTCAATAATAACTACTTGCGAACGTTGCAATAATAAGGTTCGTAGACCAATTAGAAGGTGAAATAATGGAAATACCAGATAAAATCAAAAGAAAAGCTCTAGATAATACACTTGAGATTACAATTAGAGTTGGTAAACAAGGAGTTAATGAGTCCTTAATTGATGAATTAAAACAACAGCTGCTGAAGCGAAAACTGATCAAAATGAAAGTTAATCAGGGAGTTGCATCGAATAACGAGGAAAGAAAGTTATTGTTCCAATCGATTTCGAACGATTCAGAATCTTATCTAGTATTCCAGAGAGGTAATACTGCAGTATTCTGGTCAGGCGAATGACATTAGGGAATTATAAAATTACTAATTTTCATATCGAGAGATATTTAGAGGTAATGTATTACCGGTGGGTATGGAAAAGGGTCTCCGGCGGTTGTTAAACAATAGTGTATTCAGGTTTTATCTGTCTCTAATGTTTGTATTTTCAGTCATACCTTTCTCAGTTTCTGCGGCAGGAACTAGCAGTGGAACATGGTCTGCACCAGAAGAAATGCCTAGTTGGGCAGTTACTGCCGCAATTGTAATTTTAGTGGCTGTGTACGGGCTGATTGTATTCGAATTAGTCCATAGGGCTCTTGCAGCGGCGCTTGGTGGCGTTGCCGCAGTTGTTGCTCTGCATGTTGCTTCAGGCAGTAACAAAGGCCCTGATTTGTCGGCAGTGATGACATGGATTGATTGGGAGACTATCGGACTTCTAATTGGCATGATGGTAATGGTAGATATCCTTTCAAAAACAGGTCTGTTTGAATGGGCCGCAGTACAGGCCTATGCTCAAAGTGGAGGCTCAATATGGCGTTTAACATTTATATTATGTATTATCACTGCCTTCTTCTCTGCTCTACTCGATAATGTTACTACTATATTGTTAATAGTTCCAGTCACAATACAGATATGTAAGGTATTAGATTTAGAACCAGTCCCTTTAATTATAGCTGAAGTTATGTTTTCTAATATTGGGGGCGCAGCAACCCAAATTGGTGATCCTCCAAATATTATTATTGGTGCTCAATTATCTAGTCAGAGTCTTAGCGGGACTTCATTGGCAAGTCAAAGTATAGGATTCAGTGATTTTATTATTCACGTTGCACCAGCGGTTCTAATTGCTATTATTCCTGCATTTTGGTTACTTAGAATAATAGAAAAGCCGGGATTATCGGGAAACAGAGTAAGAAATGTAGACTTACTGAGGCTTCAATATGGAATTAAAGATGTTGCTTTGCTTAAAAAATCAGGAGCTATATTAATTGTAGTTATTTTACTATTCTTCGCTCATTCGGCTTTCCCTCATCCACTGTTTACAGTTGCTACAATTGCGATTGGAGGGGCAGTCGTAATGTTACTCGTAACGTCCCCCCATCATGTAGAAGAGCAGTTAGATTCTGTTGAATGGACCACTATAATTTTCTTCGCAGGTCTATTTATCATGATTCATGGACTTCAGTACATGGGATTAATCGAGATGATTGCCGACTTAATTTCAGATACTGTTTCTAAAGCATCTGAAGCAAATAGGCTAATGGTAGCAGTTCTATTATTACTGTGGGTGTCTGCAATTGCCTCGGCATTCATAGATAATATCCCATATACAGCCACTATGGTGCCTGTTGTAATTGAATTAGCATCTGATCCTGAACTTGGCCTCGCATTGGGGCCGTTGGCATGGGCCCTAGCATTGGGTGCTTGTTTAGGAGGTAATGGAACCATCATTGGTGCATCTGCTAATGTTGTAGCTGCTGGCCTCGCTGAAGAGTCTGGAAATGACATATCATTCAATAGATTTTTCAGAACTGGTTTCCCAATAATGATACTTACCTTATTGTTGGCAACAGTATATTCTGTTGTCAGATATGCTATCGAATGGCCAAATGACATCATTCCAATGGTAATTATTACGATGCTCATCCTCGGTAGTTTGAGTCTGACGCCATTAGTTTACAAGGATTTAGAAAATATAGATGTTAAAGATTTAGACTTTGAATCTGAATAAATAATCAATTTTTTATTGTAGATTCTAAGTTGTAATTTTTCACAAATTTATGCTTTTTGATGAGAAATACATAGATGATTTTTCGGAAAAAAATAATTTTTTAACAATATGATATTCGCTATACTCAGGAGCCTTGGAGAGGGAGTGGCAACCCTTGACTTCATATACCAAAGGTAGGTCGCGAGGCTGCTTATAGTGCGCTTTGGTACTGACATGTATCAAGGTTAGTGGTTGAGACTGCTTCGCCCTGCGGGGAGACGGAGTGGTCT
>Ga0315320_10002713_pt1 | contig 14562 bp, 6 predicted proteins | sample M140m21515metaG_FD_203458 | JGI IMG/M metagenome (GOLD analysis project Ga0315320, IMG submission 203458) | Ammonia-oxidizing marine archaeal communities from Monterey Bay, California, United States - M1 40m 21515 | ecosystem: Environmental > Aquatic > Marine > Coastal | place: USA: California... | reverse complement strand
ACATCATCCGTCGTCGCTAAACCCATCATTTTCGCGATCAATGCCGCGATCGACAGATCCTTCACGCCGTCAGTGTCCATGTTGAACTGCTTGACCAGACCAGAGAGCTGGTTCTGGAAGTACTCAGCGTTGCCATCAAAGAACGTATCCTTGATGTCAGTTGCAACCTTACTGTTGTAGACGAAGCGATCGATCGCCTTACCACCTTTGACAGCGGAAGTGATCTGATCGAAGAATTCGCCATCGCCACCAACGATGTCGATTCTGGCAGACCGAAGAGCATCTCCAAGCGCCCCTGCCTGGCTCTCTGCGATACCTCGCTGAGCTTCGATGGCTGCGATCTCGACTTGCTTCTCTTTATCCAACTCGAGCTTGAACTCTTCGTGATCCTTACCAACATTATCAAGCTGCTTCATCGCTTCAGCTTTCTCGGTGATACCGGTAGCTTCGCTGTGATACTTCTCGCGTGAGACGTTTGCTTCGGCCAAACCCTGCTTTTCGTTAGCGTTTGCTTTGGCTTCGATGCCTTTTGCTTCGGCCACAGCTTTCTTCTCAAGCACGCTTGCCTCTGCAGAGCCTTCTTTCTCGAGGCTAGCTGCTTTCGCTTCCTGAACGGTTGCCTCGGCAAGACCAGCGGCAGCTGACGCAGCGGCATCAGCTTCAGCGAGCATTTTCGTAGCCGCCGTCTCTTTCTCAGCAGCGTCTCGTTTTGCTTCAGCTTCGATTCGGACCTTGTCAGCCAACAACGCACTCGAGTCTTTTTCTGCTTGTGCCTGCTTCGTCTGCTGGATCAACTGTTCCTCAGCCTTCATTTCCGCAGCGGTGATTTGCACCTTCTTCATTCGTTCCGCAGATGCAAATTCTTCGGTATCCTTGATCCGCTCCTGTTCTTCGACCACGGACCGCTCGACGGCAACACGTTCTCGAATGACTTCCTGGATATTGCGTTTCTCGGTCTCGATGGCCTTTTCTTTTTCGACGTCGGCCACGCCAACGACCCTCAGTCGCTCGGTCTTTTCGAGGTCGCGGTCACGGCTGACACGCTCCAATTCGACCGCATCGGTTTTCTCTTTGTTTCTCTGAGCTACGAGAACCTGACGTGACTTATTCTCCTCAGCAACACCAATCTCTTCCTCTGTGATGATTCTGGCACGCTCGGACTCAAGTCGCTGCTCTTCCTGAACTTTCTTGGCAGATGCCTGCTCACGAGCTGTAATTTCAGCAATTTCCCGCTGTTGCTTTTCAACGGCTTCCACTCGTTGGCGTTCGAGAGCGAGAATGGTTTCCTGAGCTTCAACATCCTGTTTCTTCAGTGTCTTCTCTTTATCTCGCGTGAACTGGTTCTCTTTAACCTTCTCACCGGCAGTCAACTCAGTGATCTTCTTGATACCTTCCGCATCGAGAATATTGGTCGGACTGAGCATTTCCAGAGCTGTTTGCTCCAGATAGTCGATCGCCGCGTCATCGAGTCGGTAACCATTTAAATCCGTTCCGATCACCTTCAGTATTTCGTCCTTGAATTTATCGCGTTGATCATAGAGATCGACAAAATCAAATTGCTTACCGACTGTCTTGAGTGCTTCGCTGAACTTGGCGTCAAACAATTCACGCAAGGTGTCAATTTCACTACAGCGACGCGCCCCAATGGCCTGCGCCACCTCTTTCATTTCTTCCTGTGTGTTGTCCACACGGATGAAAAAAGCCACCTTAATGTCAGCGCGAATATTATCCTGACAAATCAGTCCTTCACTTTGCTCACGATGGATTTCAAAACTTTTCAAAGTCAAATCCATAAACTCGTAGCGATGAAACAGGGGAATGATGAATTTCCCACCTGCGGTGGTCACATCCAAGCCGCCCATACCTGATTTGACGATCGCCTTATCAGGCCCCACGACAATGTAGTACTTCTTGAAAAATGCGAGTGAAAGCACAACGGCAGCAAGCACCGTGTATAGCGCGATCGCCCAACCTGAAAGGAACGGGTTTGCTTCCTGTGCAAACAGAGCAGTGTGCAAGTCAATTGCCATTATCACGATGTGGTCTCCTGTTGAAGATGCGTGACCTTGTAGATTCGTTTGTCTCGATCAAAACCAATAATTCGAACCTCGGTTCCTTTCGGAATGTGAGGTCCATCTGTTCGTACATTCAGTAACAACGGTGCCGCATCGGTACGAAACTTTGCCTGTCCAAATTCGCCAGTTGCCTCAATGGTGCAGATTTCGCACGTCGCACCCAACAGCTTTTCATGGCCGTATTTTGGTGGCGGAACAAAATGTTTCAGCATCGGTTGAGTAACACCTTTGGTGACCATCACTGCAATGACGAAATTGGGGAATGCCAACAGACTGCTCGAAAACCAACCCGGAGGTGAAAACCAACCGGATTCAAACGTATGCCACAATCCATAGGACACGGACCAAAAGGCGACCGTAAAAATCCCGCCCCACAACACCAGCGGCACACGCCCAAAATTCGTAGCGCGAATACTGCCAGCACCAATTCCGTGCAGAAAATCAACACCTGCACCCTCTGCTACATCCAAACCAACACCCTCAATGGGCACATCCATGTCCAAACCGGGATCCAAATCAATCCCCGGATCCAAATCCAAATCAGGTGGGTCAAACCCCAAATCGATCAGTCCTATCACAGCCAACAAGGTGTAGGCAACCATCAAACAAACAAGAATCGATGCAGGCCACACAGGCCCTACAAACATTCGATCAGCTAGTTCAACGAGCGATTCAGGCACGACTTTCAATCCCGCGGATCAGGGTTTACGAAGTTAGCTTAGTTTCAAGGCGGAGCGATCAGGCAATTTGGGCGCAATTAAATCGGTATTTTCCACATTTAGACGTTTGCCGTAACGGGATTACCGGACAACTACTCCATCTGCAGTAGCAATTGAAACCTGCTGCTGACCGGACCACGACGCCCGATCAGACCGAGCACAGTGTATCGAAATGATGACCACTGGGTGCCAACCCCACAGCAGAACTCTCGCCAGAAGCAAGGAACAGCCTGTCGCATTTCCAACGCCGTTGACGATTCTGAAAAGCAAAACATGCATGGCTAAAACACGCCTTAGGGCATCTTTGCCTTACAAAAGTCACTGACTCAGCCACATGCGCGACGCAAAAGATTGTGCGTCATCGCCTGCACTCGATCATCCGGTCCGTGCGGTCGGGACCAATGCGACCATGGCAACATGTGACCGGGTGGACTAGACAAGCCTTGGCACCACCAGATGGTTGATGCATTGAATACAAAGTTCCCCGCGGGTCCAGGGTAAATGGTCGAAGCCCACCGCTGTGGATTTCGCCCGCCCTGCAAAGCTGTTCCCGCAGCAACGATCTGCAACCCCTTGAGGTCATCCGGTGGATCGCCATGGTATTCCCAACCGATCAAACCGGGAATCGTATCCCCCGACTTCAGACCGGTTCCCTCATACAGCCAATGTTCCGGCAAAGTGCAGACCCAATCGCCACCACCGTTGACCGGATCAACGTTGCGTGCCCCCATCAAGTAACCTTCGTCAGGTCCACGGTGAGGAAACGGCCCATGCAGTCGCTCTCTTAGTTCCGCCCACTTGTAGTCGCCGCCGTACGGCCCACCGCGAAACAGAATGCGGTTCTGCTGACCATCCGCGCCGGCCCTGAACGGACTGACCCAGCAGACAGAATTACCCGAAAGAAAGAGCAGACTGACTCCTTGGTCACGCATCGTAGTCACACTTTCATACTGACGTAGATCCCAGTATTCATCATGCCCCACGCTTAAGAAAGCTTTGCATTTCAACCCACGTTCGGGGGTCAGCATATCGCTGTTACTGCAGTAGCTGACATCATACCCATGCTTTTCAAGCCAGTAGGCCATCGGATATTCAAAGCACAACCACTCGCCTGACCCAATCGTCTGTGGATTATCAAAGATCTGCGGATACTTACCATAAGGTCGATCAAAGCTAACGTCCGCCCATGGTCCCTGATTTCCTTTGGGATGAGTGTAAACAGAATCATGCAGCGGCCACTCATTGTAGGCCTGCCACGTATTATCACTGCACTGAAACAGCACATCTGCCGGACGCTCATCTTTGATGATGAACACAACATAGCTTTGCCAATAGCCGAATCCGGTCTCATCGGACTCGGTGGTCAATCGACCAACATACACACCACTGATCCAATCGCTCGGAATCTTCAGTTCGACAGCCGGCTTCCAATCGCACTCTCGAAGCTGTTTCTCACCTTTCGCAGGTGCTTCTAGCTGCTGCCCTTGCACTGCATCAATCGTCTTCATCAAGCGAGCACCACGTCCTCCGTAGTACCCGGTTCGGAAAATTTCCAACTTAAACGGTTTCGCCAGTGCGGTGGAAACACAGATACCCAAAGTCTCTCCAGCACTGACACTTTGGCGGTTGCAAAAGCCTTCGATTGCCGGACACCGCACACCATCAGCAGGCTCGGTGCGAACCCGCGTTAACTGCCAATCTGTTGCACCGGGCAGAGCGTTTTCACGAGTGATGAGATTATCACGTTCGGCGGCCGTATCCTCATGGGATTTTGCAGCCGCAACTTGCGTCGCACAACCCTGCCGCGCATCGACGATCCCGGATACCAACCCCGCCGTTGCCCCCACGCCAGCAACACCGGCTTTCCTCAACAATTCGCGTCGGGTCGAGTGATTTGTTTCACGCGTCATCGTGCTATCCCGCCAAACTTAAGTCATTAAAAACCAATACTTGCCCTGTCGCTTCGAGACACTCACTTCAATGATTGCAGATACTTGACGATATCCACCAACTCATCTTCCGTAAGTGCCTGCTCGAGCCCAGCTGGCATGATTGATACGCTCCCGGGGTCAATTCTCTCGATGTCGCTTTGCAGGATACGAACCGACTTTCCGCTCGCCTGCTGCAACTGAATTGCTTCGCTGGATTCAGAAACAAGGATCCCAGAGAACACGCGACCATTGAGCGTCAAAACTTGGTAAGTCGAATAATCACGCACGATGCTGGCGGATGGAAACACAATCGATTCAAGCAAGTCGGTTGCCGACCGATTAGCTCCAATCGTCGTCAAATCAGGCCCCACTGCCTGCCCCAGATCACCAACCCGGTGACAACTGCTGCACTTTGCTTTCTCCGCTGCAAATAACGTTCGACCACGAGTGGCATTTCCGTCACCCAGACGACTGCGAAGCTTTTCAAGCCGGCTAAGCTTTTCCTGATGATGATTTTTCAACCGATCCAGAATCTTGTTACCCATTGATATCGATGCACGTGGAAAACGCTTGATCACATCTGATAGCTCATGTTCAGGAAGTGATAGCAGGGCTGCTGCATCATCAACAGCCACGAGGAATTGATCCGCTACAGACTGCGGAAGCTGCTGCTGGAATGGGCGAATCAGATCTCGCAACTGCCCGGGCGAAGCATTCGACAGCAGAGGTGTCACCAATTCCAACTGATCTGATTTCAAACGGGCATTGCCGACGATCTGTGCCGCTCGATCAGATTCCGTGGGTGAGATGGAATCACGATACAACCCAATCAATTGCGTGAGTGTTTCAGTTTGAACCGTACCTGCATGAAGAGCAGCCAGTGCATCCATACGCAGATCAACTGGACGTGTTTGATCATCCGCGACGCCCCGCAGCGCCTTCAGCCAATCCGCCTTGGGCCACCTGACCGCGACAGCGATCGCTGCCCTCGCCACATCGACCTGCTCATCTGACATCGATTCAGCAACAGGCTTAACCCAAGCATCACGCGGCTGCTTCCAATCACCCTCAGCAATCGCGTTGAGAACAAGGACCTGTTTAGTCGGATCGGCATCCCGCAGCATCCTCGTGGCTAGTTTCGCGACAGCATCCTGTTGCAACAGTCGGGAAAACAAACGCTTCGTACCACTACTTGGATCAGCTGACGCCGCAATCTGCGTTTGCAGCCTGGCAGCGAGATCGTCGCCCCATTCAGGATGTGCCTGGGCAGCCTGCAATGCAACAAGATGCAAGATCGCATCGTCAGAACCGAACATCAGTTCCAAAACCTCATCCCTCGTCATTTCTGCGTCATCAATCTGCGAGATGGCAATTAGTAAGTTTTGCCGCTGCAACGCGTCCAAAACACGCCCCGCATTACCGCCGCTCAATGCCTTTCGAATTGCCTGCACATCGCCAATTTCAATCAATGCGTAAACAATTGCATGCCGTTCACTACGGTCGATATCCGGCCGGGTCAAAGACTGAACCAAGGGCTCCACTGCGGAACGATCTCTTCTGATCCCCAACGTTGTTTGAGCCTGCCGACGCACATGCGGAGTCGAATCCTGTAGCAAAGAGAACAAACCAGCAATCTCCACAGGGCCGTGACTGAACCCCAAACCACGGCATGCTAATTGCCTTAATTCGGGCAACGAATCCCTAACAGCCTGCATTAGCACTGAAACTGATTCCTTGGCGAGCACCGGATCCTGGGATAGCCGCCCTAAGGCAAGAATCGCATGACGACGCACAAGAGGTTCAGCTGTTTTGATTGCGGTACTCAATAACGAAATCATTTCGGCACCACGCGTGACCGCCTCATTTACCGCCGAGGCACGCACAACATGTCGCCCATCGGCGAACAGCTCTAACAATTCATCGGGGGTTAAAGAATCCCACGCAACCGACAGTCCCCGAGGATCTGCGTGCCCCACCTTGCCGTCACGGCGAACCCGATAAATACCGCCAAGTAATTCGGGCTTTGCAAACTGCGAGGTAGGACAACCTCGATAAAACCAACCTCCAGTATCAACCACCAACAAACTGCCATCTGCATCTTCCAACACATCCGTTGGATGAAATTCACGACTGGTTGAACTTAAAAACTCATGCTGCGTGAATTCATAAGTGGAACCAGTCGCTTGCGTCTTCAATCGCACAACCTTGCCACTATTAAAAAACGTCACAAACAAGTTGTCCGTCCAACGTGAGCCGAAAAGGCCACTGCGATAGCGTGTCATCCCCGAGACTGCGACATGACCGAAGCGGTGCGCCGGGGTCAACAAAGGGCCGCTGACTTTGAGTTCATTAAGCACACGCTCTCGATGAGGGTATGCTCCGCCATGCATCCAATGCACCAAGCAATCGACCCTCGGGCGCGTATATAAAATATTGACTGTCCCCAGCATGTCACCGGAATCAGTGAAATCGATTTCCACAGGATTGTCCATTCCTCCCCCGCAATGAATCCGTTTGTCTGTTCCGTCAGGACGACACGAAAACAGATAGGAACCCTCGCGTTGGCTTGTCACGTTTCCCTGCTGGTCCTTGAACTCATGCCCGTGATAGCCGTCCGTCCAGTACAGTCTTCCATCAGGCCCAAAAAAGCACCCATGGATACTTGCAGCGTTTCCGTTGTAGCCAAAACCACTGACAATTACCTCTCTGCGGTCTGCGACTCCATCGTCATCAATATCAGTCAAACGCCAAATGTTTGGTGGCGAAGCGACATACAACGATCCATCGTGCCAGGCTCCACCCATCGGGAACGTCATGTTGTCAGCAAAGACTCGATAGGAATCAAAACGCCCATCACCATCTTCGTCCACCAACTGCCGGATTGAATTTGGAAGCTGTTTTTCCAAATCCTGATTACTCATATTCACCCCTGAGTTATTGCAAACGTAGAGTCTGCCACGATCATCAAATGCCGCCATGGTTGGATGAGTGACCAAAGGTGGACCCGCAACTAATTCGACAGAGAATCCTTCAGGGACTTTGACATGAGCTGGACGAAAACCGTTGAGCAATGCCGCCCCCGCCTCAGCGGGTTTTGATGACGCAGCCTCAGCAGGTTTTGATGACGCAGCCTCAGCGGCCCGTGAAACGCTGGCACCCTGAAACCACAAACATACGAAGCCAAAAACAAGAGCACTTGCCGTCGGGATCGCATGATGGTGACGAAAAAAGGCAAAGTGCAACATGAAAATTTCGGCAGCCAGAGTTCAGAAACAACACACATCGGGTGACAATTCACAGCCCCACATGACTGGAAACTTACACGGACAGAAAGGCGCACGCAAGAAAACCAGGGCTGCGTGCCCCATTGTGAAACGCGGCGAGATGCCACGTCATGCCCGTGCTGCATTCTCCTGTCAGACAACCAACCTAAGAAACCGAACACCCCAAGAGGGCACTCAGCGGATCAAGGCCGAACACTTAGCGTCCAACATTCCACCACCACTTGTGAATCAGCTTGGGTGGATTATTTACTGGCCGGTTCATTGAAGAGAGCGAAGGATAATCGGCGATCTTTGAGACCAAAGTCTGCTTTGCATCAACCGAGACACCACCGCTAGCGAGCAAGACGTGGTGAGTCCTACGACCTTTTCGCATTGAATTCATGACAGCGATCGACATTACCTGCCGAGGATTGGTCATTTGAAACATCGATGAAGGACTACTGCTGATCAACGATTCCATGAGAGCTCGCTGTCGCGTTGAATCAGCGAAGCGATGCATCAACTCGGCTGCGGAGGCTGTTCGGTAAATCGATTCCAAAGCACCATAAATCGGGTACTTGCCCCGAATAGCATGCCAGTTTCGGTTGAAATCTTGCACAAATTCCTCGGACCGCGGATCGCGTGTGACATTTCCTCGCCGACCGGTTGCCATGGCATGCTCGTTTTGTCCACTCAGACGAACCGGCGTGCCTGCAAGTTCAAACACTGTCCGCTCAGCGTCAGCCCGCACCGGTCGTGGCGTCGAGGTAAACCACAGCCTCAACAGAAGATCATTAGGAACACCTTCAGCAAGATTCTCCTCAACCACATCAAAATAGTTGCGTGCTCCCTCAGGCATTGGCTTCAGCCCCAATGCAAGTTGCTTCATGTGACGATCAGCTTCAACCATCAAACAACCCATCGGCGTATCACCGGCCGTGCCGAACACCTCGACCCTCTGCATTCCCAACGCTGAAACCATCGCAGCATCAGCTTTTCCGATTGGCAACTTATCTGACTGGACCGCTGCTGCAACTTTGGCTGCCCTTTGCAAACCCTCGGTCGTTGGATCGATGGTGCATCCGAACGGCTGGTTTCCGGTCGCAGAAGCAAGACAAGCAAGAAAGAAGTCGAACCGTAAGGTGGTTAATCCAGATTCACGGTCAACGTGCCAGCCGCGACGAGTTTCGATGCCGCCCACAGGACCAGCAAGCACGATGTCGTTCTCATCAATGAATAGATATTGGATGCGTGACAAACCTGCCATTTGCATCATGCCCTCTCCCGGCATGGCTCCTTGCATACGCTTTGCGGTCCATGCATCGAGCAAACGTCTCAGGGAAACACATCGCATTTTTGCCGGCTGACGCCATGCAAGCTCCGATTCCTGATTTTCTGCTACATCGCCGAGAAGTGTTTTCAATTCCGCCAGCCCATCATCCACGGGCAAGCTTTCACACTCCAGCACGGTTCCTGCAGGGTCAACATAAACCCCCTGAGGATAGGGCGACATGCTGCTGGGACCGCCAAGCGCTTCCCATGTGTCAGGAACAATCGTGGTCTGAATCAGATCCATCAAAGACTGAAAATCAGCAAAGCTGCCCCCACCAGCACCCCCGCCAGCCCCCTCAATGGCGCCATCGCGACGAAAGGATGACTCGATGCCGCGGATCGTACCATTCGCTGCACTGGTTTCCCCCGCACTGCCCTGAGCTCCTGCCACTTGGGCGAGCACAAAATCTCTCTGATTCACTGGCAACTGAAGCCCTCGTCCCGCGGCAGACGAAAACTCTCCTGCTGCCAAATAACCTCCAACATCAGGGTTCCCAGCCTCTTGGGACTGCGATTCCACACTCATCCAGCCTGTAAAAACAACCACTGATAGCAGAGCAACACACCGAGCGAATGCACCATGGTTGCGATGGAGAGAAGAGTGCAACATGAGTAGTCCTGTGTTCAGAGTCTTTGAACGGCGTTACGAAACATCAGTTTGAGCAAATCCGAGCGATCGAAAACAAGTGCCGACGGCTACCAGACTCCCGTCCAGTTTTGGTTCAACAGCAGTTTAGCAGGATAACGACTGTCTGACGGCAGTCATTCTGTCGCCAAACACGTTGAACAACCTTGCTTTGACACCGAGTGCATCGCCCTAGCTGCCCAAGATTTACAATCGCCCCGAGCAGCCCAAACTCCCTCGGATTGTCACGAGGCGATCAAAACTTGGTCTTGGGGTCAAAAGCTCCCAGCTTCCCAGCCCGTAACGGCCACTCACCTCGAGTCCGAATTAACTCATCAAATCTTTTGGTGAGAAAGAAGAGCAAATTGCGGTCCACCCGATTTATGCCATCAGCAACTCACAAATCGCGGCAGAATGCTACAACACAGCTGTTTGATAAAGCTACACACCGACCGTTGGCATGCGAGCAGGTGCTCCGGTCACTAAGCTGCACAACCTGCCGATACAACCTGCCAATACTGGCGTCTAGTTGATCCAACCGAACTAAACCACGGGCTGACGTCAATGCTGGCCCCATGCCCACCATTCATGCTTGCTCACCATTTCATGCATGCTCACCTTCCATGCATGCTTCGGCGCGTCATTTCAGCGTGCTGGTGTGTCCGAATCTGAAATATCACGCCACTGGCCATCGACCAGACGCTGCTGAGGCCGAAACCTCGCCTTGTAATTCAAGTGACTGTTTTCGGCCACATACATGCCGAGATAAAGATACTTGCGTCCAGTTTCGATGGCGTATTCAATCTGGCGGAGAAGTGCGTAGGTGCCAAGACTGTATTTCATGGCATGCGGATCAAAATGCGTGTAGACGGCCGAAAAACTCATGGCGCCAGTATCGACAATCGAAACGGCAACAAGCTCATCATTCAGCCAGATTGCCAGCTCCTGAGTATTACAGCAGCTATCGGCCAAGAACATTCGATAGCCCTCAAGATCGAGTTCACCCGCTCCTTGGCTCAAACCTCGCTTGTTCCGATGCAAATTGAATAGCCATACACGCTTTGCGTCGACCCGTGGTTTGCCCCATTCGCAGGTCAGTTCACGATTCCCCCGCCTCAGCACTCGCCGCATGGATGCCGTATATCGGAAGCGTTCCACCTCAACCCGAGTGGGCTTACATTCGCTGCAAGCAGGGCAGGCTGTGTTGTAAACAAAGTCTCCACTTCGGCGATAACCCATGGCCAACAATTGATCAGTCACACTGGGACTGACTGGACCTACGGGTAGCCGCAACGGCATCCTCGCGGTCACTCCAGGCAAGTACGGACAGGGCTGCAATTGGTCCTGCACCAACAACAAGCGGCAGTCACCATCAGCCAAACGCAGGGCTTTTTCAGGATCAAGATGACTCATCTGCCCCCTCCTCGTCATCGAACGCGATCGTGTGATTTTCAGTCATTTCACCCAGCATTACGAAAAACTTGAACTCTCCATCATCTTCTACCAGTCGTCCACTGACTGCTCAGGTTCGGCAAAAGCAAGGGAACTGGACGCTTTACACCTCACGATACCAAAATGACGATTCGAGGACGGCAACAACACAGCAAACCACGAACGTTCGTGCCTAGGCATTGGCTTGCCGATTTGTGCCTCGGCTTCAGATCATTGGCTTAGTTGCCATAAAAAAACTGCGAAACGAGTGACTCGTTCCGCAGTTGATGTAAGTCGCTTGAGCTTGTGGCTCGGGTCGATTCAAGAGATCAATCCCACCACCACTGGCCATCAGCCAGCTTGGAAGGGCCGGCAGATTGCTTGACGCGGTTGTTGTCACCATCGGAATCAACCTCTACCCGACTGCTGGAGATCGCCAACTTGGGTTGCATGTTGACGCCACCACCGAGTGGTGTCATCAAGGTGTTTCCTTTCCAGATAGCATTGACAGCAGTTTCCACCTGTGATGGTGCCACATACCTCTCAACACTGACCTTTGACTCGTCCATCAGGACTGGCATGTTCCAGCCCGCCTGTCCGTAAAAATCTTGTTGCCGGATGTATGCCGCAGCAATGGCGACATCGATCAGCTGTCGCAGTTCGGCGTAGACACGAACCTTTTCGGCGACCTGTGGGAACTTATTAGTGAAATCTTGGCAGAACGCTTGGCTTGCCCTGTTTACTCGTCCCGTTGCAACTCGCTGTCCGCCGTTGGCAACTCGCTCATTGGCCCCTACCAGTTGGACGCCTCGTTCTTTGATCTTCATAGCGAAGCCGTCCTCACTGACGGCGATGCCATCGTAATTTGGCTGGAAATACCAACGCTCCATTGCGTTCGCGGCGACAGCACTCGGCTGGGCTCGTTCCACGTAACTTGTGACCCGAACGGGCAAACGCTCCAAACCGATGCCGACCAACTTCATGCGGTAGTCAGCTTCGACCAACACGCGTGCGAAGTGAGTTGAGGTTGGAATTCCGCGGATCGTCACTTTCTGCAGGCCTAGGTTCTGCTTGAGCCCGCTAGCCAATCGACGAGCATCGGAAGGGCTAACGCGACCGCGTACGGAAGCGAGGAATTTGTTCATTCGCTGCAGGCCTTCAGCCGTTGGATCGATCGACACGCTGATGACAGAGACACCTCGATATCCGGGACGATAGGCCCGCAATGCAGTGACCAAGTCTTCCAGCAACACAACCGGGCGTCCTGTTTCCATGCCGATAAGACGATCGGTAGGATCAGCGAAGAAACCTTCAGCCGGACCTGCAACAACGATATCGTTCGTCTCAGGATAGAAGAACACGTATTCGATCGAAGTCAGACCAGCCAGTGCCTGCATCTCCTCGTCAATGCCTTCACCCTTCGCGAGCCGTGCCGCGATTGCAGCCTCGAGGCGATTCAGCGAGACCTTTCGCAGGTCGGCTGACTGCATCACATCGGTATCGCCGACTTTTGTTCGGGCTGCAGCCAATCTTTGTTTTGCAAGTCGCGGATCGAACTGACGAACCTTCAACACACCTGCAGCATCGACATCGATACCAGCAACCGGCTGGGAGAAGGTGGGTCCATCGTCACCACCACCGCCACCGCCGCCGCCTTGGGCGAACAAGCTTGGGAGCGTGATTAGGGAACCAGTCAGGAGCGTGAAGAACGCGAAACAACGTTTGAAATTGGTCATCAGTGGGCCGTGCTTGGCTTGAACGGTGAAGATGAGTGCCCGCGCAGCGTCTACGCAGTACTACTCTGACGATAGTCGGAGCCACTCGGTCTATCAACAAACTCATGGGTAGCGAAGCGACCAGAGTGACAAAATAGCCAAATTCTTCCGGTCGTGCCGCTTATATTGGGCGTTGATTGCTCGCTTTACGCCGCGAAACCCTTCCAAAATGGATGGAATTTCTACTCGAATCGCAAATGAGCATCAAAAACTCAGTTGCTCAGCAGTGCAATCAGCGTGCCGACCATTGCCGAATCAATGCTCGCCTGACCCCGATGGGCCTTGGATCGCTTCGAAACGGAGAGTCAACGTGGAAAGGTAGCCCATAGTCTCCGCCGGGCAAGCAACTCTCTCACGATTAATGGCCCTTGGACGGCAACGGAATGCCGCAAACCTGTCCCCCTCCGCCCAACCAAATCAATCGGAATATCCGCGAAAACGCGAACAGTGAGGGCAGCAGTGGGACAAACTCGCCCTCAGCACGGGGCCAAGCAGCCTATTTCAACCACAATCGGCGGATTCGATGCAACGCGTGGAATGCTTCCCACGGGCATGGCCTTTTCGTTTTTTCAGCAGAGCCTAGAATCGGGTGTTCAACCCCGAATACCTAGAAACGCTTGGAATAACGATGAGTGGCGACTGTGATTTTGGTCTGATTGGTTTGGCTGTGATGGGTGAGAACCTCGCACTGAACGTGGAAAGCCGCGGCTACAAGGTCGCCGTGTACAACCGCACGACGGAAAAAGTGGACGACCTCATCAAGGGCAGGGCAGCTGGCAAGAACTTTGTGGGCACGCACTCGATCGAAGAGTTCGTCAAATCAGTCAAGCGGCCCCGCAAGCTGATGCTGCTGGTCAAAGCGGGCCCCGCCGTTGACGCCATCATTGAATCACTGATCCCACTCTGCGAGCCTGGCGACATCATCATCGATGGCGGCAACACTCACTACGCGGACACGGAACGACGAACCAAACGCGTCGAAGAAGCGGGTCTGCAGTTCATCGGCTGTGGAGTTTCAGGTGGTGAAGAGGGGGCCCTCAAAGGCCCAAGCTTGATGCCCGGCGGCACCAAGGAAGCGTGGCCTGAGGTGAAGGAAATGTTTCAGGCGATCGCCGCCAAGGTGGGACCTAACGACGAAATTCCATGCTGCGAGTGGGTTGGCCCCCGCGGTGCCGGACACTACGTCAAAATGGTCCACAATGGCATTGAATACGGTGACATGCAGCTGATCTGCGAAGCCTACCAGTTGCTGCACGAGCTCGGTGGCCTTACTAACGATGAGCTTTACGATGTCTTTGAAAAATGGAACCAAGGTGATCTACAGAGTTACCTGATCGAGATTTCCCGCGATATTTTCAGCGTCAAAGACGACCAAGACACGGATGGCTTCCTTGTCGACAAAATCCTCGAC
>Ga0315320_10002712_pt1 | contig 14563 bp, 10 predicted proteins | sample M140m21515metaG_FD_203458 | JGI IMG/M metagenome (GOLD analysis project Ga0315320, IMG submission 203458) | Ammonia-oxidizing marine archaeal communities from Monterey Bay, California, United States - M1 40m 21515 | ecosystem: Environmental > Aquatic > Marine > Coastal | place: USA: California... | reverse complement strand
ACACCGGTGGTCACGGGTCCTCCGGCATTGACCACCACCTCAGGCCCTTCGAATGAACCGGTGATGTTGTAGGTCCAGCTGGGATCGACCACGCTGCCCATGAAGCGAAGCGTGGCGCGACGCACCTGAAAGCCATACTGAGTCTCTTCCGCACTCGAGCCCGTGACCGGATCGACGGGGCGACCTGGGTTGCGGTTCATGACCCAACGAGCCTGGAGCTCTCCGCTCAACATCAGGCTGAAGGAACCGTCCTGACTGCTCAAGTAGAAGCCACTTCCGGCCTTGTACCCAGCCGTCATGCCGGAGTCCTGAAGATTCGTGCGCGACTGGCTGTCTGCCAGGACGTCCTGAACGAGACCACGGACTTCGCCCGCACGCTCTTCGTTCAGCCACGTGCTGTCCTGGGCATCGATACGCGCCGAAAGGGCGTCCTTTCGCGAACGGAGCTCGTCGAGCTCGAGCCGAAGGGTGTCGATGGAGCCAGTTGAATCGGCTGCGACCAGGGACGTGAGGCACACCATGGCGCCAACACCTGCGAATCGACTGATCGTGGTCATCCTCATCTGTTCGTTCTCCTGTCTGGGTTGCCTTGAGTGAATGCACACAGTCTAGTTCAGCACATGCCTTCGTGGGCGGAGGCGCCCACAGAACGATGGACTCAGACACCGAAATGGCCTTTCAGCCTGGCAGGGCCACATAAAGAAAACCGGCCGGTTCCGAAGAACCGGCCGGCCGAGCCGTTCGACGCCCAAAGGGCGATCGTTGGGTGGATGATTTACATCAGGACTTCAACTGACTCAGAACATGAGCTGCAGCTGGGCACGAAGCACCCACTGGTCGCTCTTGTCGCTGGTGGTCCAACCGGTGTTGGAATCGTTAGCAGCGAAGATGTTCATGTTGTCGGCAAAGTTGATGCCCCAGTCAACGGTGAACTTCACGTTGTCGTTGACGAAGTAGTTGGCACCGAGCGTGATGATGGAGGGGTTTCCATCTTCAGCACCGAGGTTGAGGATGTTGCCAGGACCGCCGTTGGCGTTGCCTTCTTCGTAGCGGGCGAAGAGTTCCCACTCATCGTTGAGTGAGTAACCAGCCTGGACGACCATGCCCCAGGGATCATACTTCTCGCCACCGTTGGACTCATTGTCGTAGCGCTGCCAGACGTATGAAGCGAAGACGCTGAAGCCACCGAACTTGGCGGAAACATCAGCAGTGAAGCCCCAGACCTTGAGTCCGTCGAAGGCGCTTTCGTCGCCATACTTCTGGCCCATGCCGGCGAGGCCGACCATGACGGCTTCTTCGTCACCAGGTGCGCTGGTGAAGGTGTCGAAGTCACTCCAGTCACCCGAGAACTTGTACTCGAATCGACCGGACACGGCCCAGTCGGTCCTGGTGTTGGTGAAGTTGGTGTAACGGGTTGGTGAGGAAATGGCAGTCGCCTGACCATTGTTGTAGGAAGCAGCGAAGTTCCAGCTGTCGGTGGCGTAGTCCACCATGAGACCGACTGCACGGTCCTGGTTGTAGAACTCGTTGATGGTCGAACGCTCGACGGCAAGCTGCCCTGAAGCGTCGACAAGCTCTTCACGCATCCAAGGGGTCTTGAACTGACCGAAGGTCATGGTGAGACCGCTTTCAAGCTGCTTGGCGATGTACGCTTCCTGGAACTCGAAAGTACCACCGTTGGACTGAGTACCAGTCTGTCCGAAGATGGGCTCATCAACGCCGGGACCCTCGAAGGAACCGGTGATGTTGTAGGTCCAGCTGGGATCGACAACGTTACCGGTGAAGGCGAGGCGGGCGCGACGAATCTGGAAACCATATTCGTTTTCTTCGCCACCATTGTCTTTACGCGTTTCGTTGCTGTTCATGACCCAACGAGTCTGAAGCTGTCCGCTCATCATCAGGCTGAAGGAACCGTCCTGATTGCTCAGGTAGAAGCCCTTGCCGGCCTTGTAACCAGCCATCATGCCGGAGTCCTGAAGACTCGTGCGTGACTGACTGTCTGCGAGGACGTCCTGAACGAGACTACGGACTTCGCCCGCACGCTCTTCGTTCAGCCACTCGCTGTCCTGTGCATCGACACGAGCCGCAAGGGCGTCGTTCTGCGAACGGAGCTCGTTGAGCTCAGCACGAAGGCTGTCGATGGAAGTAGTTGAATCTGCCGCACCAGCAATGCTGGAAAACGCCAGGGTGATGGTTCCTGCAAGGAACCCGGTTGTTCTGATCATCGTCATCTGATCGACTCTCCAGAAGGCACGGGTCTCGGCTCTGCGAGCCCGTGTCTCATACATCCACCCGTCCGCTCGCCGCCCATACCACCGAGGTACAAGGCCGGACGGTTCTATTTGCATGGGTGCCTCTTCGGCATCCCACAGGGCGAGAACAGTAGAAATAGACTGTTAAGAAACGGTTAAGAACGTGTCAAGGAATGGTTTAGATGCCGGTCCTTGAGATGCTCGAAAACGTAAGCCCCTGCAATGCATGACTTTGCATTGAAACAACTGTTTGCCATTGTTTGATGAAGCTGAAATCATTCGAGTCAAAATTGATGGCAACATGGAAAACGAAGCCTTCAAAAATGGTCATTCCGAACGATCGATGCTCGCATCGCAGACAGATGGAAACATCATAACTCAATTGCGGACGGTCGTGGGTGCTGCCGTGACCGCGCCTTTTTCCGTTGATGGAACAGGCGAAAGGAACTCCAAGGCATCGACGAGCCGCCGAACACCGGTCAGACGGCCGTCTCCGATTGACTCAAGATCAGAACGCTGTGATTCCGGCACCAGAATTCGCTGAGCCCCGCGTCGCAATGCCTCTGAAACACGCTGTTCCGCACCCGTCGCAGGCCGAAGGGTACCGGAGAGGGTGAGTTCACCGAAGACGGCGGTCCCTTGCGCAAGAGCTCTGCCGGCATGAACACCAGCAATCGCCAGCGCGGTCGCGAGATCAGCAGCAGGCTCTTGAATGCGTAAACCACCAGCCACGGAGACGAAGATGTCCTGGTCCGCCAGACGCAAGCCACCATGCTTCTCCAGGACGGCGATGAGCATTGCAAGCCGTGAGCCGTCCAGGCCTGATGCGCGACGCTTGGCGGATCCCAGGAACCCCGTGGCCGTCAACGCTTGTATTTCGGCCAGAAGGCAGCGAGAACCAGCCAGGGTCGGCACGATCACCGCGCCGGGTGAAGCCGCAGCCCCTTCATCGAAGCGCACCGAGTGCTCCAGAACCGGCTCGAGGCCATCACCGGTCATCTGGAAGAGGCCGATTTCATGGGTCGAGCCGAATCGGTTCTTCACGCCCCGGAGAATTCGATGTCTGTGGTGGCGGTCGCCTTCGAAGGCGAGCACCACGTCGACAAGGTGCTCCAGAAGCTTCGGGCCTGCCAATTGGCCTTCCTTGGTCACATGGCCCACGATGAGGACCGTGATGCCGGTTCGCTTCGCCAGAAGGGAGAGCTCGGTGGCGCACCGCCTCAGCTGACTGGCTGCTCCAGCCCCGGAACGACTCCCATCACCCCCGGAAGCGCTGCCGGTGCCGGCAGAGCCGACCCAGGTCATCTGAATGGAGTCTATTAATAGAAGGTGTGGCTTCAACCGCACGGCCTCTTCGAGAATCCGACCAAGATCGGTCTCAGCCAGCACGAACAGGTTCTGATCCTCCTCTGCGGACACCGAAGGGATGGCACCCAGACGATCGGCACGCAAACGCACCTGGGCCGCACTCTCCTCACTGCTGGCATAGAGAACCCGATGCCCTCCTCCGGCAAGCGACCCTGCCACCTGCATCAGAAGCGTACTCTTCCCCACACCAGGGTCCCCACCCAGCAGAATCGCGGCTCCTGGCACGAATCCACCGCCGAGGACACGGTCGAATTCCTCGATCGAAGTCGGAAGCCGAGGTACGTCACCGACGCCTATGGCATCGATTGGTTGAGCCACGGACTCTTCGGTGGTTCCGGCTGCGGCTTGCAGCACACCGCCGGGACGATTCCCTCCTCCACTGTTGCCCGAAGCAGGGTCGTTGTAGGCCACCAACGTGTCCCATGCGGAACATTCGGGACAGCGACCGGCCCATTGAGCCTGAACCGCCCCACACTCGTCACAGAGAAAACTGGTTCGTGTCTTTGCCATGTCACCAAGTCTACCCATTCGAACCTTCGTTCTGACACGAACGGCGGAAAGGCGCGAGACATCGGTGATTCGGGCTTCGACGAGAACGACGTCAGCGCAGTCGACGCATTCGAGATGTCCAGGCCGCGTAATCGAGCGTCAACTTGATGCGCCGCAGAACGCCGGGCCATTCGGAGCGATCCGTTCCGAACGCGGTCTGCATGCGCCACGTCCAGTAGGAGGAACGCACTCGAAAGCGCGTGGACCAACCCAATCTGATCAGACCGGTGCAGACATCGAGGAGGTACAGAGGGCTCATGAAGACGATCTTAGTGATGTGCACAGGAATGCGCCGATGATCGAATCGATTTTCTTAACTACGACCCTTGTGCTGTGACCTTGTTTGCCCCTACATTGCATGCAGGCGCGAACAGGTGCCGCATGAACACGACGCCGATCGATGCTCCGACACGATCGGCGTCGTTCTTTTTTGAGGCGAACGCGTGTCGGTTTCGGAACGAGTCGCCCCGTATCAGTCCGTGAGAGACACGTTCGATGAGGCGCCGGCGGCTTGATCATCATGTTCATCGACTGGATTGAAGCGACTGCCGATCATCTGGATGCGATCGTTGACCTCATCCTGTCGAGGCATGAACGGATGCACGATGTAGACGATGAGGATCGTCGCAAGCGACGCAAGGAACATCCAATCCTGCCAGCCGAGAAAGACCCAGACCGCCGTCATCACGACGACCAGCAATGAGCATGGAATCATGCCTTCCCAGGCGAGACGCATGAGCTGGTCGAATCGGAAGCGAGGAAGCGTCCAACGGATCGCCATGCCGAAGGCCACGAGGAACGCCATCTTTCCGAGCATCACGCCGACCTGAAGAATGCCGACCCACCAGACCGCGTCAGGGTTGGTCAGATCCCAGCCGATGATTCCCGCGATGGGGTCGATCGACCACCCGCCGAGGAACAACATCGCGAAGAACGCCGCGCCGGCGATCATGTGGAAGTACTCGGCGAGAAAGAAGAGGGCGAACTTCATCGAGGAATACTCGGTGTGGTACCCGCCGATCAATTCGCTTTCAGCCTCGGCGAGGTCGAATGGAGCACGGTTGCTTTCCGCAAGCATGCAGACATAGAAAAGCAGAGCGGCGACGGGCATCTGAAGAATGTTCCAGGCACCGGCCTGCTGCTGACTGATGATCTCGAAGGGACTGACGGATCCCGCCATCAGGACCACGGCCAGGAGCGCGAGCCCCATGGGGATCTCGTAACTGACCATCTGGGCGCTGGCACGCAGGCCGCCGAGGAACGAGAACTTGTTGTTGCTGGCCCAGCCACCGAGCACGACGCCGTAGACGCCCAGCGAACCGACTGCGATGAAGTAGATGACGCCGATGTTGATGTCGGCACCCACCAGACTCACGAGGTATTTCGAACCGGGCTCGGCGACCCCGACCAGTTCGACCAGTCCCGTGATGTCGATTGCATTTGAGAAGGGCACGATCACGAAGCTGATCATCGCCGGCACCATGATGAACGCCGGTGCGAGCAGAAAGAGCCAGATGTCAACGCCACGAGGGTTGTAGTCCTCCTTGAGGAGGAACTTGAGACCATCGGCGAGCGGCTGCAGCAGCCCCTTCGGCCCCACGCGGTTGGGCCCCACGCGGTCCTGCATCCAGGCACTGAGCTTTCGTTCGAGAAGAATCGAATAAGCACACCCACCGAGGATCATGTGCAACAGCACGACGAGCACGACGATGGAAACGATGACCTGGACTTCAGTGGGGGACAGAACCAAGAGAGAACACTCCATGTGAGGGGGTTCGCGACATGTTAGACGATCGGGCTGCTCGATGGCAGAGAAGCCTGGTCAGATTCACCGCTTGGTGGGCTCAAGAGCCTTCGGCACACCGGCCTGACCGGCAGGAAAATAATCCTGAAGGGCGGTGACCCCCCAGATGCCGCTTCTCAAGGCTGAAATTCCCTGTACGGCAGCCCTCGCGCCGGCGATGGTGGTGATCAGAGTCACTCCATGGCGGACCGCAGCGGCTCGGATTCGTCCCTCGTCGGTCTCCGCACCCTTGCGAGTCGGCGTGTTGACCAGCAGATCGATCTCTCCGTTGGCGATCTTGTCCAGGATGTTGGGGCGGGCCCCTTCCGAGATCTTCGGCATGAGCGTGGTCTGAACCGAATGATCGACCATCAGGGTGTGCGTGCCGCCGGTGGTGAACACGGTGAACCCCATCGAGACCAGGGAACGAGCCACATCGACCACGGCATTCTTGTCCGAATCTCGTACGGAGAGAAACACGCTTCCCTCCGTCGGAAGGTCGTAGCTGCTTGCCATCTGAGCCTTCGCGAGCGCCACGGGCAGAGACCGATCTGCACCCATGACCTCACCGGTCGAACGCATCTCCGGCCCGAGGATGACGTCGACCCCCTGGAATTTCGCGAAGGGGAAGACCGATCGTTTCACGGAACAGAACCCGGGAGAGGGAACCTCCTGAACCTCCATCTCGAGGAGCGTTCCACCCATCATCACCCGTGCGGCGTGCCGGGCCCAGGGGACACCGGTCGCCTTGGAGATGAATGGCGCGGTACGGGATGCGCGAGGATTGACCTCGATGATGTAGATCTCGTCATCCTTCACCGCCATCTGGACGTTCATCAGTCCGCAGACGGAGAGCCTTCGGGCCAGTCTTCGCGCCTGATCACGAATGCGCTCGATGGTCGGTCGTGAAAGTGAATACGGAGGAACGATGCAGGTCGAATCGCCGGAATGGATGCCCGCCTCCTCGATGTGTTCCATCACGCCACAGACCAGTTCCTGAGGGGCCTCGGTGGATCCGAAATCCGCGACGACGTCGACGTCGATTTCGATGGCTTCAGAGAGGAACCGATCGATGAGGACCGGAGCATCCGCCAGTTCCGATGCGTCGACGGCTTCGGACATGTATCGACGCAGTGCATCCTCGTCGAAGCAGGTCTCCATTCCGCGTCCGCCCAGCACGTAGCTGGGCCTGACCAGAACCGGGTACCCGATTCGATCGGCGATACCCACTGCGTCATCGAGCGAATACGCGATGCCGTTTTCGGGCTGCTTGAGATCGAGTTCCTCGAGCATGACCTTGAATCTGTCGCGATCCTCGGCGAGATCGATCGCATCGAGGCCGGTGCCGATCAGCGGCACGCCGGCCTCCACGAGGCCATGAGCGAGATTCAAGGGGGTCTGACCGCCGAACTGCACGATGCAACCGACGACGCCGCCGGTTCGATCAGGTTTCTCGACACCACCCCCGTTGAGCCGCTCGACGATGTTGAGCACGTCCTCGAGGGTGAGTGGTTCGAAGAACAGCAGGTCACTGGTGTCGAAGTCGGTCGAGACCGTCTCGGGATTCGAGTTGATCATCACCGACTCGAAGCCCATCTCCTCGCAGGCGTATGCCGCCTGACAGCAGCAGTAGTCGAACTCGATGCCCTGACCGATGCGATTCGGGCCGCCACCGAGGATGATGATCTTGGGTCGGTCACCGACCCGGATCTCGTCATCGATGGTTTCGGTGAAGGTGCCGTCGTCTTCCAGCCGCTTGAGCGGCCGTTCGTAGGTCGAATAGAAATATGGAGTGGCCGCCTCGAATTCAGCGGCACAGGTATCGACCAGCTTGAACACCGGCTCGATGCCGTACGACTTGCGATGCGTGCGTACGGAGAGGATCGACTTCGCGGAGATCCCACCGAGGTACAGATTCGCGAGCTGTGGATCCGAATACCCGAGTTCCTTGGCATGCCGGAGGCGTTCTGGGGGGAGATCCTCGAGGCGCTCGTGGGAACAGAGTTCATCCTCGAAGTCGACGAGCTCACGGAATTGTGCAAGGAACCAGGGATCGATGCTGGTCAGCTGATGAATGCGCTCGTCGGTCCAGCCCATCTTCATGGCGTATCTGACGTAGTACAGGCGTCCCTGGCTGGGCACCGAGAGCTTGCGATGCAGATGGTCCTCAGGAATGGGCCATGCGGCCTCCTCGCCGACGCCCTGACGATCGGCAAGCCATTTGTCGTTCCGGTCCAGGCCGAATCCGAACCGCTTGACTTCCATCGAACGAATCGCCTTCTGGAGCGATTCCTTGAAGGTTCGTCCGATCGACATGCCTTCGCCCACCGACTTCATCTGGGTGGTCAGGGTTTCATTGGCTTCCGGAAACTTCTCGAAGGTCCAGCGCGGCATCTTGGTGACCACGTAGTCGATCGAGGGCTCGAAGCAAGCCGATGTGTTGCCGGTGACCTCGTTGCGAAGTTCATCGAGGGTGTAGCCCACCGCCAGCTTGGCGGCGATGCGTGCGATGGGAAACCCGGTGGCCTTCGATGCCAGCGCACTGGAACGCGAGACACGGGGATTCATCTCGACGACGATCATGTCACCGTTCTCGGGATTGATCGCGAACTGGACGTTCGATCCTCCGGTATCGACCCCCACCGCTCTCATGATCACGAACGCCGCGTCGCGCATCCGCTGGTATTCCTTGTCACTCAGCGTCATGATCGGAGCGACGGTGATCGAATCCCCGGTGTGCACGCCCATCGCATCGATGTTCTCGATGCCGCAGACGATGACGCAGTTGTCGTTCGAATCACGGACGACCTCGAGCTCGTATTCCTTCCAACCGAGAAGCGACTGGTCGATGAGCACCTGGGAGATCATCGAGGCATTGAGACCTCGGCGGACGATGTCATCGAATTCCTCGAGGTTGTAGGCGATTCCGCCACCGGATCCCCCGAGGGTGTAGGCGGGTCGGATGATCGCGGGGAGCCCGATCTTCTCCAGAAAGTCATGCGCTTCGTCGAGCGTCTCGACGGTCTTCGAAAGGGGCTGCTTCAATCCGACCTGGTCGACGATCTCATGGAAGACCTCTCGGTCCTCGGCTCGGCGGATCACGTCACGGTCGGCACCGATCATCCGGACACCGTGCTTCTCGAGGATTCCCTGATCATGAAGCTCGCAGGCGCAGTTCAATGCGGTCTGACCACCCAGAGTCGGAAGCAAAGCGTCGATCGGGGTCCCCTCTTCGGCCTCACGCAGGATGATCTTCTCGACGGCCTCGGGAGTGATCGGCTCGATGTAGGTTCGATCACTCAGTGCGGGATCGGTCATGATCGTCGCCGGATTCGAATTCACGAGCACGATCCGATACCCGTCCTCACGCAGGGCCTTGCAGGCCTGTGTCCCGGAGTAGTCGAATTCACAGCCCTGCCCGATCACGATGGGGCCGGAACCGATCAGAAGGATCGTCTTGATGTCATCTCTTCGCGGCATCTGAGGTTGATCGCAGAAGGGTTTTTTCGGAAGAAACGTCCAAACTTGCGGCAGTGTAACGACTGCAGCAGAAGATCGGTACCGGATGGCCGGATCTTCCTCGGGGTTTGACGACAATGCTCGAGTTGGAGACCCTGAATGAATGGAACCGGGTCCCCAGAGCCTTCTGATCGTCGCCGCGATCATCGTTTCGAGTGCCCTTGCATGGTGGCTGGCCTCACGAGCTCGCGCCAGAGGTCATGACGACGTTGTCATGGGCGTGCTGACCTGGATCGGAACACCTCTGATTCGAGGACTGTGGCGTGCCGAGTTCCATGGAGCGGAGAAACTTCCCGCACCTGATTCCTCCCAGGGACTTGTGATCGTTTCGAACCACACCAGCGGCCTGGATCCGGTTCTGATCCAGTATCTGATGCCCTTCAAGGTCCGGTGGTTGATGTCCCGCAGAATGATGATCCCGGTCCTCGGATTCCTCTGGCGACGATTGAGCGTGATTCCAGTCGATTTCAACGGGAATGATCGGGCCGCGGTTCGAACCGCATTGAACGGTCTGAAGGGAAATGATGTGGTAGGCATCTTTCCTGAAGGCAACATTGCACGCCCCCCGGGCGTGATACACCCCTTTCTTCCGGGCGTGGGCTTCATCGTGGGCAAGGCCTCCGTTCCAGTGGTTCTGGTTCATGTCAGCGGGATCACTCCCGCGCGGACCGCCTATGGCGCACTGTTCCGGCGATGCCGTGCTCGAGTCGAGATCATGGAGGTCATGCGGTTTCCGGAGGGGACCAGGCCGAAGCAAATCACTGAACGCCTGCGGAACCGACTCCACGAGGGCAGTGGATGGCCGCTCCATGTCCCGGAACAATCCGATCCCGGAGCCCCCCCGGTGGTACCATCTGAAGCACCATGATCAGTCGCATCGAAGGTTCTCTCATCGACATCGAAAGCGGTCGCGCCCATCTGAGGTGCGGAGCGCTGGTCTATGAGGTCCTCACCCCCGCGGCCGACCATGGTCGACTTGCCATCTGCATCGGCGAGACGGTCGAACTGCACACCCTTCACATCCTCGAAGGAACCTCTCAGGGTTCGAGTTTTCGTCCAAGACTGATCGGGTTCGCCTCGGCGAGCGACCGAGCCTTCTTCGAACTCTTCACCACCGTGAAAGGAATCGGCGCACGTAAGGCTCTCCGAATCATGGAGATACCGGTTGGAAAGATCGCTCGCGCGGTCCACGAACGTGACGTCAGCCTTCTCACCTCGCTTCCCGAAGTCGGCAAGCGAACCGCGGAGTCGATCATCGTGGAACTGAAGGAGAAGGTCGAAACCTTCCTGGATGATGGCAGTAACGAGGGCACGAGCAGAACCACCACGGTTGGTTCGATGGGCGCCTTCGCGGAGGAGGCCATCGCGGTTCTTCTGCAACTCGGTGAACCCAGGAACGTCGCGGAGGATCTCGTGGATCGAGTGACCGCCGCGGACCCCACCATCGACAGCGCCGATCAAGTCGTCACCGGCGCACTCAGATTGAAGCAATTGAGCTGATTGAAGCGTAAGGAAGATTCGTCATGCGTCATGCCATGATCATGGCCGGAGGCTCGGGCACAAGACTCTGGCCGTTCAGCCGATCCCAGCAACCCAAACAACTGCTTCCACTCATCGAAGGTCGGTCCCTGCTCTCGTTGGCGGCGGGACGTCTCGACGGAGTCGTGGAAGCCGGTCAGAGAATGATCTGCACCGCTGAAAAGTTCAGAACCGCCATAGGCGAGTCGCTGGGTGACATCGAAGTTCTGGGAGAACCCTGCGGGAGAGACACGCTCAATGCAGTTGGACTGACCGCTGCAGTTCTCGCTCGACGCGATCCCGAGGCCGTCTTCGCCGTCCTCACCTCCGATCACATCATCGAACCACAGGATGCCTTCGCAAAGGCGATCAAGACCGGTTTCGAATTGGTCGAGGCTGATCCACGAAGACTGATCACTTTCGGCATCGTGCCCACCCATCCTGCGACGGGATATGGCTACGTCGGCCGTGGCGAGCCGATCGAGGGGTTCGCCGAAGCGCATGTCGCCGCGGAATTCAAGGAAAAACCGGACCTGGAGACGGCCCGGAGATACCTCGATTCAGGAACCTACAGCTGGAACAGCGGCATGTTCGTCTTTTCCGCCGCCACCGTGCTCGAGGCGATGGGTCGATTTCATCCCACCAACGCGGAAGGATTGAAACGCATCGCGGATGCCTGGGACGACGAGAATCGAAGAATGAAAGTGCTCGAGGATGTCTACCCCTCGCTTGCGAAGACGAGTGTGGACTACGGACTGATGGAACCCGCGGCGCAGGCGGACGATCTCCAGGTGTGCACCGTGGCGATGCCGGTCGAATGGCGCGACGTGGGAAGCTGGCCCAGTTTCGCGGAGACGCTCGACGCCGACGGTTGCGGGAACCGTGCCAATGTGCCTGCCGTTCTTCAGGATTGTCGAAACGTGCTTGCAGTCTCAGATTCGCAGGACCGGATCGTGACCGCGATCGGATGTGATGATCTCGTGATCGTCGCGACGCGGGACGCGGTCATGGTGTGTCCTGCCGATCGAGCGGAAGATGTGAAACGACTCGCAGGGGACGTTCCGGAATCTCACCGCTGAGACGAAGGAGAGGACCGCGTGAGACTGCTCGCCATCGACATCGGAGGAAAACGCACCGGATTCGCGATAGGCGACACGGAGTTGTCGATGGTGCAACCGCTCGAGGTCGCCGTGCATGCCAATGAACAGGAACTCTTCGAGGCAATCGACAGGGTGTGCCGTGAACATCGCCCGCAGGAGATCGTGATCGGTCTTCCTCTGAACATGGACGACAGCGAAGGCCCCGCGGCGAAGAAGATGCGCCTCATCGCGGAGAAGGTCTCGGCAGCGACGGACGTGCCGGTGCACCTGCACGACGAACGACTCACCAGTTTCGAGGCGAATTCGAGGATGGCGCGCAGCGGCAGGACGCATGCGGGAAAGAAGAAGATCAGAGACGCCATCGCCGCCGCCACCTTGCTCGAAGATTACCTTGCGGGTCTTGATTGAACCGATGAAGTGACGGTCCGGAACACCGACGCCCGGATCGAACAATGCACACAGGGAACCTCGTGATGCCGAGCGTGATCATTCCAGCCCACGACGAGGAAGCCATGATCGAGCGGGTCATAGAAGCGGTTCTCGCGGAAGGCGTGGATGACCTCGAATGCGTGGTGGTTGCGAACGCATGCTCGGATCGTACGGCGGATCTCGCTCGACGATTCGAACCCGACGTACGAGTTCTCGAGACGGAGACTCCCGGCAAATGCAACGCACTGAATCTCGGGGAGGCGCACCTGACTCGATTTCCACGCATCTTTCTGGATGGGGACATCGTGCTGCACCAGGGCGCACTCTCGGCTCTGATCGAAGCGAGCGGGCCTCGCAGACCGATCGTCTCACCGATGCCGGTGTTCGTCCTGAATGGAGCCACGCGGGCGATCAGGCTCTTTTTCAGAGCACAGCGCTTCAACGGGTACTTCGGTGGCGAAGCACCCAATGGAAGCGGCACCTTCGTGCTCAGTGAGGAAGGACGTTCCAGATGGGGTGCGTTTCCTGAGATCATCGCCGACGACGGATTCGTGCAAGGCCACTTCCGACCCGAGGAGCGATCGGTCGTGAGGGAGGCGAAGGCGGACGTGGCTCAACCGAGAACCGTGGCCAGCCTGCTCGAGGTCAGGGCACGCGTCAGACGCGGGCACGCCGAGCTTGCCGCACGTCATCCGGAGTTGATGCGCAATCATGTGGCACGAGGCGGATCGATGATCCGGGCACTGCTGCCGAGACCGCTCGAGTGGCCGGGGATGCTGGTCTACGGATACGTTCGAATCGCGGAGAGGTGGCTGTCCAGACGTCAGCTCGAACGCGACGCGGGCCTTGAATGGGGCCGGGACGAATCATCGCGATCGACAGATCAGCCCTGAGCGGGATTCTCTTCCGAGGGCACGCCACACGCGGCACCATCCAGGTACCAGCGGAAGACACCACCCACAGGTGCAATGCCCTTGATCGGAAGATCATGGGATGACTCGTCACCCGTGGCGATGCGATGAAGCATCTCGTTCTTGCCATCACCCATGACCAGAGCGGCGATCAACCGCGATGCATTGAGCAGACGGTACGTCATCGTGACCCGATCCGGAGGCACGACGGTTGGTCCGGAATTGGTGGTCACGAGACGATCTTCGACATCGAGTGCGCGCGAATGCGGAAAGAGACTCGCGGTGTGACCGTCCGGACCCATGCCAAGAAGCACGAAGTCGAGCCGATCGTGCCCCTTCTCCCGCCATCCGAGCGTCTCCTCGAGCGCACTCTGATAGAGAACGTCGGCATCATCCTTCATGACCTCCATCGGATGAATCTGCTGCGGAGGTATTCCGGAGTGATCTCCGATGATCGCCTTGATGTGCTTGAAGTTGCTGAGGTCGTCGTCGAAAGGCACCCGACGCTCATCGACGATCCAGAGATGCGTCTTCGCCCAGGGCAGCGCGCGATAGAGAGGGTCGGTCATCAGACGCGTGTACAAGGGGAACGGCGTGCGACCTCCGGACAGTGCGATGTGGAAGTCACCGAACTTTCGAACGCATTGGAGTGCATGGTCGACGATGTCGCGTGCAAGCCGCGCGAGCACTTCGTCGGGATCCTTGAGTGCGATCACCTCCCCGGGTAGCGCCGGCGGGTCCTGAATGATTCCGCCATCATCGAGACTGATGGGTTCGATGCCCTCGCCGATGGGGATTCTGTGTTCGTCGGTCATTCGGAATCTCCTTGTGATTCATCCTGATTGTGCCAGACCGCACCGTATCGAGCCAGAAGATCATCCGCGGTCGAAGGACCCCAGCTCCCTGGATCGTAGTTGTCGGCGATGCCCTCGCGAAGTTCACCGGAACGCTGGTCGAGAAACGGCATGACCGCCTTCCAGGCGCCTTCGACTTCGGCACGATGTTTGAAGAGCGTCTGGTCACCGCGCATCGCATCGATGATGAGCGGGCCATAGGCCTCGATGGGCTCCGATGCGAATCGTCGCTTGAAATCACTGTCCATCTCGATGGTGTCGAGATCGAATCCGAGACCCG
>Ga0315320_10002705_pt1 | contig 14575 bp, 5 predicted proteins | sample M140m21515metaG_FD_203458 | JGI IMG/M metagenome (GOLD analysis project Ga0315320, IMG submission 203458) | Ammonia-oxidizing marine archaeal communities from Monterey Bay, California, United States - M1 40m 21515 | ecosystem: Environmental > Aquatic > Marine > Coastal | place: USA: California... | reverse complement strand
GACAACAATCAAGTCAGGCTCACCTAAATCTTCAGTCAACAATTCAAGATATGGAGGTAAATCATAGGACCCTGATTCTTCACATGTTTCTATAAGAAAATGGGATCGAGGATATGGAATTCCTTGCTCTTGTAGCATCTTTAGGGCAGTGACACATACATATCCACCATATCCATCATCTAAGGCGCCTCTTCCATATAGCCATGGATCTCTTCTGACTCCTTTCAATGGGTGTAATCCTTCAGACCATAATTTAGGCCTAGAAGGTTGTTTGTCTAGGTGTGAATAGAATATCACTTCTCCAGGCCCTGTTCCCTCAACTGTGACTAAAAGTACTGGAGTTCTTTCATCTATTCTATGAACCTTATATTCCATACCTTCTAATTCCTGTTTGACTAACCATTTTGTGAATAAATCGATTGTCGCATCAAGTTCTCCCTTTTCCCTCCAATTAGGTTCGAAGCTTGGCGAGAGAGCCTCTATCTTGATGAAATCTGATAAACTCGGTATAATTGATTCTTCCCATAACTCATCTGCTCTTGCCATTAGCCTATCTAAGTCCACGGACATATTGCTATCTTAAGTGGTACAGTCTTTGAATCTTTAACTCATAGTTCCTGCGTTTCAGGGCCACAAATACGTATCGAACCCTTGGAAAAGGGACAGGATTCACAAGGTTTTGAAAATTCTAAAGGAAGTGGAGGGTGGTTTGAAAGAGTATCATCAGAATTAAGTTCGATAGAGGCAACTTTACGTAATATCTCCTCCAATTCTGTTTGAGCGTCCAAAAATAAATCTTCAGGATACTCAACTAATCTTCCAGTGACTCCGACCCAGATTGCAGGACGTAATACTCTACGTGGACGTGTTTTCATCTGTTCCATTTTTTCTAATGCACGATAATATAAGGCTAGTTGCATTCTGTGATGATGTAGCATAGAACGTTCGGCATCACATGATGGCGCATATGATTCATCACCAAGAGATTCTAATAATCCATCTACATTATCTTTTAATAATTTCGAAGCTTCTTCAGTTTTCAGGTCTATCGGACGAATAGAAGGTCCTTCTCCGCTATCCGTGCAAAGAACAAGGTCAATCAATCCATCCATCTGGACTGAAACTTCATTAATTATTGAAAGATCTTCGGGGCCATTTGGCGTCCAACGATTTCTAGTCAATCCATCAATCGGAATATTAAAACTAATATGAAAAGGTAATTCAGTTCTCAAACCTTCAACTTTTTCGCCCTGAATTACTTCACCTGATACTAATTTTCCCAGTCTACTATTAGATAATCTAGTAGTCATCTTTGATACAATTTCACTCATATTTGAAGACGTTGGGCCATTAGGAATTAATTCATTGAATATTTTTTTATGAATTTCTGGATTGGTTATATCATTAGAATGCTTTTTAATCCAAGAATTAGGTAATGAAGGTGAACTGTTCGATATCATTCCAGGATTACCAATGCCAATTTCCACTATTCTGTGAACAACTGAACCAAGAAGGGCAGAATCAAGATTCTCTTTTGGATTCGTCGAAATTAATTCCCCCGACTGTGGCATTATTGGGTTAGATCTTAATCCTCCACGTGTTTCAAGCCAATGTCGCCTTGAACATTCGGATAATACAGAAAGTCGATGCGGGGCAGTTTTAACTCTAAAATTAGAATCATTTCTAGCTATCAATGTCTGAATTATACTTTCTTCTTGGGAAAATCTAGCCATATCATCTTTTGAAGATATTTTTTGAGAAGGTGTTAGTATATTGTTCTTAATTTGTTTTTCATCAATATTGAAACATTCTTCTTCATGTATAACTACCATACCAGGCAACAGATTACTTCCTATGAAAGATCTGTGAGCCATAACAAATGGGTCAAAATATCTATCAGTATTAATCTTCATTTGTTCAGTTTGATATTCATCTTCATTTGTCCATATTGAGTCGTATTCTCCTCTTCTGAAAGACCCCTGCCTTAGAGATTCTAGCCAAATTTGACCCAATTGAGGAAGAGGTTTTGTATATGACCATGGTACTTTAAGGCCATTCAAATCATCATTCTTTACCCATTCAGTTCCTTTTGGTGAGCCTACTATTATTAAGCGATTTTTTGCTCTAGTTGCGCCAACATAGAGTAAGCGTCTTGCTTCAGCGTCTTTACGAGATTCATAGAGCCATTTTGTGTGCATCCAAGTAGCTGATTTTATCTCTTGTTTATCCGTCCATGGTATCGGGTTTGCAGCAAAGAGCTCTGGACTAACCATAGTTCTAGATCTAGAATCAATGGTAAGATTAGTCTGTCTTTTCGAGAAAATATCTACTAAAAATACTACACTTGCTTGAAGACCTTTGGAACCATGAATCGTCATTATTCTTACCGCATCTCTAGGAGGAATTGTTATTGCCTCCATAGTTGAAGATTCATTCTCTGTTAATTGCCTAATTCTATCTGCAATTACAATTGAATCTCCACCTAATTCAGAACTTAATGAGGATACTAAGCCAATAAATTGCTCTGCATCTTGTAAAGATGCGTTATCAGAGTAAGTGAGTAATAAATCTGAATAATCTAATGTGTCTTCCAATAACTCACTGATTGAACCCTTTTCAGATAAGTCAATCCATCGGCTTACTAATTCTTTTTGACGTGGATTAATCGTTAAATCTTTCAATCGAAGTAACAAATTTTCATTCTTTTTAGCTTGGCCTATAAACTCTTGAGTCTGCTTATCATTAAATCCAATTAAGCAAGATCTGGCTACCCAAGTTGCGTTATGAAGACTTTTAGGTCTAGAAACGAATTGTAACAAACCATTCAGTGCATGTACTGCCGGTCTTTCTAATAGGCCCCCTTCCCTATCTGCTTGAGAAGGGATATCAAAATCATTTAGGAATCTAATTATTATATCTCTAATATTCCTTCTAGATGGTAAGAGGACCATTATTTCACTAGGAGGCACCTTATCGCATGTTGGTTGTATATCCCAATTACCGTCTGGAGAAAGTACTCGAACAGGTTTTCCTTCTATGAGATGTTTTATTCTACTAGCTATCATCATTCCCTGTCTTTCTAATGATTCTCCAGAATCAAAGGCATCTAGATATTCATCAAGATTCAATGAGGGGTCGGTCGTTAAGTCGCTATTCAAAGGACATATCCATTCTATTCCTCCATTGATTTTAGCCTTTGATTCTGATGCAAATAATTGTTGTGGATTTGCATAGAACTCACCATTAGAAACCCTTCTATGCCTTTTATGGAAAATATCTTCCCACCATTCGTTCATTACTTCTAACAAACCTCCATCGGTTCGATAATTTATTTTTAATGAAATTAAACCTTCTTTCCTCCTATCGGTTTCTTCTTGAGAACCCACATCTAATCCATCATAATGGTTGAATGGAATCCACCCTAAAAGATCTTGTCCACCATCTTCATAATGCTTCCTAGCACTAGCGATAGTGATATCATGAGAATTTCTTGGATTACGGCTAAAATCACGACTTCTTAATTCTCTACCTGGTTCTGTTAACTCTGAGATACTACTTAATTCATGAGAATTTATATGTCTTAATATCTTTGAATATTCTAAGAAACCTGTAACTTCTGCCTGTCTAAATGCATAGATACTTTGTTTGATATCTCCAACATAACATATCGTTGGTTGCCACGGAGTATCAGGAACTGACATCTCATTTTCTTCAAAGTGTCTTTCGCCCCATAGCCTTGAAAGAAGCCTCCATTGAAGAGGAGAATTATCTTGAGCCTCGTCAATAATAAACGCACGGAATCTTCTTCTAATTCTCTTTAATAAATCAAATCTTCTTAATAAGTCAATTTTACTTTCTTTGACATTAATTATAGAATCGCCGGTGGAATCAATGTTTTCTTCTAGATTATCAAGTATAGACAAAGCGGAATTAATATGATCATCTCTCCAATGTTCATCGGAAGTATTGTTCAGTGCATTTATCACTGACTCAGGATAGAAAGTTTCACAAATTCTAGGGCAATTTGCTAGTAATAAATCTCCTGCCTGCTTTTGTATATCATCGAAATCATGAACTTCATTAATTTCTTTAAGTCTCTGTAAAATGCCATTGAAACCATCCATTACGATACGTAAATCATCTAGATTTCGGGCCTCATGCTCTAAACTGAATCCAAATTTATTATCTGAATTACCTGATGGAGGGGCCTCAGGTAATGAAAGAGGGAGTGTCTCTATTGCAGGTTTCCAATTTCTTGCAGTGCTCGGTGGGTTTTCTCTATTCATCAGTATCGTCAAACGAATAAAATGCAACATTATGTCTCCTATTTCAGAAAACCACAACTCTTTTAATTCTTCTGTTATTGGCTTGAATAGCTTACTTTTACCTCCTAAATTATTGATTCCTCTTTCCCAATTATCTGAGTTAGGAGGAAGGTTACCTCTAGGGAAAATAGAAGGTTTTTTCGAGGAGGAATTATTGAAAAGAGATTTTCTACTAACCACACATTGGTATACATCACTTAACCAAACTAGTTTATCCCAATTATTTTCTTTAGGAGGGGTCGAGGAAAGAAGGTCTAGACAAGCAATACGTGATTCTGAACTCCAACCTGTCCCTAAATCATTAGGATATTGTTTGACCAAATCGCAGAATCGAAATATTTTGCTCTGAGTTTCTTGAATAAAATAATCTAGTTCATCGGAATTTAATGATTCAAATATTCTTTCAGATAGTTTTTCAGGAAGAATCTTTCCTTCGGAATCACTAAGATCTTTAATTGCCTCATTAATGAAAATAGAACGTTTGGAGATGTTTCTGATAACATTAATCGCTCTTCTACGGCTAGCATAATGACGTTGGATACGATCTCTTGATTCTAGTACCTCTCTAGCTCCAAAAGAACGTGTATTAGGGACGCCTGCATCAATCGCTTCGGATAATCTTGAAGGGTGTGAAGAAAGCCTCCATAGTATGTTCAAAGCAGATTCAGTCAAAAGAATTCTACCTGAGTCTGAAATATTATCTTGTGTTAAAGAATCACCAAGCATACCTCTGTAAGGAGAAATTAATTGATTGAAAAAGGAATCAATTGTTCCTATTGGGGCATCGTCCAATAAAGTGAGTAGTTGTTCATTAAATCCCTCATAACGAACCCTAGGATCAGTTCTAATAATTCCATCGTCACTTATTGGACCCGGAGATAAATTTACTAATCTTTTTCTTAGTCTATCTTTCATTTCATCAGCTGCTTTATTGGTAAATGTAAGTAACACTACTTCGCTAGGTAATAATCCATCCCAATCTCGGAGATTTTGAGTATCGGACTTAGTTGAAACTATCATGCCTCCTGATAGCTCAATAGGTCTTTCGGGCTTAGGTAAAATTCTAGTTGCTCTTTGATTTTCTGAAAGATAATGTTCAATTACTCTATCTACAATCGTACTTGTCTTACCAGTTCCTGCACCTGCATCTACAACGATGTGTGAGTCCAAATTAAGAGCTAATAATTGTGCTCGATTTAACCTCATTAAAAATCACCTTCTAACTTTACATCGCAAATATTACTCACTGAACAATAATTACAATTATTTTCTTCCGGAATTGGATTAACAAAGCCTTTATTTGCTCTATCGGAAGTATTCAATGCAACGGAAATACGAGATGCCATCCATGCCCTGAATGGGTCGCTCTTGGGAGATTCATCTTCATCTAAAAATCTGAATAAACTCTTGGTAATATCTGTCTCAGTGCCAAATTTGGCCAAATTAGATACTAGAATGTTATTTGATTTCTCGATTAAATGAGATGTCTCATGTCCCAATACAGAAATTCCCACTCCAATTACTAAATCACCAGGGTTGGCAATTTCCCAAGATCTAGCATATAGAGCAAGTTGAAGCTCTTCTAGAAGGCCTTTGTAATGCCTATCTTTAATATCGGTTTTTTCTGAAGTTTTAATATCCCTGATAATTACTAATCTTCTCGGTTTCCAACTTGATTTATACAATTCTAGTGGCGCAACTTCGCCACTACCATCTTCATTAACCCAGGTATTACTCTCTATTTCGAAAGGAACTAAATCTACGCGATCTATCTTACCTTTCAATCTTAATGAATCTAAAGATTCTCCATTAGGCGATGTTATATGAGGAGGTAATGATATCTCAATACCATCTTTGTCATATAACGTTAAATCCCATTCAATAGCAATTGGTGCTACATTTTCTAATAATAACTCTGCCTTAATCATACGTCCGATTCTTCCTGTCAGAGGTACTGGTTTGGGATTTGATAGCCAATTATCCCATTCTCTAATGCTCATACCAGTCATCATTCTTATGCGATTAGTAGAAACTGCATCATCTCTATTTAGCCAAGGTGCAATCTCATCTAAATTTAAGAGAGACTGTTGCATCAAAATTTGTGGTTCAATTTTTGAATTAGAAATATTTATTGGAGATTTATTAACTAAAACAGAATCAAAATCCCTAGGATATTTTTCTTTGAAATTTAATGTTTGAAGGATTAAATTATGATGAATTTTATGGAATAAATCTCCATGAGTTCGGGCATCAAGATCTTCCTTTTGAGAGTCTTCTAGTTCTATTCTCAAACTTCGAGTTAACCAGCCAGAACGTGGGCAACGAAGCCATTTCTGGAGTCTGGTAGGTGACCAAGTAGGGAAATTTAAACTTTCTAATTGTTCGAAACCATTTCTAGAATCGTTGACATTTATTCCCAAACCTCTGGGCGTGAATGGCCTGGGGTCTATTGTTTGTGTTCTAATTTTCTTTCCATTTTTTGTATCAATTGTAATTGCTGAAAGCACAGGCCAACGAATATTTTTTCTTGGACTTAAGAATGGTTTAGGAGTTTTACGAGTCATATTTTTCATATCAAAACCGAATACAGAGTTTCGATTTTCATCAGGTAAATAACCATCTTCTGATGCTAATTGAGGTTGCCTCCTTTCTCTGTCTCTTTGTAACATTGGATCTATAGAGATAGTAACTGAATTAGAATTAATTGGAGGATGTAATGATTTCAGATTATCACTCAACCTCAATCCATCTATTCTTTGGGCTTGTCGGGGACTTAATGAATAATCAATTATGGATTCAAATATCTTAGATTCATCGATATTGTTAGAAATTGCCCATTCCCTAATAGGAGTTGATGGGGGGTTAGAGTCATCGAAGCTAGAATCTAGGATAATTACTCGTGGTGCGGATTTCAAAATATGTTCAAGATTGTGTCTTGCATTACGAATTGGCCCATCGGGTCGCAGTAAATTATTCTCATATCTTTCTATATCTCCTATAAAGTGCATTTTTGGAACTCTTAAGTCCCAAGAGTTGGAAGAGGTGTTTGCTAGAATCGTTAAATCGGCAGTACAACCCAAAGACTGATCACAAGATAAAATTCTAACTCTATTTCGACTTGAGCTTGGAGATATCTTAATGTTAATTTTATGGATTAAATTTGAAATCTCATCTATCCATGCGGGACCCATTTTTGAGTAATTCTGTCCAATCGAGAGTTGAGTTGAGCGAAGATTAGAGAATTCAGAAAAGAGAGTTTGAATAACACCTATAGATTCAATTGAATCTTCGACATTGCCTCTAGAAGACATTTTTCCACTAAGAAGATTAATTGTTGATTGAAGCCAATAATCACCGTTTTTGGGAGTTTCGGGTACAGGGAGAGGCTCATTCGTAAACACTCCTTTATTGGAAAAATCCTTGATACTATCTCTATCAAATCCAGACAATAGTGGATTTAACCATCTGCATAAACAAAGCAACCACCACTGAGTCGATTCTTTTTTGATATTATCTTCATCATTATTAAATCTAAAATCGAAATCGGAACTGAGGCTTTTAAGCCATTGAGATAACGCCCCTGGGCCCCCTAGAATATGATTGCTTCTAGCAATATTAGTTAGTAGTTCAGAATCGGGAATTGGCCTTATTCTCTCATCTTTAGGATGTACTTGCATTTCTGGGAATAACACTAGAGACTGCTGAATTGAAATTGCTCTGAGTTTTTCTAATGAAAATGCATCATCGCCATGCGATAAATCAAGATAAGAATTAATCCAATGTCCAAACGAATTATTGATTAACATTTGTTCTCCTTGTGAAAAGGGAAGGCCTAAATTTTTCATCCCTCTACCCCAAATATATTTATTATTTTCAAAATTAGGATCTATGATTAGGACTGTTTTATCAGAAGATTCTGAAAGAAAATCAGAAACTATTGAGTATGTTGCTTCAAAAGATTGATTTTCCCGATGGAGCATTATTCTATCAATATCATTTTCTTTATCTTGTAAAACTAATTCGTGTTTAGGGACCCATTCAGGTAAATCGGATACATCTGTGATTGCCCATTCATCAATTAGTCTTAGACCATGTTTTCCTAAACGAATATTTCCAATATTTCCTAATTGGTGAACAGGACAGTGATGGGAAATTGCTTTCATAAAATCAATATGTGATTTTGGTATTGTAGGTGAATGATTAAGCATAATTATCCCATCAACATCGGTCAATGAAAATGGTTGTTCTGAATTAATTAGTTGTTCCATTAATCGCTCAGGAAGAAAATCATCATGAGTAATATTGAGCTTTAGCTCAAGAGATTGTAATATTTTTCTAAATGTTTCAACTCCAGGACCATTCCAATTCTTCGCCATAGATTCAGAAGAAAGGAAAGCGTGTAGCTCGCTTAGAGCAGCTGTTTTCCCTCTACTCCAATTCATTTCAGGAAGTGGATTTATTATAGGAAAACCTAGATTTACAGATGCTTTTTTGCACTCTTCATGGAGAATTATCTGGAAAGCAGAACTCTGATTTAATTTCTGTGGCATCCTGTAATCTGACATAATAGAATCCATCAAAGATGAGATCGTGTGATGTAATGTATTATCAATAACATATCCATTATCACTGATTAATTCTATCATTTCACGACGAGCCTCAGTTGTCGGATAAATTATTAAGATTCTAGCCATTCCTCCATCAGAATACGGCTTAGCATCAGATAATTGAGCAATTAAATGTTCCAATAACCATTCAGGTACAGTACCTGGAGAAACCTCTTCATTAGTAATTCTCATACTCTGAATACCCAACATAACCCCTCCGGACATCTTATGTCAATGACGACAGTTATTGAACCCAACGATAAATTAACTTGAATTACTGCTCATTTTCGTTTCGAGAGTAAAATATAGCAACTAATACTGAAAGGAAAATTATTGAATTAGGAAAAGGTAATGCAGCGAGTGAACCTACTTCTTGATTATCAAAATACCAATCGAATACAAGTACTGCAGTTAAATCATCTCCATCATAGGCTACGTTGTAATCAAAAGAAATATTTCCGTCAACCGAAGATAGTGAAATTATATCTCTAAGAATATGATTATAATATTTTTCACCGTTTCCACCCTCTGGAAAATAACCTTCATCTTCAATAATGAGAATCATGGGTTCAATAGTATACTTATTACTTAGTGAAGGTGTAGAAATATTCCAAGAAAATTCATTTACTCCAGAAATATTTGTCCACGAAAAGGTAGTAGAAAAATTAGAGACATCTATCGATGGTCCTTTTTCTAAGGAGGTTTGATAATCAATTTCCAAAGATTCAGATGTCTTAGTAGTTCCAATATGAAGTCTTTCTCCATCAAAAATCTTAGATGGAGCTAAGTTTTCATATTCATAAATATTACTTAATCGAGAGGTAGTGCCATATCTATCTATCCATCTATCATCGGTTTTTTGTGAACCAAATGGATCTTGCGTTTCTGCAATAAATCGATGATAGTGTATTTTCATTATTGATTCTCCTTCGGGTATCGAAAGAGAATCAATTGTGTTTTGAGTAGTCACACAATTGGTGCACCAAGTTGCAGTGTATACTTCAATCAGACTTGGCCATTCATCACCCATCATCGTATCATTATAAGCCGTAAGATTACTGTTGAGAGGGATAGAAACACCACCTAGAGTACCTGTATCTGAATATTCGGAAATCACATCATTCCAAGTCTTAAGATTATCAGATTGTGCTACCGTTTGCTGCGACATTACTACTAAAAGAAAGGTTACTGCGACAACAAAAAAACGATTCATATTAATTCCAAACGGTTTTGGCACAAAAAGTAGAGGGTTAATTGCTAATTTGTCTAAAAGCATCTATGGTTCTGGAAATATCTTCATCCGTTATATGTAAATGAACTACTACACGCACTACATCATCATTTATAGATAAAACATCAATACCTAAGTTTCCTAATTCTGAAACTATGATTGACGCTGACTTATTATTACAAGTGATATAAGCCATATTAGATTGAACTGAACTAATATCAACTTCGAAACCACCCATTGAGTTTACAGACTCTGCAAGCTTGTACGCCTTTGTATGATCTTCATGAAGTCGTTCAATATTATTTTTCAAAGCGTACAAACCTGCTGCTGCGAGTACCCCGGCTTGTCTCATACCTCCGCCGAATATTTTCCTCCAACGATGCGCTTCAGCGATTGTTTCTGAGTCACCAACCAGTAAAGAGCCAACAGGGGCTCCAAGACCTTTAGACAAACAAATAGAAATTGTATCGAAATTTTGAACCATCCTTTCGGGCTTGATATTACTAGCTATTACAGCATTGAAAAGACGGGCTCCATCCAAATGTGCTCTACAATTATTCTCGTGAGCAATCTTGCAAATTGCATCTAATACTTCTAATGGATACAATGATCCCCCTCCCATATTCGCAGTATTTTCTACACAAATTAGGGAACAATTTGGAAAATGAGAGTAACTCCCTTCAGATTTTCTAATTGCGGATTTGACATCATTGGGATCCATAATACCTTTATCGCCATCCACTAGAGATACTGAACATCCAGCGAGTGAAGCATATCCTCCTCCTTCATATAAGTAAATATGAGATTTCTTATGTGTTATGATTTCATCACCTGGTTTTGTCTGTGATTTGATTGCAATTGCATTTGACATTGTTCCTGAAGGGACAAAAAGTGCTGACTCTTTTCCTAGAAGATTTGAAATATAATCTTGTAATTCATTGACGGTTAAGTCGTCACCTAGAACATCATCTCCGACTATTGCAGATGATATGATTTCTCGCATTTTAGGTGTCGGTTGAGTCACAGTATCGCTACGGAGGTCTACTCGGTTGCTGGGGTAATGTCTCATGAACTGGCCATGAGGCTATCACATATCAAATAAGTGATAATAATCTAAATAAGTTAAAATTACTTCTTTTTCATTTTTCTACGCTTCTTACCTGATTTTTTGGCTTGAGGCTTAGAATCTGGCTTCATCAAAACACCGATTATCAATAATGCAACTCCCACTACTCCGCCGATTAAGGCAAATGTAGGAAATCCTGAATCTTCTAAATTAGCGACACATGATGATTGGCCTGTTAGAGGCTGTGATTCTCCACTGGGGCAAGCAGTCTGTGAAACCATTCCAGGAGAAGCAACATAATGATCTACAGAAGCAAAAACACATTCAGTTGATGACATCAATAGTTGGTAACTTCCTATATCGCAAGGAGTTTCCTCGGTCGATGCTGCAGAATCAACATAATGACCTCTAGCGGCTGATACACATGATGATTGTCCTGTTAATGGCTGATATTCACCAGGCTGGCAACTGATTTGCTCTGTTGAAGAAATATCGCTTGAATAATATCCTGCATCTGCTAAAACACATCCCGACTGGCCCGCCTCACTTTGATAAGAACCTGCTAAACAAGGAGATGGAGATATGGCTCCTTCTGAAGAGTATTCTCCAGGATTTGTATTCAAGCATTCTGAGGACCCGGCTTGAGGTTGATACTGTCCTGCGGGACAGATTGTTTGCATGGCTTGACCTTCGGAAGGTACATGGTACCCCGGATCTGCGGATAAACAATCGTTAGATGTGATAGAATTACTATTTGGGTTATACATTCCTACAGGACAAGCCGTTTGAGTACTTGCTCCTTCATAATCGACATAATTGCCTGGATCGGCTATAAGACAGTCCGAAGCACTGCTAGAACCAGATATTGGGTTATAGGTTCCCACGTTACAAACTGTTTCTGAAGCAGCACCCGGGTTATCGACAAAGTGGCCAGGACTTGCAATTGTACACGAAGTAGAGGCGAATTCTGATTGATAGGTCCCTGGAGAACAAGTTTCTTGCATAATCGCATTACTACCTGCTACAAAATGTCCCAAACTTGCATCAATACAAGATGATGCCCCAAAATTGGGTTGATATGTTCCTGGTTCACAACCGGTCTGACTTAAGGAGCCCACATTTGAAACATAATACCCAGGAGAACTTGGCATACAAGAAGCCTGGCCTGAGTTTGGTTGATAGTAGCCATTAGTACACATCATCTGATTTGTGGAATTTAGATTTGGTTCGAATCCAGGGGAAACGTCAATACAACTAGTTTGCCCTAAATTCGGCTGATATGTTCCTATCGGACAATTTTGTTGTGATATAGAAGCTAGAGAGTTCACAAAATGACCTGGAGAGGCATCATTACAGCTAGATTGTCCTGAATTAGGTTGATATGTGCCGTAATCGCATTGAGCCTGAGAATGATATAACGAGTTTACGCTATAGTGCCCCATATCTGCATCTACACAAGAACCATCATAATCAGGGTCGTAACTACCATCTGGACAGCCATACGGTAAGTTGTCGAGTATTGCAATCATTGAATCAGAGTCGATATCCCTTTCAGGTATGTGGATTCCACCTAACCCTTGATAGCTTTGTGGACCAATATAATCTGATGTTAAATTTATGTAATTAGCATTATAATCTGAGAAAGACAGATTCCAATTTCCATCACCCATCTGCCCTCTATATGATTGTCCTTGACAAAATACATCTGTATGGTTATGAGTTGTTATGTTGGAGTCCGTTTTAATTCCACAAACCGTATCTCCATTTAGTGAAATTGCTATTACTGATAAATTATTTGCGATAGTCAATGGAGACTCCTGTCTTGAATCATCTTCATCATAGTTCCCAAGTTGCCCCCATTGATTGGCTCCCCAACAATATGGAATATTCTCTTCAGAAATTACACAGTTAAGATTGTATGCTGTTTCTAGAGAAATCAAAGAAATACTATAACTCAGATTTATTGGATAAGGTGAATTTTGGTAAAACAAATTTCCAGTTCCAAGTTGCCCCTGATCGTTCTTACCCCAACACTTCACTATTTGAGTTTCGTACAATGCACAAGAATGTTCATTACCAGTGGCTACAGCAATTACACCACTATCGACATATTGAGGGATTGGATAATTGCCAGTAAAAGTTGAACCTATACCTAGTTGACCATATGAGTTACTACCCCAACAAAATAGATCCTTAGTATCAATAATTCCACAGGAATGACCCATGCCTGTTGAAATTGAGATTATTGAATAATTAGCAGGAAAATTTGAGTCATCTACTATTGCCGGAGTGTAACGTCCGTTGTTAGAATTACAGCCTGCAGGCGTTGGATTATTCGCATTGGAGTCCCATCCCGCCCCTCCAGAACAAATAGTTCCATCTCCTAATTGGCCGGCATTATTCCACCCCCAGCATAGTCCTTCACCGGTATCTAAAATTGCACAGAAATGACCTTGATTTGCATCAGATAAAGATACTGCAGTTTTTCCTACTGGTAGAGAGACAGTAGTCGGTGGATAATTTGTAGCTGAATTACAAGGAGTTACCCCATTATCAACGCAAGCATCAGTACCCGCACCTAATTGGCCAAACGCGCCACCGCCCCAACACCATATTTCGCCATTTTCATCCAAGGAACACGTGGACCAAGCCCCGGCTGAAACCTCGACCATTCCACCTGATAGATTACCAACTAGCCAAGGGCCTGCTTTCCCTGCTGGAGTTTCGGGGTTAGTGCCTATTCCTCCTCCCAATCCTCTTTTCCCTTGATCATTATTACCCCAACATACTACTCTTGTATCTTCAGTAATCACACATTGGGTCCACCCGCCTGAGCTCAATGTAGAATATGAATAAACTGAATCTTCTTGATAACCTGCAAAGTTCACATTAGAATGCGAGAAGAACTTTGTCTCTTCCTCTTCAAGTTCCTTATCTTCGTTGTTAGGTATGGCAGATAAAGACATTCCAAGTAATGTAATTACTATAAAAATTGAAACAAATACAGATTTGGGGGGCCTACTCATAGCAATCGGTATATATTAAACTCTATTAATTTTAGTAAGAATAAACATGAAAATGAAGCATGGGCAAACTAATTTGCTTGATATTGTTCGGACAAACATGACCGAGTCATTCCTATCTGACAATTGTCCACCTATGGGAATCTACGAGACACTTTATGCATTCAAAGATTCGTTTGGTAGTTTTATAGGAACAGAAGGAACGCACCCTTGGTCACAAGGATTTCCACTAACCACTCCATTAGAAAAATTTGATGGGCCACCCCTACCAGATAGTATTGATGTAACCTGGGAAGATCGTTTCTATCCCAAAGCATGGGGAC
>Ga0315320_10002703_pt1 | contig 14576 bp, 16 predicted proteins | sample M140m21515metaG_FD_203458 | JGI IMG/M metagenome (GOLD analysis project Ga0315320, IMG submission 203458) | Ammonia-oxidizing marine archaeal communities from Monterey Bay, California, United States - M1 40m 21515 | ecosystem: Environmental > Aquatic > Marine > Coastal | place: USA: California... | reverse complement strand
ACCTAAAGAGATAGAGATGGTAATCAATGCGGATTTTGAAGAAATGCAGTCATGGAGTCAGGAAACGTGTTATATCAACGCTTTTAGGCTCTATGCGTATTCAGAATACTTGGCCGGAATAAAAGCCAAAGAAAAAATCGCTTTAGATTGGGCAGATGGTGCCATTTGGTTTATAATAGGTAGTACATTAGACCAATACGGTGACGGGTTTACTAAATGGGAAAAGAAATATTACTCTGCTGTAAAAGAAAACCCTCTCGCTACAAAAATATTAAAAGTAAAGAATCATGCACATGCTAGGATTTCAGCAATAGAAGGAAAGCAAGAGAGAATGATTAAAATGGCAGATACGCTAAATAATATGGCTAGGAGAAAATAATGAGCGACATAAAAGAAAAGGTAAGACGACTTATCAACAAGGCCAAAGAGTCGGGAGACGCTGACCTTCTAGACTTAGCTATGGACTTGCTGGATCAGGTTCCTGTTTCAGACGTAGTAGAGGAAATGAAACAACCGTCAAATAAGGCGGAAGAGGTTCCCCGCGATCCGATTTCTGGTGGATATTTCCAGATGAACGCTGAAACCAAAAATCGTAAACCGGTAGAAGTTAAGCAAAGGAAAAACCTTTACAAAGACACGGGCGAACATAAGGATGAAATTAACAAGACTCCACAAATTGACCTAACCGAAAGACGAAGACCATCCTTTAAAAAAGTAGAACAAACCTGCCAAAGATGCAACAAGTCCATTCTTGTCAACCCATCGTTTGCCAGAGACTTTTTTACATGTGACTCTTGCCTGAGAAGATAATTTATGAGCAGTTTGAAACTAAGCGATTTGGCAGCAGAAAGAGCCGTACTAGCAGCGTTATGTCAGTACGGCTTAGATGCTTATCTTGAGGTAGACTTTGTAGATTCTCGGTCGTTTACGGACCCTATGAATCAGCTTTTGTTTGACTGTATTTATAAGTCTATTTCCGAAAATACTCAGGTCGAGCTATCTTCGATACTTTCTGCTGGTAATGACTTAGGCGTATCAGAGCAGATGAACTCCAAGGATGAGATATCCTTTATGCGTTCACTGTTCAACTTTCCTATAACTAAACAGAATGTAGGGGTATACGCTGCAAAAATAGCGAAGTTAAAACTAGCTAGAGACTTATCGCAAACTTTAAAGGCTTGTCAAAAAGAACTAGGCAACGTTACTGGCGACGAAGATATTATGAATATCGTCGCCAAGATCGAAGAGCCTCTTCTAGATGCGACTGGTGATATTTATCAGTCTTCCAGCAAGAAAACTGAATTGTTGGGGGATGGCTTAGATGACTACTTAGAGTTCTTGTCTGAAAACGTTTCTGACTTCGTGGGGATTCCTACAGGTCTTCCCGCCTTAGACGCTGCAATCGGCGGTGGGCTGAGAAGAAAGTGTGTTGACCTTGTTGCAGCTAGGCCAAAAGTTGGTAAGTCTATGCTTGGTGACGCTGTTGCAAAGCACGTAGCGTCAAATATAGGTGTTCCGGTTCTTGTTTTAGACACAGAAATGTCAAAAGAAGATCACTACAATAGAATGTTGGCTGATGAGTCTGGGGTAGAGATTAACAGAATATCCACAGGCCGTTTTACAGAAAGTGAAATCGAAAAAGAGAAAGTTCACAACGCAGCAAAAAAACTTCAAGAAATTCCATACCACTATATCAGTATTGCTGGCGAATCTTTTGAGAACATTATTTCTCAGATGAGAAAATGGATTTATCAGCATGTAGGATTTGACGAATCTGGCAGAACAAACGATTGTGTTATCGTGTACGACTATCTAAAATTAATGGGTAGCGAGGGCATTAACGCATCTATGCAAGAGTATCAAGTGCTTGGTTTTCAAATTACCAAGTTGCACAACTTTGTTGTAAAGTATGACGTTGCATGTCTAGCGTTTGTTCAGTTGAACCGTGACGGTATTACAAAAGAGACAACGGACGTTGTTTCCGGCTCTGACAGGCTTGTGTGGCTCTGTACCAGCTTCTCGATCTTCAAGCTAAAGTCAGATGAGGAAAAGGCAGAAGATGGGCCTGAGAACGGAGATAGGAAGATTGTTCCGGTCGTTGCTAGGCATGGCGAAGGCTTGGACGACGGTGACTACATTAGTATAAAAATGTTTGGTAAATTTGGAAGAATACAACAAGGGTTAACTAGGAACGAAATTCATGACAGTTCGCGATCAAGAGAGCAAGGATTTGAAACCGAAGAGTTTGACGAAGAAGAAGATATCGTCACTCTGTGACGCACTGCTTCCTAAGTCGAAACAGCTACTAGATTATTTTGGCGTAGAATGGGTAGAATTTCCAAATAGATTGGCTTTTCCCTGCCCTATTCATAGCGGAGATAATCCAGAGGGTTGTTGCATATTTACTGATGGGGAGTCAAACGCTGGCAACTGGTCCTGCTGGACAAATCACTGCGAAGAAGAGCATGTCGGAAATCTTTTTGGTTTTGTTCGTGGTTGCTTGAAGCAACACAGGGGCAAAGATATTTCTATGGTTGAAGCGGCGTCTTTTATTTGCTGGTTCTTGGATACTGATATAGATGAAATAGAGTCTAAATCTATTGACAGAAGCAATCGCACAATAGACGTGTTTAACAGGGAAATTGTGAGAAAAGAGTCTCAGTTTACAAGGTCGTCAATAAGAAACAAGCTAAAGATTCCTTCGGAATATTTTTTGGGAAGGAATTATAGCCATGAAATATTGGAAACTTTTGACGTTGGTGAATGTACCGTTGAAAACCAGCCCATGTCAGGAAGGGTTGTGGTTCCTCTGTATGACGAATCTAACAACTATGTAGGATGCGTTGGTAGAGCGATCAAAGAGCATCTACAGCCTAAGTGGTTGCATAGCAAAGGCTTTAACAAAAACATACTCTATGGACTAAATCACGCCAAAGATAACATACTTGAAACAAGGACGGTTATTCTGGTAGAGGGTCAGGGCGATGTTTGGCGAGCATTTGAATCCGGTCTGAACATGACAGTAGGAATATTTGGCACAGCACTAAGCGAAGACCAATTAATACTACTAGAGTCATCAGGAGCGTTAAACATTGTCATACTAACAGATTATGACGAAGCGGGAAAGAAGGCCGCCGAATCAATAATTAAAAAATGCGGAAGAAGATTTAATTACATTAGGCCGGATTTGGACGATTGGTTTGAAACCAATAATGTTCCAATTAAGCAACGAGATTTGGGGCAGATGACAAATCGAGATATTGAACAAGAGATTTTCCCCTATTTACCATTTACAAAGGATAAAGAATGAGCGAAGAATCAGGAACTAGAATATTGGCGTTTGCCGGTGCAAAACAATCAGGGAAAACTACTTCGTGTAACTTCCTGCATGGGTATCAGCTTCGTGCCCAAGAGGTTGTTCAGAATTTTGGCATAGAGCCTGAATCGGGTAAATTGGTTGTAAATACGGAGATCGTAGGAGAGGATGGTAAAAAAGAACAAGGAGACACCTTTTTAGATGTTTCCAGAAGAGATTCTGATTTTGTCGAATGGGCTATGTATAACATGTGGCCCTTTGTTAAGAAGTATTCTTTTGCAGATTCTTTAAAGAGTATCTGCATGTCCTTGTTTGGATTGACCTACGAGCAGTGCTATGGAAGCAACGCTTATAAAGACCAGATTATTCCTCACCTATTGTGGGAAAATATGCCGGGAGTTGTTACCGCACCGGGAAGATTTCCATCAAATTATTATAAACTGACCCATCATAAACCCGGACCAATGACCGCCCGTGAGTTCATGCAATTCTTTGGCACAGATGTTATGCGTAAAATGTGGGAACCTGTTTGGATAAAAAGGACACTAAAAGATATTGAAGAAGAACGTCCGCTATTAGCAATCATCGACGACTGCCGTTTCAAAAATGAAATACTGGCAATCCAAGAGGTCGGAGGCAAAGTAATAGGACAGACAAGAAGTCCCCACGCAGATAGTCACTCTAGCGAAAAAGAAATCAAAGATAATTGGAATCTTTTAGATAGGGTAATAGATAATCAGGACATGGAAATCCACGATGTTTGTAAAGTGGTAATTAACATTCTTGGAGAATGGGGCTGGCTAGGAGCTGCTACAGTTACTAACGGCAAAAGAACTCTCCACACCATAAAGGACAACTAATGATTGTAGAATATATTCGTAGTTCAAGCTACAGCAATTGGGAATATTGCGAATTGCAATATTTTATCACCTACAACTTGGGGTATCAGTCACCCTCTGGAAAAAAGGCCCAATTAGGAACAATGGTACACAAGGTCATGGAGTGCCTAGCTTCTTGCACAAAAGATATTCAAGAACATCCAGCAGACAACAACCCTACAAGAAGTATCACAGATGATGCCCTTGGAGAAATCAGCTTTACCAAAACTAAACTAAAAACTAAAAAGTTTGTAAAAGAACTTTTGGACAGAAGTTTTGAATGGTATTCGTCAAACGATCACCATAGCTACACGCCAGCAGATGTTAAATTTTGCCAGAAGCAAATCAACGAGGCTTTGTCATTTAACGACGGACAGTTTGATCCCCGTAAAAGAAGGATCGTAGACACAGAACCTCAATTCGATATTCCTATCGACGAAGACTGGGCCAAGTTTACCGATGAGGATGGTACTGAAAAGCAACTTGCGATAAAGGGGACTATTGACCTCGTTACGGAAATTGACGGCGACACAATAGAAGTAGTGGACTGGAAAACGGGACAAAGAAAAAATTGGGCCACAGGAGAAAAGAAAACATATGAGAAACTCTTAGAAGATCCTCAGTTGTTGCTCTATAACTATGCTATATCAAAATTGTATCCTCAGTACAAACAGGCAATTATGAGTATATTCTTCACCCGTGATGGTGGTCCGTTTAGTATGTGCTTTGACGAATCTGACCAAAAGCTATTTTTAAGCATGTTGGAAAAAAGATATAAAGACATAAGCAAAACCAAGTTTCCAAGACCTTGTTCAAAAAACAGATCTAGTTTTAAATGTACTAGACTGTGCCACTTTTACAAAACAAACTGGCCCGGAACCGATAAAACGATGTGCAACCATGTAGAAGATAGGCTTTACGACATAGGGCATGACGCAACTGTTAAAGAGTGTACCAAAAAGGGTCATAGTGTAGGATATTACGAAGCACCGGGATAAAATATGAAAAAAGGTGTTGACAAAATGCAGTTTGTATGTTATAATAAGGCGTACAACAAATATTGCGAATCTGATTTTTTGAGGAATTTATGTGGAATCCAATTAATTGCAAAACACACTTTAGTCTCCAGCAAGGATTTTGCAAAGCTGACAAGCTGGCAAAAAGATGTGCTGAATACGGATATACGGCTTGTGGAATAGCTGACTTCGGCACACTTTCTGGTGCTGTGGACTTTCAGCAAGAGTGTAAACAGCATGGCATTAAGGCAATTATCGGCTGTGAGTTTGATGGCTACATTCTTTATGCAAAGAATAAAGATGGATGGTTTGATTTAGTTAAATATGTGTCGAACCAGACCCTCAATGTCTTAAAAGATGTTGCCAGCAACGGAAACGTATTGTGCGTCACACCAGAAAAGAATGGATTTGCAAATTTATTTAAATCTAACCACGTCCTGCTAGATTTTGAGCGTGAAGCTATTTACTACGTGGACCAAGGTGATGCGGAGTGCCATAGAATCATGCTGTGTGGCAAGATGAAAACCACTCTTAAAAAGGCCGCCCTTTCGTGCCAAGAACCAGACCATGACTATAAGCAATTTTTTGACACTCTTCACGGCGAGTACGATACCTTTTGGCTCCCTAGCAAAAACCATACGTTTACTAAACGTCCTATCCACGAATCTGCTGTCCGTTGGATTGCTGACAAATGTGAAGAATATGACCTTGCTGACAAACCCTCATTTCCTACATTTCCTTGTCCCGAAGGCATTGGAGAAGATGATTATTTGACAGAGCTATGTAGAGAGGGCTGGAAATCAAGACTCGTAGGCACAGAAAAAATTGCTAACCAAGAAGACAAGGACCGTTACACAGAGCAAATCAAGCATGAGCTAAAGGTTATTTTTAAAGCACAGCTTTCAGGATATTTTTTGATTGTTCAGGATATTATCCGATGGGTGAAGTTACAAGGCTGGCTTGCGGGTCCGGGCCGAGGGTCTGCTGCTGGATGTTTGATATCGTACCTTTTAGGAATAACAGATGTTGATCCTGTTGAATTTGATCTTCTGTTTGAGCGTTTTTACAACGAAGGACGCAACACAGAAGATAACGTAGCTATTCCCGATATTGACATGGATGTTCCAGCAGAGCATAGGGATGCAGTAATTGACTACATCAAGGAAAAGTACGGGGAGTCAAACGTAGCACAGATGATTACAATGGGAAGACTGCAAGGAAAATCTGCTATTAAAGAAGTTTGTAGAGTGTATGAAGCTTTAAGCTTTGCAGAGATTAATGAAATAACAGCAGCTTTGCCTGACGAGCAATTAATTTCCGACCAGCTAGAGTTAATGGATAACAAGTCTGTAATTTTATGGGCATTAGAGTATCAGCCAGAGAAGCTGAGAAACTACTGCTACGTTAATGAAGATAACCAGCTAGACGGTCCCATGAAAGATATCTTTGCTCAGGCTATCAATATCGAAGGAACAAATAAGTCGCAGGGAAAACATCCCGCTGGAGTTATTATTTCAAAGCACAAACTTTCGGACGTTTGTCCGATGACTGTAGACAAAAACGGCGATCCAATCGTCGCTTTTGAAATGAACCCTCTTGAAAAACAGGGACATGTTAAATTTGACGTACTTGGAATTGACCTATTATCAAAAATCATGGAGATTTGTGAAGATGAGTAATAAACAAAAAGAACTATATAAAGAAGTTATTTACGAGGGTTGCAACATTGATGTAAAAGGTATTTCGCTTTGCAATCTAGAAAACGTCATGGCTACAAGTCTGGTTGTCCCGAAGGATAAGTATCAAGTACACAGTCGATCACATAACTATCACGGATTGTTTAGAACTGTAGACGAGGCTGTAGACAAATTCATTTCCCTCAAAGATAACATCAGAGGCTAAAATGTCTGTAAAATCCACATTCTGCATCACGTTCTGCGACAAAGATTGGCACTTTATCGAAAGATGTGTTGATTTTGTTTTGTGCCAGAGTATTAGACCTGACAAGGTTATGTTTGTCGGAAGCGGCCTGCTAGAAAAGACGCACATTGCTTACAGTTTATGTGTTAAGCTAGGTAAGAATTTTTCCGAATATGGTATAGTAACGTCACCAACAAGAAAGCTTCCCGGATGGGCTAGAAATAATGGTGCGTTTTTTAATCAAGGAGAAAATGAGGTTATTTCGTTTTGTGATGTCGATGACGATATCCATCCTAAAAAATGCGAATTTGTCAAAAAGGTGTTTGTAAATACTGATGTTGACGCTTTGGTTCATAACTACAGCAGACCTGAAACCCCAACTTTTCCCTCTTGGGAAAGGGTTGAGGACCGCGATGTGGTTGAAGTCGAGCCAGTTATAAACATACTTCCAACCCCTGATCCAGTTCCACAAGGTTGGTTTAACATTCCTAGAACTAACGTAATGACTAAGAACAATGATCCAGTTGCACATGGTCCTGTGTCTATTAGAGGATGTGTTGCACAGCATTTTAGATACAAAGAGAACATGCCTCTAGGGGAAGATGGTACTTTTTGCAGAGAAATAGTCAATCATCCCGATTTTAACTTGTATTACACGCCAAGAAAGTTGATAATATACAACTAGGAGAAGTCATGAATTGGAATAACAAGGTGCAATTATCTGCTGGCGAAATCGTTGACAAGATCACCATTTTAGATATCAAGCTGATTAAAATAAAAGACCAAGAGAAGTCATCAAACATCATGTACGAACTTGAATTGTTGGCAAGAGGATCTTTTGTTAGCATGTTAAATTTTCTCAGCATTGAAAAGCAGTCAGAATTAAGGGGATTAAAATCAAATCTGTTTGCAGTCAATCTACGACTTTGGAATGAAAAAGATGCAATCAGAGAAAAGGGTAGTCATTTATTTAAAGATATTTCATACCAAGCCTCTCTTTCTCATTATGAAGAATTTATCTATTCTTTAAGTCCAAATGAAATGACTGCGGCAAACTCTTTTATGTTACTAGCGAGAGATGTCTATCTTCTTAATAAAGAGCGATTTTCCCTAAAAACCAAGATAAACGAATTACTAGAATCACCAATCGTAGAAGAAAAATCACACTAACCGAGGAAAACATGGCTAACTACAGAGATATTATCGTATTTGACTTTGAAACTACTGGTCAAAACCCCTACAAGTGTCAGCCTACACAGCTTGCCGCTGTTGCTATTCACGCCAGAAAGCTAGAACTACAGCCGGGCGGGGTCTTTGAGAGTAAGATCAGGTGTATTGTTGACGACGAAAAGGCTGTAGAGGCCGGGTTTGATCCAATAGAAGAAAAAGCCTTGGAGGTAACTAGAAAAACAAGAGACGAGATCGCCAAGGGACCAAAACCAAAAACCGTTTGGAACAAGTTTGACAAATTTTGCGGCAAGTTCAACTGGAAAGGAAATAGCTGGACAGCACCAATCGCTGCGGGCTTCAACATCAACGGTTATGATATGCCGATTGTAAACAGGATGTGCAAAGAGTACGGGCCTTGGAATGAAAAAAAGAACCAGCAAACCTTGTTTAATCCCATTTTTACAATGGACCTAATGCAACACATCTACTGCTGGTTTGAAAACAATACAGACTGCAAGGGTTACAGCATGGACTACATGAGAGACTATTTCGGCTTGCCCAAAGATAATGCTCACGATGCTTTGCAAGATGTTAAGGACACGGCAAATATTCTTATTAAGTTCTTAAAGATGCAAAGAAACTTATCTAAAAAAATTACATTTGAAAAAGCTTTTGGATCAGGGGATTTGTATGTCAAATGAAAAAAAGATAATTAGAGTTAACGATGTTCATGGAAACTTTTTCATGATAAATATTGAGGAACTTGAGAAGTTTTACGAAGAGCAGTTAAAACTCAAAAAGGAGCTAAAGGAAAAGAAATTTGATGACTGATAACTTTGATATTAATAACTTTGGTGATGAAAACGTTTGGGACTTGTTTTGCGAGGGGGATACAAAAGGTGTCTTCCAGCTAGAATCACACTTGGGTAGACATTGGTCTAAAGAAATAAAGCCTAGAAATAGAAAAGACCTCGCGGCACTTATTAGTATGATTCGGCCCGGAACACTTATGGCGAAAGACGCCAACGGAAAAAGCATGACACAAGTTTATGCAGATAGAAAGGCCGGAAAAAGCGACTCTCCTGTAGAATATCTCCATGAATCTTTGGAGCCGATTCTAAAAGAAACGTATGGTGTTCTTGTTTACCAAGAGCAGGCGATGGCTATTGTTCAAAAGCTGGCAGGGTTCAGCGGTGTGCAGGCTGACGCACTGCGTAAGGCCATCGGGAAGAAGATGGCAGACGTTATGGAAACTGTTAAAAAAGAGTTTATGGAGGGCGTTGAGAAGCAGGGAATAGTCACTGCTGGTGTAGCGGAAGAAATATTCTCATGGATCGAGAAATCAAGTAGATACTCCTTTAACAAATCTCACGCGGTTGCCTATGCCTACCTAGCTTATTGGTCCGCCTACTGCAAATATCACCGCAGGAAGAAATTCTACAACACATATCTGAATAGGGCTAACAGAAAACCCTATCCAGACGAAGAGAAGAAGCAGTTAATTAACGACGCTAAAAAATCAGGCATAGAAGTCCTCCCGCCTAGATTGCAACACTTGGTTGCAGAATTTTCCAAAGACAAGAAAAAAGAAGTTATATATTACGGCATCAACCACATCAAAAATGTAGGTAGTGCAGAAACTAAAAAGATCATGGAGTTTATGCAGGATAAGGAAATCAAAGACTTTGACTGGCTGGACTGCCTGTTCTTAATTATCAACGATCTTCGTATCAACAAAAGGGCGACAATCGCATTGATTTCCGTGGGAGCATTTAACGGAAGGAACAATCTAGACTCTCGCCAAAAAATGCTTTATGAATTCGATTCTTGGAAGAGGTTGACAGAGAGGGAACGAAAAACCATTGTGTCAAATTACAAAAGTGGCGACCCTTCCGTGTTTTCAAAAGATCTTTCTGAGGCGATAGGCCATTTAATAGAAGGTAGAGGTTTGAAGATTAACGCAAGAAGAATGGAGACTGTCAAAGACATAAAAGAATCTTTAGATAATCCTTTCTATGACGTGAATGACAACGCTCTTACTGTGGCGATTGATGAAGAAAAGTTCCTTGCGTCACCGCTTACCTGTAGTAAGGTTGATGGGCTAGACATAGTTAATTCAACAAATATGTGTCAAGATGTGCAAAAAGGTATGATAACAGGTAAAGCAATCCTTGCTGTCGAAATTGCACGTATAAAAATTGTTAAAACTAAGAATGGTAAAACTCCCGGACAGGAAATGGCTTTTCTTAGTGTAGAGGATGGCTCTGGCGACTTAGAAGATGTAGTCGTTTTTCCAGAGGGCTATAAAGAAAACAAGGACGTTTTAATTGAGGGTAACACGGTGTTACTGCATGGCGAAGTGAGCAAAGGTTCGTTCATTGTTAATAAAGCTACACAGATTTGAGAAGGAATAAATGTGAATAAATGTATGTTTTTGGGGAAAATTTCTCACGGTCCTGAATTACTACCTATCGCGACTAAATACGCAGTGCCGTGTGTCAATTTTGAACTAGAAATAGAAGAATTTAGAAAAGACTCAAACGGTGAAAAGGTAAGGAACATAACCTACCTTGCTTTTGAGGCGTGGGATTCAGCAGCGTTGGCAATAAATAAATACGCCAAAAAAGGATCAATGATGGCAGTCGAGTCTGCTGCTCGAAATGAGGCGGTCGATTGCGGAGAAGAGCCGCTTTCTACATATTTTAGAGTTTCCTCTTTTAAGATTATTATGTAATGAGAAAAAAAAGAATACTTTGGGTTAATGAGGCTCATTGGCAAGGGACCGGATATTCTGTTTATGCAAAAGAAGTTCTTACCAGACTTAACAAGGTAGAAGAATTTGAGGTAGCAGAACTGGCTACCCATGTAGACAGAGAAGATCAAAAGGTTCATAATTCGCCTTGGAAAGTTTATCCAAACAAGCCGCTTGATTCCGACGATGATTTTCAGAGTTACTTAGATAGCCCAAGTAGAATTTTTGGCGAAAACACATTTAATAATGTGCTGCTTGATTTTAAGCCAGATATCGTTATGGATATTAGAGATTGGTGGATGTTTGAGTTTGAACAGCGTTCTCCATTTCGTGATTTTTTTCACTGGGCAATCATGCCGACAGTAGACGCCATGCCACAAAACCCTATGTGGATAAATACGTTTGCTTCTGCCGACTCTGTGTTTACTTATTCTGAATTTGGACGAGATACACTTCTTAAACAAAGTGACTCAATTAATTTTATAGACATTGCACCACCATGTGCAAACAAAGAAGTGTTCGACAGAGTTCCAGACAAGAAAAAGCATAAAGACGAAATGGGACTTGACTCAGACATTTTTCTTGTCGGAACCGTAATGAGAAATCAGAGAAGAAAATTGTATCCTGATTTGTTCAAGGCTTTTCGCATGTTTCTAGACAATAGGGATGAAACAGAGAATACTAACGTGTTTCTTTACTGTCACGTATTTTATCCCGATATCGGCTGGGAGATTCCAGAACTTCTTAACGAATTTGGACTGGAAAATAAGGTTCTTTTCGGCTACAAATGTATAAACTGCGGAGAAGTAACTATGGATTTCTTTAGAGATGCCATGTGCCACTGCGGAAAGTGTAAACAGTTTAAGAAAAAACTAATAGGCGTAAATAACTCTATTGATAGCGTGGAGTTGAGTAAGATATACAACACGTTTGATTTGTATGTTCAGTACGCTAACAGCGAGGGTTTTGGTATGCCTCAGCTAGAAGCGGCATTCTGCGGCGTTCCAGTGGCATCTATTAACTACTCTGCTATGGAGTCGGTGATAAGCAATATTGGGGGAATAGCTATGGAACCACTGTCATTAGCTATGGAGTGCGAGACTGGTTGTTACAGAGCTATTCCAGACAATAAAAACCTAGTTTCTAAAATTACAACCCAATGGTGGTTGTCGCTCGACCCTGAAAACAACGAAGACAACCTGTCGCGTACTGTTTATGAAAAAGCTAGAAATCACTATGATTGGGATAAAACTGCTCAAGTGTGGATAGACCATTTCAAAACAGTTCCGATGAGAGACTGGTCTGAAACGTATCTTTCGCCAATCAAGGTGCTAGAGCCTGCAACAGATATGCCTAACAATATCGTTACTACAGAAGGTCAAGTTAATTATCTTTTCACTCACGTTCTTCATAGGCCCGATATGATCGGTGGGTGGTTTTGGTCTAAGGTTATAAAAGATGTTACATTTGGATACAGGGTCAATCCTTCCGAAGATGATTATTACTTTAACGAATCACACCTTCCGCAGCAGAACAAATATCAGCCCTACAACATGGAAGGGGTGGTCAGAGATTTTACAAATATGAGGAATCGGTGGAACCAATTAGAAATTCAAAGAGGGCAAATTAATGCAAAATAATGCAATTATTGAATACATGAAGCAAGATGTTACTTGGGACAACCTAGCTGTTCAACCTCTTCCATTCAGAGACTCTCTTTTTAAGAGGGCGTTAGAAGCGTTTGATGAACAGCCTGTTAATATTTTTCAAATAGGTGCTATAGAAACTTTTGAAGACAAATTTAGAATGGGTTCTGGTTGGAGCGATCTCTGGTTCGGGTCTTACGTCAAAAAATTTGGGGGCAATTATTATGTAGCAGATATTAATATTGACCATATAGCAAATTCACTTTTTCTTGCGAACGCTATGGGTTATCAATTCAACGCTAGAGTCGGAGACGGTCTTGTTTCTATGCAGCAGGCACATGCTTGCGATCTTTATTATTTAGATGGTGCAGATATTTCACAATCAAGCGATGCACACCAGCAAACTTTAGAACAATTTAAGGTTGTAGAAAAAATTGCCAACTCCAGACCGGAAAGTGCCGTTTCTGTTTTAGTGGACGATGTTCCAACCAAAGCACTTGATCTCATAAAATACCTAGAAGCAAATGACATTTCTTATGAAAAACTTCCTCAGTTTGGAAGCGGGATGATTTACAAGCGTTGGGAGGCTATAAGATAATGAAAGTATTATACATAGGTCATTACAAGGACGGAACTGGCTGGGGTAACGCCGCACTAAATAATATCTTGGCACTTGACACTGCTGGAGTTGATGTTGTACCAAGAGCAATAACTTACGAAGCAGAAGATAGAATAAAAAACCCGGCTATTGAGAAGTTAGAACAAAAAGATCAGTCCGATTGCAACATAGTTATCCAACATACGCTTCCTAGTAATTATTGTTACGATGGGCGGTTTGATAAAAATATCGGAGTTCTCTGTGCCGAGTCCTCTAATTTTAATCAGACAGACTGGGCAAGAAATTGCAATATGATGGATGAAATCTGGGTTCCCAATGAGGCCACTAGAAAAATCTGCCTAGCAAGCGGTGTCTCTGTTCCTGTCAAATTAGCAAAATACTCCCTAGACTTTGAACAGTATAAACCTACTGGCAAAGTTGCTGTGCAAGAAATGCGAGATAATTTTGTATTTGGATTTGTGGGCGAGTTTATAGAAAGAAAAAACATTCAAGCCTTGGTCAGAGCCTTTCACATGACTTTTGAATCAAGGGATGATGTAAGACTATTTATTAAAACGTCAAAAAAGTCAGTTGAGCAAATACAGGAATACTGCCACCACATCAGAAAAGGACTCAAGCTGTCAAAATCTTTTTCGGAAGAGATAATAATTTCTGGCTCAGTTCCACAAGATCAGTATGTTGACATTTTGAGTCAGATTGACTGTTTTGTGATGCCGAGTCGCGGAGAGTCTTTCTGCATACCGTCTCTAGAAGTTCTAGTAATGGGCACACCCAGCATTTGGACAAAAGATATTGGGATGGATCATGTTATAGGACTTCCTGTGTCGTCGAGAGATGTTCCTTGTTTTGGTGCGGTGGAAACATTGGAAGATATTGACACGTCCGATTCAACATGGAAAGAAATTGACATTTTAGAATTATGTAATGCGATGCGTAGAATGTACGACACCTTGATAGTTCCAGAAGTTAAAGAAAATGTCGCAAACCAGTGTCGCGAAGCGGCTAACGGTTATTCTCACGAAGTTGTAGGATTAGAAATGAAAGGACTGTTGAATGACAGCTAAAGCATCAGCTAGATCAATTAGATCAATTATGAACAGAGACAAGAATCGTGACAAGCTGAATATCTTGACTTTCGCTACGCATGAGCGATACGAAGAAAATCTATGCAAAACTGGACACAACTTTTACTCTCTAAGAGTCGGCAAAGAGTGGGATGCCACATATGCACCAGTGCCAGAAAACTACCACATAATTGA
>Ga0315320_10002700_pt1 | contig 14587 bp, 13 predicted proteins | sample M140m21515metaG_FD_203458 | JGI IMG/M metagenome (GOLD analysis project Ga0315320, IMG submission 203458) | Ammonia-oxidizing marine archaeal communities from Monterey Bay, California, United States - M1 40m 21515 | ecosystem: Environmental > Aquatic > Marine > Coastal | place: USA: California... | reverse complement strand
TTTCATATCCAATCGTATTGTTATTTACTTTTGATTATTATTGATTTTTTTCTACTATTTCTATTAATACTCCTCCAGCTGATTTAGGATGTATGAATGTAATAAGACTTCCATTTGCTCCTTTTAATGGATTTTCATAGACTAATCTTATGTCAGCTTTTTTTAGTTCTGTTATGGTTTTCTCAATATCACTAACACGAATGGCTAATTGTTGTATGCCAGGTCCATGGTTTTTGATGAATTTTCCTATTGGAGTATTATCGCCTAAAGGCTCAAGCAATTCTATATCTGGGCCTTTATTTGCTGAGAAGAACTTAACCTTAACACCTTGATCAGGAATTATTTCTTCTCCTGTATCGACAAAACCTAATATTTCCCAGATTCTACTGCTATTATTTATTGATTTGGTTGCAATTCCTATATGATCTACTTTTACTTTATCCATTTAAACACCACTTGGAGATATCCATGTTCCAAAAACTTCTTTCATCACTGAGTTTATTTCACCTACAGTAGCACCAGCTTTCACAGCTTGAATTATCGATTCCATCACATTTTCATCACTTTTGCATACTTCGCATAACCGTTCTAATGCACTATCTAAGTTATTTTGATTCCTTGATTGTCTTGTGGCCTTCAGTGAATTAATTTGTTGTTCAGCATTTTCCGTATTTAATTTCTGTGCCTCAATGGTATTGTTTATTTCATCTTGATATATATTCACACCAACGACATCAATATTTTTATTTTCTACTTCTTTCATATGTTTCCAAGCACTTTCATGTATCATTCTTTGCTGAATGCCGGATTTAATACAGTTCATAGAACCTCCATTATCTTCTATTACCTCCATAATTTTTTTAGTTTCATTTATCATATTCCTAGTTTTATCTTCTATCATATTAGATCCAGATAATGGATCTACATAATCTGTAATTCCGATTTCTGAAGCTATAATCTGTTGCGTCCTAAGTGCAAGAGTAGCCGATTCTTCAGTTGGTAATCCCAGCGCCTCATCATAACTATTCGTGTGCAATGATTGTGTTCCGCCTAGTACTGCAGACAATGCTTGATATGCAACTCTGATTGCATTTACCATAGGTTGTTGAGCCGTTAAAGTAACGCCAGAAGTTTGCGTATGAAATCTCAACATAAAGGATTTTTTATTTTTTGGATTAAAATCAGATATCAATTCATACCATAGACTTCTCGCTGCTCTAAACTTACATATTTCTTCCATAAAGTTATTATGGCAGCCAAAGAAAAAAGATATTCTAGGAGCAAAATCATCTACATCTAATCCGCTATCTATAGCGGATTTAGTGTAATATAGAGCATTAGTAAGAGTTAATGCTAATTCTTCTGTTGCTGTACAACCCGCTTCTCTTAGGTGGTATCCACTGATAGATATAGTATTCCACTTAGGTGTATTTTGATTACACCATTTCATAAGATCGGTAGTAAGTCTAATTGAGTGCTCGGGAGGGAATATATACAATCCTCTCGCAATGTATTCCTTTAAGATATCATTTTGAATCGTCCCTTTCAAAACTGTTCGAGGAATATTTTTTTCATCAGCCACTGCAACATACATTGCTAATAGTGTAGTAGCTGGAGCATTTATTGTCATAGAAGTAGAAATATCTTCTAAATTAATGCCTTTGAATAAGGATCTCATATCATTAATTGAATCAATTGCTACTCCGACTTTCCCTACTTCTCCGATTGCTAATTCATCATCAGAATCTAATCCTAATTGAGTGGGTAAATCAAAGGCAACAGACAGTCCTGTTTGACCATTTTTCAATAAAGTTGTAAATCTTGCATTAGTTTCTTTGGCTGATGAAAATCCTGCATACTGCCTCATTGTCCAGATTTTTTTTTTGTACATTTCGGGATATATGCCGCTTGTATATGGTGGTTCACCAGGTCTATTTCTGATTTCCATGTGTTCCCCGGAGAGGCAATTAGTCATGAACAATGCGATTAATGTTGATGACCATCGGCGTGATTATGTCCATGCGCTATTTCATCCTCAGTCGCGTCTCTGATATTTATTACATCGACATTAAAATTCAAAGTTTTTCCAGCCATTGGATGATTGAAATCTATCTTGACGAAATCATCTAATATCTCATTTATTGAGAACTGCATAGGACCTTGCTCACTTTGAGCTTGAAACATCATACCAACTTCCAAATCCGGTGGAAACTGATCTTTTGGCATTTCTTGGATTGCTTCTTCATTCCTATTTCCGTATGCTTGTTCAGGAAGTAACGTAAATTCCCTATTTTCTCCTTCTTCAGCACCTAATAATTCTTGCTCGAATCCTTCTATCATATTTTTATGCCCAACTAAAAATTCCATAGGTTCTCTGTCTTTACTGGTATCGAATACTTCTTCTGAATCAGGAAACTTACCTGTGTAATGTACTGTAACTACTTTATTTTTTTCTACTTTCATTTATTCACCTTCTCGTTGTATAGTTTTCTATAACCTTTAATAATGATTTATGTTGCTTTTCATTAAGAATCCCTTCAATCATTTTATCATCTATATATTCTTTAGCCTCTTTTGTAGATTGACGTTCTCCCTTTGCCCAAATACTGGCCAATAAATTTGATCGATATTCGTCAATTATTTCGATATCTACCATCAAAGATCGCATTTCATACTTATATTCCATATGTTTACTACGATCTAGTCGCTTTAATCTAGTAGCTGGCTGATAGGTTTTTTGCTTTCCTCTGGGCCTAGATTTCTTTTTTACATCAACTACTTTAGGTTTTTTTTCTGCTGCTTTAATCAAGGTCTTTTCGGTTGCCCTAATTCTACTTTTTTCTATCAGTTCCATTGCCTTTGAACTAGGCAATACATCTTCTTCTTCAACCTTAATTTCTACTTTTTTTTGTAATCCTATACTTTTCTTTTTAGTCTTCCTTCCAAGTATATTATCTTCTAGTATTTGTTCTGTTTTACCAATAATTTCTTTTACTATTTGAACCTCTTTTTCTACTTCGGGAGGTTCCTGTTCTATCTCTATTCCTTCTTTAATATTTTTAATTAGTATCTCATTTTTACTCAAAATTTTAACTTTATCAGATGGCTTATTTATTATTTTATGCTGCTCTATTGTGGATTGTTGAGATGGACTTGGAGTATCTTTCCTTATCGGATTATCTTTTGATTTTTTTTGAGGCCTAGGAGGTATGTTTCCGCCAAAAACATTTCTTGGAGCTACTTTCGGCCTCCTTCTACGCTGCACTGTATAATCAGTCTCCGTTCTTTCGGATTAATAGGGTTTGATAAGCCTTCTTAATTCCATATTATTTCTGTGTGGTCAGTTCTTAACATTGGATTAATACCACTATCACTCAATTTTGTTCTATATCCAACATTATGTAATAATCTGCCCAATTCCGCTATCATTGTACCATTATCCACGCAAAATTTTTTTTCTGGCCAGTGTGCAGTAGCACCTCGTTCTTCACACATTATTTTTGCCATTTCTCGTATCCTATTATTGCAGGCTACCCCTCCACCTAATAGTAATTCATTTTTTCCCGTATGTGCCATGGCTCTTTCTGCAACTTCAATGCACGATGCAAATGCATGTTCTTGTAAAGACCAACAAACAGATTCCAAAGAATCTCCAGCATCAATTCTTCTTTCAGCAGCAGTTAACATACCAGAAAATCCCATGTCCATCCCTTGAACGCCATATGGCAGACTTATGAAATCTGTACTTATATCATTATTTAATTCATATTTCTTTGCTAATACTTCTATTTCTGGACCTCCTGGAAATGCTATTCCTTGTGTACGGGCAAACTTATCTAGCATGTTTCCTATGCCAACATCCAATGTTTCGCCCATGACTCTATATTTATTTCTTGAACTAGCAATCACTTGAGTGTTGCCTCCACTAACATATAATAATACTGGATCTTTACAACCTGTTTGTTTTTTACCTATTTCAATATGTGCAATACAATGATTTACACCTATTAATGGTACTTTCCATGCCGCAGACAGAGTTCTAGCAATACTTGCACCTATCCTCAAACACGGACCTAATCCTGGTCCTTGACTAAATGCAATCGCTTCTAATTTATTTTCTGTGAACATCTCAGATGAAATCACCTCCTTTAGTAAATTGGATGCAGTTAAACTATGGCTATCGGCAGCCTCTCTAGGATGAATACCTCCTTCCTGTGGCCTAAATAAATTAGAATACGAATTAGATGTTTTACCTTCTGTGTCTACCATGCCAAAAGATAATGTATGTGCAGTACTTTCTACCCCAAGCACAATGCCCGCCATATATTCCGGGTTGGGTTATACCTTTGAAGTATAACTGCTCCCATCATACATGGATGTCATCATCGTTAACTGCGGAGAAATAGCTCATTTATCTTCAGGAGACGTTACTAAACCTATTTCAGGTCATAAAATGTTAGATAAAGATTCACTTGTGTATCCAAAGGGCAAAGCTATACTAATAAAAGATGGCCATATATCATCAATACTAGATAATGATGCTATTATAGATGAATACATTCCTTGGTATGTAGGGGGAAATATCATTAATAATGGTTACAATATTGTGGATGCAGGAGGTAACGCGATAACTCCTGGATTTGTAGATAGTCATAATCACCTTGTTTGGTCCGGAGATAGATCGAATGAATTATCATTAAGGCAGTCTGGTAATTCGTACTCAGATATAGCCAAACTTGGAGGCGGTATAAAAAAAACAGTTAAAAAAACAAGGACCAGTAGTTTCTCACAATTATTATCAAAAGCTAATGAAAGGCTAGAGATAGCCATTATGCATGGGACAACGACTTTAGAAGCTAAAAGCGGATATGGGTTATGTAATGAGACCGAGGAGATAATATTGAAAGTAATTTCTTCTTTGGTTGAGAATTCAAGTTGTAATGTGTTTCCTACATGGTTAGGTGCACATGATTTCCCGGATGAAAAAAGTAGGATTGAATATATAGATGAATTAATAAACGTACAACTGCCTAATATTTATGAAAATAAATTAGCTAAATGGGTAGATGTATTTTGTGAACCAGGTTGGTTTACAACAGAAGAAACAGAACTCATAGTCAAAGAATCTCAACTATTAGGACTTAAGTCTAGGCTTCATGTCGATGAATTTATCGACTCTGGTGGTTTGACATTAGCAGCAGAATTAGGATCCTCCAGCGGAGACCATGTCGCATTCTCGAATGATGAATCAAGAGATTTAGCTACAAGAGCAGGCACTATGCAGACATTTCTACCAGGTACTCCCTATGTCCTTGGTAAAGATATTGATTTGCCTATACAAAGGTGCATAGATGAATCTTGGACATTCTCTATCGCAACAGATTTTAATCCTAACTACCAATCGTTGTCTATGCCGTTCATAGGTAGTCTTCTCTCTCATAGATTGAATATTAGTCCTTTAGCTTCTTTAGTAGCGTCAACAAGAAATCCAGCCACATCAATATACGAACCTGCAGAAATGCGCGGCTCATTATCAATTGGCTCTCCTGCCGATTTGAATATTATCTCATCTTCATTTATAGATGGATGGTGTCAAACGCCAGGCATCAATCCAATTTCTAAAACTATAATTGATGGACTTGTTGTTAATTCTAATAAGTGCATATGATACTATTATTAATTTTACATATATATTTAACTATTTAATTAATTTATCAATATCTTATTATGTATAAATTATCAATTCTATATGGCGTCCGAATATAATTTGAAAAAATGGTGAAAAATATTCGCATATCTAAGTTCTGATAATCACAGTTATCAGAAATAGTATTACGTGAAATATTATCAATAGTCTCGCAGTATAACGTTTTTGCAATTATTATCTATTTTAAGCAAATTCACCCACTATCATAGACTTCAAAATTACCATACATGTCGGAAAAACAATGATCACATACAGCGGTCTTTGTATGAAGTGTAAGAAATATGGATCAATCTCTAATGTCAGCTTAATTAAGATGAAAAACGGGAGAACTAGGGCCGCAGGATTCTGCACTCATAAAAACTGTACTGGAAAAATATCAAAAATAATATCCTGAATTTATTAATTCTTTTAGAATCCTTCATTTGGCATGCCAATCTCGCAGACCTATACAGGGCTCGTGGTCTAGGGGTTATGACGCCACCTTGACATGGTGGAGATCGCAGGTTCAATTCCTGCCGAGCCCACCAATAGTTACCAACCCATCAATGTAAAATTTCAATTAATATGATATCCTTAATTTCCCTGCACCTTTGGATTTAACATTGAGTATCTTTAACTCATCTAAATTTCCTATGGAATTAACATGAGTTCCTCCGCATGGGCATAAATCAATATCCTCTATTTCAACTACTCTTATTTTTGGAATAGATTTAGGAATTCTATGTAAAAAACCGGTATTCCTTATTTTTTCGTTTGATAATATAGTTTTTCTATCCCAATTGTGAATTTTAACAGCCGCATCAGATTTTATGTAATCATTAAATGAAGTTTCTAAATCTTCTACATTGAATTTTTCTCTATCTGGAAATTTTAGATCTATTCTTGTATGTTCTGAACTTATTTGATTACCAACGGTTTCAGCATTAAATAAATCATCCGCTAATGCAGATATAATATGCTGCGTTGTGTGCATTTTTGTATTGTTATTACGTACACCTATATCTATCTCGCAAACAACATTATCGCCCAAATTAAAAAACTCAACAGATTCAACAGGATGTATAATGAATTCTCCAGGTAGTGTTTCTAGTAATGGTGACTGAAAGTTATCGGATCTTATCAAACCAATATCGCCAGGTTGACCTCCGCCTCTCGGAAAACAATAAGATTCATTAAAAAATAAATTATTCCCTTCTATCTTAATAATTTTAGTACTAAACGGAGGAGGGTTAGTACCTGGATGATATTTTAAATGTAACTTCTCTTGCATAATATCACCGAAATAAATCGGTCATTACACCGGATAATAAATTAGAAGATATTTTTTCACAATCTTTTGTCATAGATCTATCAGCATTGACAGGATCTACATTACTACTTATCCATTTTTTAATAATTTCAACACCTTTTCCAGAGGTTTCCGGTATTCTTCTAAGCGCCTCATTAGCACATATTAATTCATTAGATAATACTTGTGACAGATATTTGGAAGATACATATGTCCTGTAAGTACCAGTAGCCCCCATAGAAACATGGTCTTCTTTTCCATTGCTAACAGGTATATTCCCAATAGAAGCAGGATTAGATAGAATCTTTAATTCTGAAATAAGTGCAGCAGAAACATATTGTACTATCATTAACCCGCTTTCCAATCCCTCTTCATTAGTTAGGAATGCTTTTTGTCCACTCCATCTTGGGTCTAAGATTTGATTTGTCCGTCTTTCAGATATAGATGCTAATTCATGGCAGGCAATTGCTAAATAATCACTCATCATGGAAAGATTTTGTCCATGGAAATTTCCGCCACTTATTACTTCCCAAGAATCATTTTTAGAAAATACAAGGGGATTGTCTGTAGCACTATTAAGTTCTATTTCTAACATCCTCCTCCCTTCTTTGATTATTTCAATAATAGGCCCATGAACCTGTGGGGAACAGCGAAAAGAATAGGCATCCTGAACTCTATCACAATTAATATGAGATTTATTAATTTCAGAGTTTGTCATCATCTCCAAGATTCTAGCTGCAGATATTTTCTGACCCTCATGCGGCCTAGCATTATGTATGTTCGAATTAAATGGCTTATGAGATCCTTTTATCGCTTCTAAAGAGCAAGATGTTGCTGCATCAGCGGCAAATATTAAGCGTTCCATATTAATAATCGCCAAAGATAGGTAAGTACACATTTGGCTAGTTCCATTAATTAATGACAGGCCTTCTTTTGCTTGAAAAATGATTGGCTCAATATTTTTTTGTGAGAATATTTCTTTTACATCTCTCTTAACCCAATTTCCATTTATTAAAATGCGACATTCTCCTTCGCCCATCATGGCAAGCGCCAAGTGAGATAACGGGGCCAGATCTCCAGATGCACCTAATGATCCTATTCTTGGGATAACTGGGGCGATTTTATTATTAATCATAGATAATAATAAATCTAGGACTTTTATCCTTGTACCTGAAAATCCCTTTGCTAAAGAATTGGCCCTAACCAGCATCATCATAAGTACATGTTCAGATTCCATTTCATCTCCTACTCCACAAGCATGGCTACGTATTAGATTCGCTTGTAGCTCCTCTAAACTATCATCATCAATTGATACAGAAGATAATGAACCAAAGCCAGTATTTACACCATAAACTACATCATCGTTTTCGATAATATTTTCTATAATTAATCTAGATTCATGCATTACAGCCTTAGCCTTTTCAGATAAAACTATATTAATCGAATTATACTTTATTTTGATTAAATCTTCTATTTTTAGTGAATTCCCATCTATTACTAGGTTACTCATACATACGCCTCGTGGTATCATACAAATATACTCATCGAACATTATTCCATATTATCTAGTATACTCTCATTTACGAGATTCGATACAGTAATTTCTAGATTGCTATCTCTTTCCATTGCCCTATTTATAGCAAATTTAGCGCCTTTATTTCTAGCCCATGACCTACGTGCAATGCCATTATTAACATCCCATGAAATCATAGATTTGATATTTTCATCTGATTTCTCTGAACCATCTATAATCATCCCAAATCCTCCATTAATAACCTCTCCCCATCCTACTCCTCCGCCATTATGAAGGCTTACCCATGTAGCACCTCTAAACGAATCTCCGACGAAATTTTGTACAGCCATATCAGCTGTGAACATCGAACCATCTTGTATATTGGCAGTCTCTCTGTAAGGACTATCTGTACCACTTACATCATGATGATCCCTTCCTAAAACTATTGGTCCAGTAATATCCCCTTCTCTAATTGCCTTGTTAAATTCTAAGGCAATTTGCATTCGTCCAACTTCATCTGCATAAAGGATTCTAGCTTTACTACCAACAACTAAATTATATTTATCTGCTTCTGAAATCCATTTTATATTGTCGATATATTGTAACTTTATTTCATCAGGACAATTATTTGAAAGATTTTCAAGTACTTTTTTGGCTATCTCATCCGTCGTTTTCAAGTCTGACATCTCGCAAGATAAGCAAACCCACCTAAATGGGCCAAATCCATAATCAAAACACATTGGCCCCATAATATCTTCAACATATGATGGAAAAATAAATTTCTCATTATTAATTATTTTAGCACCCGCACGACTAGCTTCAAGTAAGAAAGCATTACCATAATCCCAAAAAAACATCCCCTTATCACTTAATTTATTTACTACATTTGCATGTCTTTTAAGTGTATTTTGCACTTCTTTTTTAAATTTCTGTGGATCACTAGATAGTAGTTTCAATCCATCTTCATAGGTCATTCCAACTGGCATATACCCTCCTAACCATGGATTATGTAGACTTGTTTGATCACTACCTAAATTGGGGGTTATTCCATTAGAATCTAAATATTCCAATAAGTCAACAATGTTTCCTACGTATCCCAGAGAAATAGCTTCATTATTTTCTTTTGCTGTTTTTATTCTTTTGGCTAACTTATCCAGATCATAATAAATTTCACTTAACCAACCTTGTTGGTGTCGCTTTTCTGCAGCAAAATGATTACATTCTGCTATAACACATATTGCACCAGTAATAACAGCCGCTTTTGCTTGTGCACCAGACATACCGCCTAATCCAGAAGTAACAAAAAGTATGCCCCCAAGATTTTCATTATCTCCTATATTCAAATATTTCCTTGCGGCATTCATGATTGTTATAGCAGTTCCATGTACAATCCCCTGCGGTCCAATATACATGTATGAACCTGCTGTCATCTGTCCAAATTGAGTAACTCCTATAGCATTCATTTTTTCATAATCAAGTTGACTTGAATAATTAGGTATCACCATGCCATTTGTTATTACTACTCTTGGCGAATTTTCATGAGATGGAAAAAGTCCCATCGGATGACCAGAGTACATAACAAGTGTCTGTTTCTCTGTCATTTTTGATAAATAATACATGGTCAACCTATATTGAATCCAGTTCTGAAATACTGTTCCATTTCCTCCATATGTAACTAATTCATGAGGATATTGAGCTACATCGGGATCTAAGTTATTTTGTATCATATGCATAATGGCTGCAGCGGATATAGATTTGGCTGGATATTCCTTAATTGGACGGGCATACATTTCGTATTCTGGCATAAACCTATACATATATATGTGGCCATATTTTTCCAATTCTTCTAGAAATTCTTTTGCAAGTTCTTTGTGCCAATCTCCGGGAAAATATCTCAAAGAATTTTCTATAGCTAATTTTTTTTCACTGATAGACAGTTTAACTGGTCTTTTTGGCGCATGGTCAATATCTAAATTTAGTAATTTCTTTTGGGGCAATTTTTCTGGGACTCCAATTATAATATCTTCTGAAAAATTCATTTTACCACTCCAACCTAGATAATATTATTTTATGAATTTCATCATTCAATTGTTCACTTTGAGCAAGAATTTTTTTGATATCTTCATCAAATTTTAAAGAATTTTCTTTCAAAATATTTGGTGTATTTACCTTAACGTTTAGTGAAGCAATATGTACGGATGAATGTGCGAGCTGTGAGGCCGAGGCCAAATCAGTTAAAGCATTTTTATTTGCTTTAATGGCGAATTTAGGTAGCAATTCTAATAAGGACAGAGATCTTTCTGCTATCATGTAAGGAACTAAGGTGGCTTCTAAAGAGGATTGTTGTATACTTTCTTTACGCATCATTATTTCGGATTCATTGCCCTTTGGCAATTTATATGATTTCATAACATTGTTAAATGCATCGCAATCATCCTCAGCTAATTCAATCGATTTTACTATGCCTTTCTCACATAATTCTATAAGATCATCACTGATTCTATGCCCTTCTATCCATTTATCTGAGCCTAATGTGAGTCGAGCAACCATGCACACTAAAGAGTAAGAATGTCCTAAAGTTAGCGCGGCCACCGCACCTCCTCCCGGAGTTGCATTCTTTGAAGCTATATCATATAGCACTGAAAGGTACTCTTCATTCATATCGTACCCTCCTCATTCTTTAATAATGTTAACTCTATTATTTTATCTTCTGGAATAAATCTCTCTATTACATTTAGTTTTAACTTTTCGACTGCTATTTCTATCAATTTCTTTTGCGGTAATTCTCTTTCTTTCGACGAATAATATTTTCCTGCATCTAAAAATGCTTCTAAGGGCCCCAGGCCTACTAGTTCGGAAGCTAATACCTTTAATCCTAAATTTTCTGCTTCTGATTCTATCGATTCCATAACTTGGTGTAAACCAGTATATTCATAATTTAGTAGATTCATAGAAACTTGTGCTGTATTTTTATCAAACATCCAACCTGCAGCTTGTAGATATTTGAATTTACCTGGTATTTTTAGTGGCTTACCATTATCATCAAATATTTTTTCACCATTGATATCTTTCTTTATAATCCCACTTGTTCTAATTTTACCAGCAATTATATTTGCAAGAGACTTATTATTTGTATCTAAATTTACATTATATGCTATCAGCATGTTCCTTGAACCTGATGCAGTGACTCCTGATATCGGATTAAATTCTGGTTTTCCAAAATCAGGTATCCAATTTTTTTGTATAATTTTAGCCGAAAAACCCTCATATTCACCTTTACGGATATTGGGCAATAATATCCTATCTTTTTTTGATGCTGCTTCTCCATAAAGATAAACTGGCACATTACATTCCGAACTAATCTCATTCGCATACTTAATTGCAATTTCTGTACATAGATCCATTGATGCATTGGCCAATGGAATAAATGGTACAACATCTACAGCACCCATTCTTGCATGTTCTCCTGAGTGTTTTTGCATGTCTATTAATTCAAACGCAACTTTAGACGATTCTACAGCAGCTTTCAGTATTGAATCTGGTGTCCCAACCATTGTTACTACAGTCCTATTAAAGTCAAATCCAATATCTATATCCAGTAATGTGACGCCAGAAACCGATAGAATAGCATCTTTAATTTTATCAATAGTCTCATGATTACGTCCTTCACTAAAATTGGGTACGCATTCTATTAACACATCATCCATGGCACTCCGAACATTCACTCTCTGAAGAGGATTATGATTATCTGTATAAATTTTCTACACTGCTAACAGGATTCCCCTCTTTCTTCTTGATAATTATCTCTATAGATTTGACAATATCAGATTTATTAACTTTATTTCTGTTATCAGATATTGCACACATAGCAGCTTCTACAATTACAGATTTCAATTCAGCTCCGCTAAAACCTTCTGTTTTATGGGAAATAAAATCTAAATCTATATTTCTGGATAATGGTGTATTTTTTGTATGTACCTGCAAAATACTTTTTCTAGCATCTTTATCAGGTAGTGACAAGGTGACAATCCTATCGAATCGCCCAGAACGTAATAATGCTGCATCCAATAGTTCGGGCCTATTTGTCGCAGCAATAATTTTAACATTTTTGATTGAATCAAATCCATCCATTTCAGCCAGTAACTGCATCAAAGTTCGTTGAACTTCCCTGTCTCCAGAGGTTGTTGAATCTAATCTCTTCGATCCGATAGAATCAATTTCATCGATAAATATTATCGAAGGTGCTTTTTGGCTAGCTAGATTAAACAGCTCTCTGACCAATCTACCGCCTTCACCTATATATTTCTGTGCTAATTCCGAGCCCACTATACCAAGAAAAGTAGCATTTGTAGATGTAGCTACTGCCTTAGCGAGTAAAGTTTTACCTGTTCCAGGAGGTCCTGCCAGAAGAATTCCTTTTGGAGATTCGATACCAAATTTTTCAAATGCAGCGGGATTTTCTAATGGCAATTCTATAGCCTGACGAATATGCTTGATTTGTTCTTCGAGACCTCCAATATCGCTAAAATTGATGTTTGGCGATTCGATAATTTCTGCACTTGAGACCAAAGGATCCCAAGCATCATCTAAAACATCTATTATTGACAAATTATCTTGGTTTAGTGCTACTCTTGCCCCTGGTATTAATTTATCTTTTCCTATGTGATTATTAATTGAAACTAAGAATACAGTGCCATTTGAACTACGAACTATCGCATTATCATTAACGGTATCTTGTAAATGGCCTACTACGAATGGAGGCGCATGAAGATTGGATAATTCTTCTTCTAATCTACTAGCACGTTTCTTCAATCTAGAACATTCGTTCTCTAAAAATATTTTATCGGTTAATAACTGTTGAGCAGTTTCTGAAAGCAAGATAAAATCATTTTTAATATCTTGTATTGCACCTGTATTTTCATCATTCGCCAATACTCCTTTCTTCATGGTTCTAGACTTGTCAACTTCGCTGCCCATAATTGAACTAACCGATTATAGTTTATCATATCTACGAAGGAATGATGAATATGACATGCATGCGAAACAGTATGGGTGTATGTGAATTGTGTGGAAATGAAAAAATAAATACAAGGAAAACCCGAACATCAAGTACAATTATCGATTGTTGCAAAAGGTGCGCCGAATCTAATGGCCTCTCTATCATTAAAGACAATATTTACCCATCAAAAGGGATTCCTAATTCCACAGTTTCTAAATCTGATAACTTTTTAGTTGGTACAGAGAAAGAAGAATTAATACATAATTTCCATTTAAAAATAAGAAAAGAAAGAGAAACAAAAGGGTGGAGTATTGAAGAATTTGCTATGAAGATTAATGAAAAGGTAAACATAATTCAAAAAATAGAAAACGGTAACAGAGCAACGGACGCCACGATAAAAAAAATCTCCAAGGCATTGGATATCAATTTATATTCTTCAATAATGCCGCAAAACCAACGGATATTAAAATCGAAAGATATGAAAGAAATGACCATGGCAGATGCTAATATCTCTCATAATAACACTGTAAATAAACAAAAAATTAATAAGAAAAAAATGAGAAAATTAGGCGTTTCCCGCATTGGCGGTAGGAAAAGAAAGAAGGATTGAAATGGATATAGTACCATTACACATAATTCATCTTGATCAGGATGATCCCAAAAAATGCACGGCAAAAAAAATGGAAAAATATCAAAGTGCGTATTTACATGATAGTATTTCCAAATCCCCTAAAAGAGGTTTTTTACTTAATCCCAGGAGTGACCAATTATTAGGCCCTGATGATAAAAGAATGATTAATTTAGGTGCATCAATAGTCGCTTTGGACTGTTCTTGGAAACAAATAGATACTTCATTAGACTACATTGAGAAAAAAACAAAATTAGTTAGCAAATCTTTGCCTTTAGTTTTAGCTGCAAATGAAGTTTCTTGGGGTAAACCTGGAAGATTATCTACTGTTGAAGCATTTGCAATTTCTTTATGGATTTTAGGTAAAGAAAATCAAGCAAAAAAAATATTAGAACCATTCAGATTTGGAAATCATTTTCTAGAATTAAATAGGGAACCTTTGAAATCTTATT
>Ga0315320_10002697_pt1 | contig 14590 bp, 14 predicted proteins | sample M140m21515metaG_FD_203458 | JGI IMG/M metagenome (GOLD analysis project Ga0315320, IMG submission 203458) | Ammonia-oxidizing marine archaeal communities from Monterey Bay, California, United States - M1 40m 21515 | ecosystem: Environmental > Aquatic > Marine > Coastal | place: USA: California... | reverse complement strand
AGAGCCCATTGTTTACCCGTCTCGGTTAGCGCTGCGCGTTTAATGCGCTTGATTAGCTGCTGCTTTGTTTTGTTGTGTTTCAACATTGTCATTCCCCTATAGTGGTCCTTATCGATATATATGCGTTATTGCATACTCGGACTATATCGTCTATTCAGAATATAAGTAAAGCCTATATTCGAATTAATTTAACCCGCTCGGGCTCGAGCACGTGCGCCCGAGTGCGGCCAGCATGACGCAAGCCAATATTCAAACAATCGGCCGCGGCTGCGCGCCCATTGAATGGCGATTCCTTGGAGCTCAATAAGTTAAGGCATTGATTTATAACAATATACGGCTTGTTAAAACGTCAACCGGTCCCCAAAAATTGAGCTAATTGATCAAAAATCGACCAACCCCCGGCCTTTATATAGGGGCGCCTGAGCGGCGAAGCGATGCATGCTATCGGACGATTTTTTCTGAAAATTTTTAAATCAAAAATCTAACAAATTATAAATTTATTGATAATACTGAATGAGGTATCGCATATGTCTGGCACTGCGCTTCTCGTACACGGCTTCAACGTGCGAGACAACGGCTCTGGCACCATAGCTCGCCTTTCGCCTTACCTACTGACGCGCGGGTGGGACACCGTAGTGTTTAGAATGGGGTGGATGGACATTGTGCAGGTCTACACGCAAAACAAGAGGCATGCTAAACGCCTCGCTAAAGCTGCGCGTAATGCCAAGCTTTTAAACGACCATCCAGTCATCGCACTAGGCCACTCTAATGGCTGCGCTGTGATTCACCTTGCGACGACACTTTACGATGCACCCATCGACAAAGTGGCTTATCTCAACCCAGCACTCGAGAAAGACCTAGTGCCCGGCCCACAAGTTAGCAAAGTGGACGTTTGGTATTCACCCAGTGATGCCCCCGTTAAGTTTGCTCGATGGCTGCCTAAGAATATCTGGGGTGAGATGGGTAGGACCGGATATGAGGGTGAAGACCTTCGAATGAGAAATCATAATAAACAAGATGACTACGCTGTCTCATCGCGGAAGCATTCTGACTTCGCGAGAGCTGAGAAGTTGACGTACTTTGCGCCGCTCATCATTAACTCTCTAGTTCACGAATCAAGGTATCAAACATATGAATAAGTTAATTCCCCTCATGGCTATCGCGATGCTCTCACAAGGCTGCGCGGTAAGTGACAGGATGATCGACAATCATTCTTTGTATTGCTCAGACGTCTATCGTGGCCTTCGAGCAACCGCAAGGATGGCAAGTAGTGTACTCGTTGGTGCTAGTGCCCCGGACCTATGCCTCGCTGTAGAAGAAGCAGCAGAGGAAGCACGAGGGCCGGCTGAAGCAACCAGCAAAAGTGATAGTGGAGTTTCTGATAACTAATTTCGACGCAATTTCGCGTATTTATTTGTTTCTACATTGAGGATGCATCATGAAAAAGAAAAAGGTGAAAAAGCCGGGATATTGAGTTGAGGTATTGCCGTGGGAGCAGAAATCTTAGCCGCTATATCGGCGGCCAACGCAGCATTTAAGTTACTGTCAAAAACAGCGTCAGCTGTTAGCAGTGCAAGAGATGATATTGATGTTATCAACCGAGGTATCGGTAAAACATTTGATAAATTCTGGACAGCCAAAGAGTTACTCAGTGCTCACGAAAAGAAGGTCAATACGCCTTCATTGCTTGAGCGTATCTTCCGAAAGGAAGAGATAGAAGATAACGCCGCTGAGATTGTATTCGCCAGAGACGACCTTCTAAAAAAAGAAGAAGCGCTTAGGGAGATAATGATCTACAGCGGGCGCGGTGACCTTTACCGAGATTTAATCAAAGAGAGACGTAAGATTAAACAGGAGAAAGCGCGTAGAGCTGAACAGGCTGCAAAAGACCGTGCTTTTATTATGGATTGTATTTTCATAGCCGCCGCAACTGTCGCTTTGGGCCTCACTATTTGGATTGCTATTTTGCTACTAACGTGAGGTGCTTATGACAACTTGCGTGTGGGATGGAGAATTCATATGTGCGGATACCCGAAGCATTACTGGTGCTGTTATTGATCAAGGCGCTTGCCAGAAAATATTTCAGAAGAACGGCGTTTTTTGTGCAGTAGCTGGCGACATTGCTGAAGCTACAGTCGTCGTTAAGCGATTGCTTTTGCCCACTAACAGCTCGCCCGATGATTCATACATTGTTGATGCTGGCGATTGGCAGATCATGCTCGTGAGTGAAAGCAGATGTGAATACTACGGTGGCACAATGCTGCCGGCCCCTATGACAACCCCCTTCGCTATTGGTACAGGCGGTAGCTTTGCGCTTGCTGCTTTACTTGCTGGTAAAACTGGACCGCAAGCGATTCGCCTGGCATGCAAGATGGATTCTTGCAGCGGCGTTGAGTTTGGCATCCGCAAATATCGTGTACGCAAAAAGGACTCTTCCAATGGACTCCACAAAAAAGAAAATCTATGACACTCCAATTTTGGACTCTCTAATTCCAAAGAAAAGAAAGCTAGTCAAAGCTTACGCGGAGTGTCTCGATAAGACACTTGCCGCTGAGACTGCGGGTTACGTTGACAATAACAATCAGCTGCATGAGACAGTAAATAAGTTATTCAATGATCCAAAGATAATTAGCGCAATTGAAGAATATTTGCAGACTAAACTAGATCAACTTGATCAGGGCAGGGCAGCTATCTGTCAGCGTTTACTGAATCAATCTTTAGCTGCGCTCGATGACGTAGCGACCCGAGTGCCCTATGTAAACGGCAATGGGACTGAAGTAAAAGGTAAGTTCACTGTCGTACCTAAAGAGCCCAAAGACATAGAGCCTCGCTTCCGATGCGCCACTAGCTTCATCATGAGAAATCATGATGGCACATATTGCTGGGACAACATGGCGCAGCACAGAGCTGTCCAAATGCTAAGCAAGTTAATGATGTGGGACCAATCGATTCTCGATCAGCAAGCTCCTCTTGTTTTCAATTTCGCGTCTATACAAGACGAGGAATACATTGCGCCAGACGATGGCACTGACCTAAGCGATGTTGTTGATGAGACCGATGAGATTGATGAGCTAGTCCACTAGGAATTCACATGCTTGAAGACAAAATAGTGGCGTACCATCCGAGCCCCACTGGGATGCTATTCCACAACTCAAATGCCGACATCAGAATTGTTCTCGGCAATGTAGGATCGGGCAAATCGACAATGATGATTATCGAGTTGCTAAAAATGGCAATGCTGCAGCGGCCTGATAAAGATAATGTCAGGTCCAGTAAGTATGTCATTGTGCGGGAAACCTATCCGCAGCTACTGGAAACGACTTTTGCCAGCTTTAAGCTATGGCTTAAGCCAAACCAGACGACTCGCCGCTACACAATGTCAGCACCGATGAAGATACGGTGGACCGACAAGTTAGCCGATGGCACGAAGATGGGAGCTGAGTTTATCTTCCAAGCGGTTGCGAAACCGGAAGATTACGAGAACTTAAAGTCACTCGAACTGACCGGCGCATTTATAAACGAGTGCGGCGCGATGGATAGTGAAATCGTCAGTGCTGTTTACTCAAGGCTAGGACGTTACCCTGCGCCAGTAGATGCGATTGATGAAAATAAACCTATTACTCGTGTCTCTTTAATAATGGACACGAACCCGCCAGAGGATGACTCGTGGGTCTCACAGATTGAGCAAAATACGCCGATGGGCTGGGAGTTCTTTAGACAGCCCCCGGCAATACTCAAAGATAGTAAATCTGATCTGGGCTACAAGCTAAATCCAAAAGGCGAGAACTTTAAATACATTGGTGTTGGCCCTAAGCGATATTACCTTGACCGCATACCGACGCTAACGCCTGAGCAAGTTAAAGTTTTATTTGAGGGACGGTACGGTGTCACCTCGAGTGGTAAGGCGGTCTATAAAAGACAGTGGGACCATGATTACCACATCAGTAAAGCGGGACTACAGTTGGTGAAAGAGCACCCGGTTATTTTAGGCTGGGATTGGGGTGCTGGTGGCGAGAGTTGTGTAGTCGGTCAGGTTATGCCCAGCGGCCAGTTACGATTAGTCGAAGAATTTTTCGGCGATAACATCGGGCTCCGCGACTTTGCAACTGACTTTGTTAAACCTTGGTTGCAAGAACATTGTGGATCTGAAGGTTGGAAGATATTTTCTATCGGTGACCCTGCTGGACTATCAAGTCATGGCCTAGCGGAAAAGAATCGCAATTACTTTCATGTGCTCAACGATGAGCGCGTCGGTGTGTTTAAGGATTGGTTTAAGACCGCGCCAGCGCCAAGTAACCATATTGAGATGCGATTAAATGCTGTACGGCACTTTCTTACCTCAAAGACAAACACAGGGCTACCACTTTTCCAGATCGACAAAAATAGCAAGATGCTGATCAAAGGTTTTAATCAAAGCTATCAGTATGACCGCAAGCAGGTTACTGGCCGGGCTACTTATAAAGACTTGCCATGTAAGAGCCGCGAAAGTCATCCACATGATGCGCTGCAATATTTGTGTATCTTCGCTCACCCAGATTATGACCAACTCAAAAAACATACTGAGTTTGTGACGCAAACTAATGTGAGAACACTAAGTCGGGATATAACTAATTATGGCTAAAATAACTCCAATCGACGCACAGTACGATGAGGCATGGGCAGCAGAAGAAGAAGAGCCCAAACGTATGAGCAGCGAAGAGCGTGAGCTTAAACAAGCTCGCGACCAGTTAGCCCGAGAGGCGCTTGCGCTTGTCAACGAAAGTATTCGGGACCGGAACACGAGCACATTCAGCGATGAAATTAAAAGAGCATCTAAGCTCTATAACGCTTGTAGCATCGACGCCTCGGATGACCTTTTGCACGACTGGGAAGGTAGTCGTAAAGCAGTAAAAGATGGCAGTAAAGTTGTTCAAAATATCGTGCGGCAGTTGACTGACGATGGTGCGAGCCAGCTTGGTGACATGTTGTATCCGACAGACCAAGATAATTACGGCATCTTACCTGTTTACCCTGCTCGACCCCCCATTAAAATGAAAAACGAAGGCGCAGTTGACCAAACTGGTGCCCCCTTACTCGACCCCGAAGGTAATCAGGTCACTCATCAGCAAGCTTGGGAGGCCAGAAAGGTTGAGTTAGAAGCCAAATGCGTTCGCATGCGAGAAATCGTGTCAGCTAACCTCGAGCGAGTCCGATTTGGTCGCTTAGGACGACGCTTAATTCACGATGCTGCGCGTACTGGCACAGCTATTTTAAAAGGACCATATGTTAATCATGCTGGCAGCAAACACTGGGCAGTTAAAGGTGATAATTGGCAGCTGATGAACAAACAAGGGCACAAAGCTGACTTTTCGGTCGTCAATGTGCTCGACTTTTTACCGGATATGTCGGCAGAAACAAAAGAAGACATGGCTTATGCCTCTGTACGGCTTTGGAATCTGCCAAGACAGTTACGACAGCTAAAAGGTAGCGGAAAATATTATGAAGATGAAATTGATGCCTTATTATCTTTTCCTCCGCGCAAAATTGGAGAGAGCGGCTCTGAGGGCGCAGTTGAAAGACTCTCACTCAAAGACTCCGCGCTTGTCGAAAAGCTATATGAAAGTCGCTATGAGGTATTCGAAACTCACGCAGAATTCCAAGTGGGTCTTCTTCGTAAAGCTGGTGTTAAAGGCATTAAGGAAAGCGTTAAAGATTACGAGACAATATTAGCTTGCGTCGTCCATTCGGAGTCGCGCTGTCTGAAAGCTTATTTGAATCCGCTTGATAGTGGCGAGATGCCATTTAGCATTTGGAATTGGTCAAAAGATCCAACATGCGTTCTCGGAAAGGGCATTCCTATCCTGGCAGAAAACTGCCAGCTCATTTACAACGCTGTTTGGCGCATGATACTGGACCATGGCGGTCTATCTGCAGTGCCAATGGTGTCTATGATGAAAGACAAGGTCAGCCCTGCGGGTAACAACAAATCTGATTACTCGCTGCAAGCTGGCAAGGTCTGGCACATTAATAGTGACATGTTTAATTTGCCAGATGGTGCTCGAGGCCGTCCTTTTGAGATTCACGAGATACCAGTAGCGCTCAATCAGTTCTTTGCGATTATGGAAAAGGCTGAGGAAGATGCTTACAAGCTTACGGGTGTAACACGCATCGAGAAAAATGAGATCGGTGTTGACAATGCGCCAGTGACGCTCGGTGCTACGCAGATTTATCAAAATAATGCGTCGGTAAGCCGGCGACGACAAGTCAGAGATTTTGATGACGAGATTACCAAAGAAACATTGACTCGTTTGTATGATTGGCTGATGCAGTATGAAGATGATGATGCGTACAAAGGTCCGATGGAAATTGAACCTCGAGGCTCATCAGTTTTGATGCAGCGAGAAGTCAATACACAAAATTTGTTTCAGCTTTATCAGCTGACAGGTGGTGGCGCGACGCCCGGTTCTAAAGCGACGGCAATGTTGCGTGAAATTCAATCTGGTATGCAATTCCCAGATGGTCGATTTGTCGAAACGATTGATGAAGAAATGTCACGCGCGCAAATAGAAGCTGAGAATCCGACCATACCGCCCGAGGTGCAAATTGAGCAAGAAAAGTTGGCTGCTCAACAGGAGACTAAGGAAGCAGAAATAGAAATCCAATTAATGAAGATAGAAATCGAGAAAGCAGAAAAAGATGCTCGATTACAGTTAGACATGATTAGCGACGAGCGTAAGCATTATCGAGAGATGATAAAGATCGAAGCTATGACCGAAGTATCTGGGCAAACCGCTTTGATGGGATTGCAAAGTAAAGCGGAATCTGTCCAACAACAGTTGCAAGTTAAGCTGACTGAAATACAAAGTAAGCGTGACATTGCCGCTGGCAAATTACTGCAAGATGAAGAGACGAACCAGAAGCTTGCAGATGCAAAACAGCTAGAAGCACAAGCTAAAGCTAAAGATGCGGACACTAAAGCGTCGGAGCTTAGCAATAAAATAGCTGGCACTATCGATAGGGGTATCTAATGAACAATGCCCCGGACGTCCTTTACGCACTGCGAGTTAAAATTTCTGAGTTAGAAAAAGAAATTTTGAGTCCAGTAGTGAATGATGAAACCTGTCGAATCAAACGCCATCAACATTTTGTTTTGGAGCGCGTGATCGATTTAGTCGAGAACTCGCACGGCGATACTCTTGATTTGACTTTTTAGGACGGTATACACCTTCCACAACTACCTCTGTTGAGGCAAACCCTGCTGCTCTTATTAGACCGGCAGAAGGACTGTTTTAAATCATGACTGAACAAGTAAATGTAACCGAAAATAATGAGAGTGCAGTCTCAGCGAATGATTACGATGCTGAGTGGGCGAAAGAAGATGAAAATACGGCTTCTTCGACCTCAGATGTAGAAGTTATTCAAGACGCTCCACCCGCTATTGTCGATGAAAAAGCTGATGAACCCGAAACCGCAAAGGATGATTCAGAGCCTGTAACTCAGCAAGACGTTTCCCCAGAAACACCCGAAAATAACTCTGCGGAGAGTGAAACTTCCGGTGACATATGGGCTAACGCTCCAGCTGAACTAAAGGACGCTTACGAGAAGGCGCAAAATGATTTTAAAGCCATGAAGGGTCGTCATAAAAATGCAGAACATCGCGCGGCTGCCCTTCAAAAAGAGTTTGACAAAGTAAACAACCAATTTGCTGAAGTAACTCGCAAAAAAGGTGTTTACGAGACTGAGCATCCTGAGCTTTTTAATGAAGTGAAGGAATTGATGGAATCTCGATTGCCTCAAGCTGAGTCTGCTGAAGCAGCTCAAGAACCAAGTGAAGATCTGCAGGTTGTATTTAAAGTACACCCTGATGCATCGGACATCTTGAATTCGACTGAGTGGGAGACGTATAAGTCTGCCTTTACTGTTGAGCAGCAAAATAAATTTGATTCCCCGGACCCATATGAATTTATCGATCTAATGAATGAGTTTAAGCAAGAACAAAAAGTCGCTCGAGTAAAAGCATCTTATGAAGATGAAGGCGCTCGGCGAAAGGCTGTTCTTGAGGAAGCTGCTTCAGCAGAAGGTAAAGCATCAAAACCAAGTTCTACTAAAAGTAATTTATCGGTGGATGAGGCTTATGATGCCGAATGGGCCCGTGAGGATTAGTCTAATACCTCAACTTAAGGAAGGTGATTCGAAATGGCAAATGCTTATGGTGATATAACCGGCCAGCAAGCCGCTCGCTACGAAAAACAAGCGCTGCGACATGCTGAGCCAATAGTCGTACTTGGAAAGGGTGCAAAATTAACTGTGCAGCCTAAAAAAAGCACGGACAGTGTAAAGTGGCGAAGGGTTGTACCTTACGCTGCGGCGACTACCGCGCTGACTGAGGGAACGGCCCCAAGTGGAACGGATTTCCGGTATGAAGAAGTTACCGGAACGCTTCTACAATATGGTGGCTTTACACCCCTCACAGATAAACTTGTTGACATGCACGAGGCTCCAATCCTCGATGACATCAACAAGCAAAACGCTGAGCAGTGTGCTCGAACCAAAGAAGCTCTTTTGTGGGCGGTCCTTGGTGCGGCGACTAATGTTCAGTACTCAAATGCGATGACTGCGTTGACCGCTGTTGCACAACCTCTCGATTATGGTGAGCAAGCACTTGCTGTGAGAACTCTTTCTCGCAACAAGGCGCGGCAATACACACAAATCTTGAGTGGTGGTGTGAAGATCAACACAACTCCAATTGAAGCAGCTTACTTGGCATTCTGCCATACAGATGTGAAAGATAGCATTCGTGCTATGGCTGGTTTCACGCCTGTGGCGCAGTATGGCTCGATGAAGCCTGTTTCACCTCACGAATTTGGATCAGTTAATGATGTTCGCTACATTGCATCGCCTGATCTTTCTTCAACAATTAACGCAGGTCAGTTGCTTTCCACAACTGCGGGAAATATTTCCGCTGGTGGTTCACGGGCTGATGTTTACACAACTATTTTCTGTGGAATGGATGCATACGGTCAAATCGCTTTGGCTGGTAAAGGCGCATTCACTCCTATAGTTAGAATGGTTGGAACACCATCAAGCTCAGACCCGCTTGGTCAAACTGGTTCAATGGGTTGGAAGACATACTCAGATGAGCTTATCTTGAACCAAAACTGGATAGTCGCAGTGAAGCACACTGTCACTTCCGCAATCTCTTAATCGTAAATCGAGTACTGGGGGAGCTTAGGCTCCCTCACTGCTTTTATAGGTGAAAAATGAATACAAAAGTTTCTCTTGATCAGACAAACATCTTCGACGCTGCTACCGACCAAATTATTTCATTTGCTCGCGAAGCTGCTGGCTTAACTTTCGAAACAGGTGCTGGGCGGGATTATATTATCTCGCAGATATATGAGGCTCTGGAATGGGATGCATATGCGCCAGAGGACGATGCGACACATGTCGTTATTAACCTTCCACTTACCAAAGATGAAAAACAACCATACACCGGCGGCCTAAACGGAAACATGTTTACTATAAAGCGCGGTAAGGATGTTGAAATACCAATAGGTTATTACAACACCATGGTTGAGGCTGCGTCTAACCGTTTTCGTATTGAGAACGTCGGCCAGCTTGGTGAAACTCAGGAAGGCGGTCCAGCGTCACGCAGAATACCGTTAGGCGCTCTCGAAATGCGCGTTATTAAGTTCTTAAACAAAGGACTGGTTAAAACGGTAGAAGATAAACCTAAGAAGACTGTTTCTAAAGCGAAAAAGGCATACATTGACCAAGGTGAATAGCTATGGATTATCTCGGGCTCACAAATAAATTTCTTGTCGAGACAGGTGTAAGTGATCAGGTAGCGACAATCGTGGATGCCTATGATGATGTAGCACAGGCGGCGAGTTGGCTAAATTCCTCATGGAATGAAATACAAATTTCTCGTCGCTGGCCTTTTCGTTTTGCAGAAAAGACAGTCAATATAACCAATGGTACGACGACCTACACATATAATGCTTTAGGACTCGCAGACGGTGACGTAATTATTCCTAATAGTTTTTACAACTCGAATGGCACTATTGAGCAGATAACTTACGAGGCACTTCGAGCTAAGCGACGAGCTGCATCTACGACGCAAGATACGAGCCGCGTTTATAATGTAACGAGTAGAGTAGGGCAAATAGAAACTTATCCTGATGTCGCGACTACGCAATCTGTAAGTTTTGATTACCTCAAAGGTGTACAAACGCTTGTAGCAAACGACGATGTGCCATACGGACTACCCGCTGATTACCATATGATGATTGTCCACTTAGCCATCACGAAATATGGTGCGCTGCAAGGTGGTCAAGAAGGTATGAATCTCTATAACGCGCACGGGCCTCGTTATCGAAAATATTTCAACGACTTTGTGCAGTTAAATAACAACTCGTTTGATGAAGATACTCCTCCCGCAACTGGCACACTCCTACCGTAAATAAAATGAGGTGACTCATGGCATCAAGGCACTTTCCTCTTCGAGGAGGCTTAAACCTGTCTGCTTCACCTTTAGAGGTTTGGCCCGGAGCGATTCGAGACAGCAGAAATTATTTCGAATCTACTAAAGGCGGTTACGAAAGAATTGCAGGTTACGAGCGGTACGACGGTAGAACATCCCCGGCGACTGCCACTTACTATAAGCTAACATTTGATAGCTGGGATACTAAGAACACGGATATTACAGCAGCTTCAACAATAACCGTTGCGAGCACTCTAAGTTTTTATATTTTAGCAGTAGATACATCGACATCTGATACTTTGATTGCCTACGCGACAGCTTTGGTTGGAACAATTGCCGACCCTTATGTAGCACTTGATTGGGATGGTGCATCAAGCCTTACCAAGATTGTGGAGCGCGGAGCCGACTCTGATACCGACGATGAGACTTATCTTGAGGCAGCCTGGACCTACTATCGTAATCTAGTGGGTCAGGTTGGCGGTACAAGTACGGCATGCGCGGGTGTTGTTCAGCTCGACGACACAGTAGTAGCTCTAAAAAATAATGCCTCTAATGCTCCAAAGATTTATAAAGCAACAGCAAGCGGCTGGTCCGAAGGCCGCATTGGTAGAGCCATAGAAGTTACATCGGTCTCGCAAACAATTGTTGTCAACGAAACAATCGACTCTACTAAATACACGGTGATGGCTGTATGTAAGTGGTATGACCCGACGACTAAAGTAGAAGATGCTACAAAGAATTGGCTTGTTGTAAAACCAAACACAGCAGCAGATGCACCGGCTAATGGCGCTAACACTTCAAGTGGTGGAGCTAGTTTTACTATCGCGCAGAGCCTTCAGCCAATTAATGCGTTTGGTTCATATATTGAGTTTGAAAATCACAACTTCTTAAGCCATCCCGATGAGCTTTCAGCCTTTATTGCTGATGGCACAAACATTCCAATGGTTTACTCAAAGCAGCATCATTGTTTGCTTCCCCTCGCACCTGACTTTAACTCACTGACTGATACAAAAGCGACGCACATCAGTGTGCATAATGAAAAGCTAATGTGGTCCACAGGATCGGGCACATTCAACATCAGTGAGCCGGGATTACCATTTAACTATGGTGGGTCTTTTGGCGCAGCGAATATCGGTGTAGGTGATTTTATCACTGCGCTGCAATCGGCTGACTCCGAGAACATGATTGTTTACACGAAACAAGGTGCAAAAAAGCTAACAGGTACAGATAACACAAACTGGGCATTCTTTGACGCTGCTTCAAACGTCGGTGCTCAGCCCCGCGGTGTGCAGAAACTTGATGACATCTATGCGCTATCAACTCGAGGTGTTGGTTCGCTCGTAAGAACTGACACAAGCGGTGGTTATGCTGGTGGATCGGTTAGTACTCATGTGCAAGAAAGAGTAGCTGATCTTGGTACAAAATTATTATGCAGCACAACGCTCACAACAAAAGAGCAAGTACGCTGGTATTTCAACGACAACACATTTTTGATGATGACTGCATTACCATCGAACCAAGGCATGTCGTTTTCTTTTGGAATTGCAGAATATGTAAATAGGCCAGTAAAAAATGTATCAACTGAAATTTGGAGCGACGGTCGGGAAAGAACATTTTTTAGTTCAGATAATGGTTACATTTACGAAGCTGATGTTGGCTCAAACTTTGATGGCGACACAATTTATTCTTATCTCGAACTGCATTCTAACCATTTAAAAACACCGGGTCAGAATAAGTCTTTTAAAAAAGTATTCTTTGAAGCTGAGGGCACAAACTCAGTAACGATGAGTCTGGAATATAAATCAAATTACGGCGCTAAGGTTTTCGAGGCGCGTACTTTTCAGATCGAAGGTGGTCGTTATATTTATGACGAGGGTCTTTGGGATGAAGCTCGATTTGACCAGGCGGGTAGTGTTCGTGGGAGAGCGTCATTAAAAGGAATAGGATTCTCTATAGGTTTCACGTTAGACAATTCATCTAAGTTTGTTCTCCCATTTAAAGTTACTGGCTACACAATTGATTTTGAAATGCTCGGGCGAGCAAGGAAATAATTCATGGCAAATCTTTTTGAAATCTTAAAAACGTATCGGCCACGCCGAGTTATTCAGTCTGATGACTTTAATGACTTAAATTCGGCGATCAAGGCATCGTTTCAAAAGCTCGGTGATGAGCCAGCGACCGGCGAGAAAGGTGTATCTAGTGCGTTTACTGTTGGAACACCTACGCTAAGCAATCACGCTGTTCCGAAAAGTGTTATGGACGCCGCAGAGTCTGGCGTCTTAACCAATAAAAACGCCACAGATGCTTCCGCTGCCGCTGCTCTTGCAAGCCAAAATGCTGCGGCGTCGTCAGCGACAGCGGCGGCCTCTTCTAGCACCTCAGCAACAAGCGCGAAAACAGCTAGTGAAGCCGCTCAAAGCGCGAGTGAAACTGCGAAAACTGCTAGTGAGCTTGCGAAGACTGGAAGTGAAACTGCTCAGGCAGCCGCGCTTGTGAGTCAAAATGCTGCGGCCACCAGCGCTACGGCCAGCAGCACATCCGCTGCAGCCGCCCTTGTCTCCGAAAACGCTGCGGCGGCCAGCGAAGCCGGTGTGCAAAGCGACGCGAATGCGGCGGCGGCATCGGCTGCGGCTGCCTTATCAAGTCAAAATTCTTCGAGCACCAGCGCATCAAGTGCTTCAACCTCGGCCACTGCAAGTGAAACCTCTCGCGTAGCTTCGGTCGCAGCTCAGGCCGCCAGTGAGGCAGCTCAAAGCGCGAGTGAAACTGCGAAAACGGCGAGTGAAGCGGCTGAGACCAATGCGTCAAATTCTAGCAGCTCGGCATCGACCTCTGCGGGCACGGCGACCACAAAAGCCGGCGAAGCCAGCACAAGCGCGGCTGCTGCACTTGTCAGTCAAAACGCTGCTGCGGCTAGTCAATCGGCTGCATCCAGCAGCGAGTCAAGTGCTTCGTCCTCGGCTGCCTCAGCGGCTGCGTCGCTTGATAGTTTTACTGATCAGTATCAAGGAGCACAGGCGAGCGACCCCGCGACGGATCCAGACGGCGACGCGCAGGTTGCAGGTAATCTCGTCTATAACACAACATCAAATCAAATGAAGGTCTATACAGGATCTGTATGGGCTGCTGTGGCTCCCACGGCTACTTCGTTCACTTTAGGCCAAATAAGTGACTTAAATGCAAATTTGGATGCTTTCCTTGCTACACCATCTTCTGCCAATTTAATTACGGCAGTTACAGATGAAACAGGTACAGGTTCTTTAGTTTTTGGCACAAGTCCAGTTCTTACAACGCCGAATCTTGGAACACCAAGCGCAGGTGTACTTACAAACACAACTGGTTTGCCTTTAACAACTGGCGTTACAGGTACACTACCTGTTGCTAATGGCGGTACGGGTGCAGCTACTTTAACTGCTAACAATGTGCTATTAGGAAATGGCACGGGTGCATTACAAGCAGTCGCACCGGGAACATCAGGTAACGTTCTAAAGTCTAACGGAAGCACATGGACATCAGCAGCAGAAGCCGCAGGTTATCCAGCTCCAACCCTGGTAGCCACAAACACCACTGCAACGTCAGCCTCGTTCTTGGTTGCGACGGCAGGTTCGATAACTATTACTTTGCCTTCTAGCCCATCAGCAGGTGATTATGTAGTGGTTAAAGACGGTACAGGAGCAGCAGCGACAACTAACTTTACCGTTGCTCGTAACGGATCAAACATTGCATCTGCCGCAAGCGACCTTACTTTCGATAAGAATTTTGCCGAAATCGTAATGACTTATGTAAATGCAACGATTGGCTGGAGTGTGTAAATGTCTACTCTTTCAGAGCTTTTTCCATCTGGGGGAACCCAGAATAGTTTAGATTTTGTTGCTCAAAGCGCAATAAATAATGGGCAGACTGTCGCTTTACGCAGTGATGGAAAAGTTGAGCCAGTGGTTCAAACAACAATTGGAAGTTCTGTAAGCAGCCAAGTAAGCATAAGAAATCCAGCTAGTGGTACAGGCGGTACAATGTCTTCGGCTGTTCCTGTTTTCGATGCAGCGAACAATAGATATATTGTTTTTTGGTATGACGGTTATCGTTGCAATTTAAGAGCAGGTGCGGTGGCTGCGAATGGAACTATAA
>Ga0315320_10002695_pt1 | contig 14598 bp, 15 predicted proteins | sample M140m21515metaG_FD_203458 | JGI IMG/M metagenome (GOLD analysis project Ga0315320, IMG submission 203458) | Ammonia-oxidizing marine archaeal communities from Monterey Bay, California, United States - M1 40m 21515 | ecosystem: Environmental > Aquatic > Marine > Coastal | place: USA: California... | reverse complement strand
CTCCCATCAAGACTGTGGCCAGGAGCAGCCGTCCTCGGTGGGGCCGGAAGTAGCTCAGCAGTCGCCTTGTGGTAACCGAGGGACTCAAGGCCCCCGCCACTTCAGCATGGGCACTACCCATGCGGCCTCGATGGCGATGTTCCAGGACATCTTTGAGGTGCCAGAGAGACGATCAGCGAAGACGATAGGGACTTCTGAGATGCTGTGACCCAGGCGATGTGCTCTGTAGGTTGTCTCAATCTGGAAGGCGTAGCCCTCTGAGCGAATGGTCGGCAGGTTGATGCTCGAGAGGGTCGCGGCACGCCAAGCCTTGAAGCCGCCTGTGAGGTCGTGGAACGGCAAGCCCAGGAGCGTTCGGGCGTACCCGGAGCCAAACTTAGAGAGCCATCTCCTGCTCGTCTCCCAGTTTTCGATTCCGCCGCCATCTACCCAGCGAGAGCCGAGGATGAGGTCGCTGTTGGCAAGGCCAGCCAGTAGCCTCGGCACATCCACGGGCTGATGAGAGAGGTCTGCGTCCATCTGAACGATCGGATCGAGGCCCATCGCCAGAGCCTCAGTCATCCCGCGGACATAGGCGCTCGCCAGTCCGAGCTTCTCTCCTCTCTGGATGACTGTCGCTCCAGCCTTGGCTGCCAGCTCTGCTGTGCCGTCTGTACTCCCGTCATCGACCACGATGATCGTCGCATCCACGGGGGCGAGGCCCGCGATCAATGTGGGGAGGTTTCCGGCCTCATTGAAGGTTGGAATAACGATCCCAGTCATGCTGCTCCCAAGGCGGCCCAGACGTGTTCTGCCGCCCGCTTGCTGGCACCGGACGCTCCCAGTGCGCTGAGATCAACACCTTGTTGGGCCGGCAGCGAACACACCGCATCGGCGAGTTGGCTTGGCTTTAGGTCCTGGATGAACTCGGGTACCACTTCGGCGTTGGCGAGAATGTTTGGCATTGCAATGTGGCTTATCCCTTGAATCATGCGTCGGCCCAGCCAGTGGGTCAGAGGATGTACTTTGTGGGCGACAACTTGGGGTACACCCATCACCGCTAGCTCCAGGGTTATCGTGCCGCTCTTGGTCAGGACAGCCCGTGCTGAGGCCAGAGCCTCTACAGAGTCTGCCCGATCGATCCAGTCGGGATGTTCAAGATTATCTACTGGGCTCACTAGGCAGAAGCGTGCGCCCTCCACAGAGGATTTGATGTGTGCTGCAGCCTCGATAAAGATGGGGAGCAATCGATCTGTTTCTTGCCGGCGTGAGCCTGGCGTGAGGCCGAACAGCAAGGGATCGGTCCGTACTCTTGCGGGGAGCCTGTCGACAACAGGGTGACCGACCCAGTGGGTCTCGAGGGTTGGGTAGAGCTCTGGCTCGAACGCGAAGAGACACAGCAGCTGGTCCAGTGCTGACGAGATGGACTGCACTCTACCGGGACGCCATGCCCAGACCTGAGGACTCACGTAGCCGATGGTCAAGATGTCACGGTCTTTGGCTGCTCTTGCGAGCGGTGTGTGCAGATCGGGCGCATCGATCACGATGACAGCATCTGGCTTCTCATCGAGTGCCTTCAAGAGCGTATTCCTGACTCCGTGGATGGTCTTGAGTTGACCGAGTACTTCGATCAAGCCCATGGCGGCGACATCTTCCATGCGGGCGAGCGCAGTCACGCCTTCGGAGCGCAGGCGGGGTCCAGCAAGACCAAAGAACTCGACATCACCGCGCTCTCGAAGTGCTCTGACCAATTCTGCACCGAGACGGTCACCGGAGGGCTCAGCCACGGAGATGAGGATGCGCTTCATCCGTTCTCCGGATCCTTGAAGCGATGGTGGCCGATCCCATCCACCGCGTGCCAGTAGAGAATCTCAGTTGTATGTGCGATCGACCAGGCGCCGACTGCATCGAGTGCGATGAACCCGGCCTTCCAGCCGTGGTCTTGCATTTGCTGCATCAGGCGAGCAGTTGCACGTTCGAGCTCTTCGCCCCCATCGAGAGCACAGACCAGGCGTGCTGCGAGGGCGCCATCGACGATGTCTTCTCCGATTCCGGTACAGCTGATGCCCCCAGCGTGGCTGGCAAAATTTCCAGCCACGGTGGCCGAGTCACTGACCCGGCCGACCCGCTCCATTCCACGACCGCCAGTGCTTGTTGCCGCTGCAATTCGACCATCAACATCCAGAACAACGGCGCCGATGGTTCCCGTTGAACCCTCCACCGCGTCTTCCCAAGCCGCGATGGCTTCGGGTGTGCGCACATCTCCTAAGGAGAGGCCGAGTTGCTCGGCATGGGCAGTCGCCCCGGTGCCTGACAGCACCCGATCTCGCTCGGTCTGGAGCTTCTCTGCCAGCAAGATGGGGTTGAGCAGTCTCTCCGCGTTGATGACACCGGAGAAGCGGCTGGTGGATCCATCCATGAGTGCAGCAGAGAGGCGAGCACCGCCATCCTCCTGCAGCTTAGAGCCCAGCCCAGCGTTGAACAAAGGGTTGTCCTCGAGCAACTGTGCTGTCTTGACTGCACAGCTCAGTGCAGAGTCGCCGCCTACAACCGCTGGCCAGACTAGGTCGGCAATCTCCGCGAGGGCGGCAGCGATAGCGTCGCGGTATGGCTTCGGCCGCGCAGCCCCGGTTCCACCGTGCAGAATCAGTGTAGGCATTGTCGAATCCTCTCTGCGAGATTGAGAGCAGCGAGCGCCTCAGCGCCCGTACAGACAAATGGGCCATCGCCTCTGACCGCTGCCAAGAATGCCTCATGCTCCGCTGTGAGCGGGTCACGGTCGCCGAGCGAGAGGAGTCCCTCAGGCTCGCCAGGCCAGGTCTGTGTCTTGGCTTGTCGCTTGTGGAGATCGAGGCTCCAGTAGCGACCAGGCTCGAAGACCCTCCAGGTCCGGACCGTCTGACTGGACACCCGTGAGGCGGTCAAATTAGCCACACCGACACGACTCGGTCCCAGGCCGATTTCAATCCGTGCATTCACCATGTCCGGCAGCGCGCCGGCAATACTCACGCCTTTCGCTCTCACATCGAGGATGGGTCCGCGCATGACCTGCAGGAGTAGGTCCAGGTCGTGGATCATGAGGTCGCCGATTACATCGATATCAGAAGATCGTCCGGTACTTGGAGCGAGTCGCTCCACCTCTATGAATTCTGCGCGGGCATCTTTGATGGTGCTGAATACAGGATTAAAGCGCTCGATGTGTCCCACGGAGAGGTGGCTGTGTTCAGCGAGCTGTTCGGCCTGTGAGAGCGTGGCAGCGAGCGGCTTCTCAACCAAGCAAGGAACACCACGCTCGAGCAAGGGCAGTGCGACCTCTGCATGGACACGGGTCGGCGTGGCGATGATGGCAAAGTCAGGCGTGTGTGCGGCAGCAGCACCGAGCCCCTGGGCGGGATCGACAATCTCAAGCTGTACTCCAGGCCTCTGGAGAAGTCGCTCTGCGTGGAGCTTGCCCATGTGGCCGTGACCAAAGAGAACCCCAGTTAGCGGGCTCTGCTTCATGTGCTGGCGTTCGGTGCCGTCCCTGCGGAGCGGCAGATGCCACGCGTGCTGGCCTCGATAAAGGTGACCAGCTCGGTGACCTCGGGAACCTCAGCGTAGACTTCACGGACCTGCTCGAGCGCGATGCGCAGGGGTAGGCCTTGGTGGAAGAGCTCGCGGTATGCGCCCTTTAGTGCATTGACGACATCGAGAGAGAAGCCATTTCGACGCAGTCCGACGATGTTGAGTCCGAACAAGCGGGCGCGATCACCCTGGCCGATGGTGAACGGAGGTACGTCTTGAGCAGCCATGCCGCCGCCGCCGACCATTGCACAGCGTCCAATGCGGCAGTGTTGATGGACACCGACAAGACCGCCCAGAACGACATTGTCTTCGATCCGGACATGCCCAGCGATGTTGGCGGAGTTGGCGAAGACGCAGTGGTTACCGATGACGGCGTCGTGTGCCACATGGGTGTAGGCCATGAAGAGGTTGTCGCTGCCGATCACTGTGGAACCACCCATGGTTCCACGGTTTACAGTCGCGAACTCACGGAAGACATTTCGTTCACCGATGTCGAGAAAAGCGTCTTCTCCAGCGTATTTTTTGTCTTGTGCGTCACCACCGATGACTGCGTGAGGAAAGATCTCACAGTCTCGACCGACCTTTGTCGTGCCAGAAACAATGGCGTGAGACCCGACTGAGACACCCTCAGCCAGACTGACATTTGCGCCCACAATGGCGTAGGGTCCGAGGCTCACGCCCTCAGCGAGGCTGGCCCCATCTTCGACAATAGCGGTGGGATGGATCGACATGGATTCCTCCGGTCACGAACCGTAACCCCGACGAGAGGAAAAGGAATCAGCAGATCGGCAACTCGTGGGAGGTTTGACCTAGTTTTCTATGCCGCCGACACTATAGGAACCATCTTCGAACTCGTTGAAGAAGACGGGTACATAGGGGTGGTTGACCGGTTCTTTGCTCTCGTCGGCTTCTAAATTAATCTCGGCCTCGTAGGTCTCTATGGCGCGATTATGGACGAGAATTTGATACCACGGTCTGTTGTGATCAGTCGTGCTGGGTGAGACGCGCTTCTTCAATTCATCGCTGCCTTCGTAGCCGGTGTGGGCATCAACAATCACCCCGCGGTATCCAAACCGCTTGTGGTGCACGACCTGACCGACCCGAAAGAACGGTGTTCGTCGCTTGTTGTTACTCATCACAGACCCCCGGCAGTCTCCCCACGCCCGGCGATCCGAGCCCGTTCAGTATCGCATATGTCGGACAATTTGTGTGTAGTCATGTGCCACACCAGAGCCTGGACAGTGCTCACGAAGGAGCAGCTGCTTGGCCAATGCCGCTTGGTTGTCGGCCCAGGCGTTTCGGATGCGTGCGATTACGGGGAGTCCGATGGCTTTCTCCACAGCTGCGGGGCTCACACCACTGTCAGTGTGTGCGCGATTGATCACTCCCAATGCAGTCTTTCCTGGAATATCGAGCTTGCTGAGTACATCGATACGGCGCTTGGCGCCGATCAGAGAAGGGCGCTGTTCGGTGGTGACCAGCAGGCGATCGTCTGAGTAGGCACACGCAGTCAGCGAGACTTCATTTAGATCGGTTCCGCAGTCGATGAGGATGCGGTCGAACTCAGATCTCAGCTGATTGATGAGCAGGACAACATCTTGGGCATCGACGGCGTCTGCATCTGAGAGGTCGGATGCGAGTCCAAGTACATAGAAGCCGAGGGCGTGACGCTGGAAGACAGACTTGCCGTTGGTGCTCTCAGGATCCTGCATCCACTGCATGACTGTTGGCTCACCCTCCAGTCCTACATGGAGTCCGACGTCACCTAAGAACAGGTTGAGGTCGAGGAGCAGGACGGATTTGTCGGCCTGATGTGCGAGCTCAGCTGCCAAGTTTGCAGCAATTGTGGTTGTACCCACGCCGCCTTTGGCTCCGAGTATGGCGATGGCCTTGCCGGTTGTCGTCATGGTGTCTCTCCAGTCAATAAGCCACAGCCCGAATGATGTTCTCGGGCGAGGGGTCGGAATTGTACGCATCGAGGATATCGTCTGCGGGCGATCGGCCAGCCTCGATTCTCTCGAGCAGCGGTGTAATCTTGTCGAGATCGTGGGGTAGGCATGCCTTCAAACCACGCTCTGCTATTTCACCGAGATCGCTGGCCCAGTCTGCAAGCAATCGTCCGCCGACCTCAGCCTCGAGGCCGCCTCTGCAGGCTGCATCAAAGCGTTCGGCGTGAGTGCCGTGTTGCTCGAGTTCCGCCACGAGCTGGAGGCCCTCATCGAGGGCAATGTTGCAATACAGCATGCCCGTAAACAGGGCGCAGAACGCGAGGGCCATCTCGTGATCTACACAGTCTGCACCGCGAATCTCTATGGTTCGCTTGATGCGGACCTCCGGGAAGACCGAGGTTTGGTGGAGGTCCCAGTCTTCAGTCGTGGGAAAGTGCCCATCGATTCCTTGCTCCAGAAATACCCGAAATGGTGTCCCGTGTGCAGGCACCCAGTCACCGTCGAGAAGCCGAAACATCATGGGTGCGTCGAGCAGGTATTCGACCCAGCGCTCGTGACTGTAGTCGTTCCGGAGACCTTGGGGAAAGCCCGTTCGCTCCGGATCAGTTCGGGTCCAGATGTGTCCACGGTAGGTCTTGAAGCCTGTGGGCTTGTTCTCGAGTAGTGGAGAATTTGCGAACAGTGCGGTGGTTAAGGGCGCAAGCCCGGAGGACAGTCTCACCTTTCGTGAGCAGTCTTCTTCGCTGGAAAAGTCGTAGTTGGCCTGGACGCTACAGGTGCCCTTCATCATGTAGGCCGCGAGATCTCCGCGCTGGGGGAGATATCGCTTCATGATCTCGTATCGTCCCTTGGGAACCCAGGGGATGGATGCTATCGGCGTGACCGGTGTGAGCCCGGCAGCGATCCACACGTGATTCTTGTCCTCCGACATCTGAAGCAGCGCCTCTCGGTTGGCCTGCATCTCCTCAGCCAGGGCCGTGAGTGTTCTGTGTGGCGCGCCACTCAGTTCGACCTGACCCCCTGGTTCCAGGGTGATGTTCGCCATGTTCTCGCGGTGAAGCGCGATGATGTGCTCGCCCTCGAAGTGGGGCGTCCAGCTCTTGTCTTTCGCAAGCTCGTTGAGGATCCAGCGGATTCCATCTGGCTCGAAATAGCCGATGGGGCTGCCATCTGGTCGAACTATTGCTCGCTCAAACTCACCCCCGACGAGCCAGTCGTGGCGCGGTGTGCTGTAGCTGTGAAATGTCTCAATTAGCTTTTCGGTGTCGAGGCGCATGACAGTTCCCTTGCAGGGGTGTACTCCTGCATGGGTATGATGCCTCAGGAGGTCCAGCATGCGGTTTTTTATCTTGGCGCTCACAGTTGGCTGTACGCCGCACCTGAAGAGTTCCGGGATAGCCACCTGTGGCGGCGAAGAATTGGCCAATTCCTGGAGCACAGCATCACCACCAGAAACTCTCGTCTCTGAGGGCTACTCGACTGGCGAGGTTGTTCCGGACTTCTGCTTAGAAGATCAGCACGGAGAGAAGGTTTCTCTCTGGCAGTTCTACGGCGACGTGATTCTGCTCGACATCTCGACGATGTGGTGCGCCCCTTGTCAGCAGATCGCCCAGGACGTCGACGAGACCTGGAAGGACTATCTGGATCAGGGCTTTACCTACATCACGGTGCTCCCTGAGGACCTCGAGGGTGGTGCTGTAGGTTCTGAAGATCTGCTCCAGTGGGCTGAAGAGTTCGACATCACGGCCCCGATTCTCGCTGACAATAATGGCTATGGCTACACTGTAGAGCCAGGCAAGGCTTGGCCTGTCGTGATGCTGATCAACAGGCGTATGGAGGTCGTTGTCGAGCGGATCGCGCCCAACGATCACGCGATTCGAGAGGCGATTGAGGACGAACTTTAGGACGCAGCGCGCGGACTAAGGGTTGGTCTCAGTGAGTCTCACGATGATGTGAAAGCCGTGGGGTGACTCCACAATATTGGAGTGCTCACCAATCTCGAGAGCAAATGCTGCTTTGTCGAATTGTGGTGCCATCTGGCCTTTCTGAAACCAGCCGATCGTACCGCCTCTGCTGCCGTATGGACCATCAGACCAGTCCCTCGCCACTTCGGAGAAGTCTTGCCCAGCTTCGAGTAGGGCGATGGCTTGCTCAGCACGCTCGCGGGCCTCTTCCTTGGTTCGCTCAGAACGAGAGCTCTTGACTCCAGTCCACTGAATGAGCACATGAGCCAGGTTGACCTCAATGACCTCCATGCGCTCGATGATGTGGAATCCAAACGGAGTCTCAACCACTGCGGAGCGCTCTCCGGGCTTGAGTGCCAAGGTTGCAGCCTCAAATTTGGCGTTCATGACCCCGGATGTGAAGACACCCAGTTCGCCGCCTCGTGCAGCACTGGGCCCGTCAGAGTGCTCGCGGGCGAGTGTGTCAAAGTCCGCGCCTGTTGCAAGATCTGCTGCGAGCCCCTCCGCGATGCGCTCGGCTTCGGTTGATGAGCGAGTGATATCTTCGGGAGCAGTCTTAGCGTCTGAGTAGGAGACCAAGATATGGCGTGCACTGATCCGCGGGTACGGGACCTCGACTATGTTCCGTTTCTCGCTTAGCTTCTCGGCTTCTTTTTCCGGCTCCTGAGTCACCGACTGCGTCTCGGGCTGCGTCTCGGGCTGAGTCTGGACGACTGCATCGGAATTGCAAGCGGTCAGCAAGGCGAGCAAGAATATACGGGTCATACTTAAGCCCTAACAGGCCGAGTTCTAAGGAGTCATCTCATGCGCCTCTCATTTTTCCATGTCGCCCTGATGGCTTTGTTCGCCGCGGGCCCGGCGCGTGCGGACGACCAAGGCAGTCTGCCGGACCGGGTGGATGTCTGGATGAACAGTGTGGTCTTGCTCATCACAGGGCCTGGCTGGTGCAGTGGTGTGGTCATCGACACAGAGGGAACTGTTGCTACGGCTTATCACTGTGTCGCGAGCGGACTCAAGAGTGAGATTCACACCCGAGATGGTCGGCGCTTCATGGGCAAGATGATTGCTGCTGAGCCCATCAATGACCTTGCACTGGTCTCGGTCCCCGAGCTGGCCGGCGTGGTCGCACCGCTAAAGGTTCGAGAAGATGCACCTCGGCAAGGAGAGACGGTCTACGGTCTTGGCCATCCATTTGCCCCCTTTGCGGATCGCACACCGGCGATGAAGGGCATGCTGAACTGGAGCATCACCTCGGGCATTGTGAGTGCAGTGGGTCCGCGGCTCATTCAGACAGACGCTGCTCTCAATCCTGGGAACTCGGGTGGACCTGTGGTCGACGAGGCTGGGCGCATCATCGGGATCACGTCTCGAAAGCTCGGGGGAGATAACGTCGCATTCCTTTCTCATGCGAACAATGTCCGAGGACTTCAGGAATCCAGGAAGAAGCCGAGCATCTTCGGCGGTACTGTCGGTGCAGGCTTCTCCTTGTACATGCCTCAGGGCGCAGACGCGTATCCGGGCTTTGGGCTTGGCATAGGCAGCACGATTCGCGACCGTGTGGTGGTGGGTGCGGGCTTCATTCTGGATGGTCAGAGTGAGTCCGATGCAGCTCAGTATGGCTTTGTCTGGAAGCCAGCTTGGGAGGTCAATGCGGGTCTCAAGCAGACGCTCGGTCGTGGTCACTTCAGCACAGCAGTCGAGGTGGGTGCGGGCTTTATCGGCAGCCAGACCATGTCTCGGGTGTCGGTGGATTCGGCAAGCTCGACAGCGCGGGTGAGCACCCAGCGCCGGGTTGACCACATGTTTTATGGGCGGTTTTTAGTGGGAGGAATGGGCATCCGGGTTGTATACATTCCAGATGCACCTGACTCACCGGCACGTGAGGGGACAGCGCTGGCTGGCCAGCCCACGATGCTGCTGGTCTTTGACTTCGGGCTTCCGACTCTGGCTACCTACTAGCGGTATTGCACGCTCACAGGGGCGTGATCGCTCAGTCCTGCGCTTCGGCTAATCCATGCCTTCTCGGCGCGAGCTGCCAGGTCTGGTGTGGCGATCTGGTAGTCCAGGCGCCACCCGCGGTTGAGCTCACGTGCACGTCCGCGATTTGACCACCACGAGTACTCCTGGAGATCTGGATTTAGGTCACGAAAGACATCGCACCAACCCTGAGCCAAGAGCCTGTCCATCCACTCGCGCTCGTGAGGGAGAAAGCCCGAATTTTTCTTGTTGGCTCTCGGGTTGTGGATGTCGATCTCGCAGTGAGCAATGTTGTAGTCGCCGCAGACGACTGTGGGCATGCCGCTGTCGAGGAGCTTCTGGGTCTCTTGGAGCCAGTGCTCTAAGAATTCGTCCTTCATGGTCTGCCGGAGCTCTCCAGAGCTTCCTGACGGGATGTATAGGCTGACCACCTTTACCGGTCCCATGTCTGGGGTGTCGACGACCATCCAGCAGCAGCGTCCTTCTTTGTCCGCCCACTCAAGCCCCATGCTGCTGCCGGTCTCGAGGACGGGCAGTCGGCTCCAGGTCGCGACACCCGAGTAGCCCTTCTTCTCCGCCTGAACGCGGACGGCCTTCCAGCCGCGTGGCGGCTTGTGCTCAGCCTGCATCTGCTCCTCTTGAATGCGGAGCTCCTGCATGGCGAGTACATCGCATCTTTCTTTTGGGCGCCAGGTCGTGAAGCCCTTGCGCGCTGCAGAGCGGATGCCATTGACGTTGAGAGAGGTGAGGATCCAGCTCATTCTTCTGCTCCGTTTATGCCCAGTGGGGTGTAGCCGCCGATGGCCTCAGTGTTGGGGGCAGTCGTCACACGGATAGACTCAGCCTCGATGTCGATAGATTGTCCTGGGCTGAGTCGCTCCACGGGCTCACCGTCAGCGGTCACATCGAGCAGACCCTGTGAGCAGGCGATTCGATACAGTCGAGGCGTGCGACCGACGTAGAGGGTCTGCCAGGCTGTCTCTGGACCCTCAGCAGCCGCGACATGGATCCACCCTGCCTCTGAGAGGCCAGGGAGTGGTCGGGAGCGACGCGAGGGTGGATTCCCGTCACGTGTCACCTTGACGTGGGTGAACATCGGAGGAGTCTGAATGGCGTCCGCCTCGACCTCCTCGGTGTCTGCGATGCGGAGGTCGGGGATGTCGCTGTCTGTGCGGGGGGTGTCCTCGGTGCGGCCACCGTCCACCACCTCGACCGAGACGGGCTCGGGTGCCTGAGTGGGAAAGCCCTCGCCGAGGATCTGTACATCGAGACCGACGCCGGTCTCCAGGGACTCTAATGCCTGCCTCACGCCCTCTGCGAGTGCATCGCGCGTCGACGAGTCCGCTACATCGGCGTCATCGAGTGCATCCATTACCTGGCCGATGATCTCATTCCAGCGATCGTCTTCTGACATCCTGTCTCCTGCTCTGCGCTCTCTATCCTGTAGCCGCTGACGCCGCGCCTTTAAGCCATGCCTGGCCCCGAGCTCTGTGGGTGTAAGCCACCGAGAGCAGGACAAGCTCGACGGTAAACGCGAGCCATGCACCCCGCGCGCCGAGATCGAAGATGAAGATGCCGATGTAGGCCCCGGGCACCTTGATGAGCCAGGCTCCGATGAGCGAAGCGATCATGACCCAGCGAGTATCGCCAGCGCCGTTGAGACCACCACCAACGGCCATGACGATGGCATCAAATATCTGAAATGCTGCGGCCACAATCAGGACGCTCGCAGCGATCTGTGCCACTGCGGCTTCGGTCTCAAAGGGAGAGACGAGAAGCTCTGGAAGGGTCAGGAAGATCACCCCCCAGGAGGCCATGATCCCGACCGCGAGCTTTACTGATGAGATCACAACTGGCTTTGCGAGGTGCTTGCGGCCGGCGCCAACGAACTGGCCCACGAGCACGCCAGCGGCCTCTCCAACGGCGTGGCCTGGCAGAAAGCTCATGGAGCAGATGCGGACCACAATGATGTGTGCTGCGAGCTGAACGGGGCCCACATGGGTGATCATTGCAGAGAAGATCACGAAGCTGCCCATGTCCAGTGTGTACCGAACACCGATGGGAATGCCCATGTCGAGCACAGAGCGAATCAGTCGCTTGTCTGGGCTCCGGCTGACCTTCAATAGGTCTGGTGATGCTCGCCAGGTGAGGTAGGCAACCTGAAAGAGGCCTGCGGTGATTGTGGCGAGTGCGGCGCCGGCCACCCCGAGCTCAGGAAAGCCCCAGAGGCCGAAGATGAGCAGGGGATCGAAGACGAGGTTGAGGCCATTGCCGATCAGCGTGGCTCTCATGGGGGTCACGGTGTCGCCGCGACCCTGGAACCAGGCAGAGATGCCGATGTTTAAGAGCACGAGCGGTGCGCCGAGGACGCGAATGCTGAAGAATGCATCCGCGTGATCAGCGACTGTCGGGGTCGCGCCCAGCAGGTGGAAGAGCTCAGGAGGCAGGAGGCTCATGAGTGACATGAGGGCTCCGAGGGGAAGTGCTATCCAGATTCCTTGCCAGCCCAGGCGGGCGGCGGTGCTGGGGTTTCCGGCTCCTGTGGCCTGCGAGACCAGGACCCTGACCCCGCCCATCAGGCCAGCGCCGAAGCTCTGCGTAAAGAAGACCAGGACGGCAGCGAGTCCCACCGCCGCCAGAGGATCAGTGCCCAGGCGAGCCACAAAGAGAGTGTCGATGACGCTCATGCCGGTGTAGGAGAGCATCGAGATCATCACTGGCCAAGCCAGGGTGAAGACGGCGCGCACGGAGGTCTCCGCTCTTTCTTCGTCCGTCATCTATACCCCTCGACAATCAACCCATCCTGCGGTGCAGTCGCGTGACAGTCAATCGGTGGCGATACCATCGACGTGGCGGGCGGCAAGATAGGCGTCCAGATCCTTCGCCCCTTCTTCTTCTTGTCCAAGCTCAAAGCGCAGCAATCCCCGGTCGCGTCTGGCTTCGAGGGCATCGGGTGTGAGCAAGAGCAGGCGCTCAACGCACCGCAGCGCACCGTTGAGGTCGTTTCGGCGCAGGTACGAGCCCTTCAGGTTGTTGTTCATGCGGACGAGAATCTGCCGGCTGGTTGTTGGCTTGAGCCACCAACTGAACGGGGGCATCCGGTTGTCAGCGCGCTTGGAGATACGAGAGAACCAGGCCTCGAGCTGGTCGGTTCGCAGCACACGTCCCTGGTTGAACGGGTCAACAAAGAAGCGCGGGAGCGCGTCTGTTGGTGCGACGAGGAAGTGGGTCGGGAAGCCGACGCCGTGCATCCTCAGGCCAGCACGGCGGCTGGTCTCCATCATGACCAGACTCAGCAGGATTGGCAGACCCTTTCGGTTGGTCAGCACTGCATCCAGCAGCGAGTTCTCTGGGTGGTCAAAGGTGGTGTCGTCCCCGGTAAAGCCCAGCTCGTAGAAGAGGTGGTGGTTGATCCGTGCGACGGCCTCGACGGGGGTCGCTTCAGTGGGGATGAAGATGCCCTGAGCCAGGGTGTCGAGGTGCTCCATCATCTCGGTGATGCAGGTGGAGCCACGCTCCTCTGCGCACATCCAAGCCGCAGCTTGATCGAGCGGGAGGTCATCACCGTGTGTGCTGAGGAGCGAGACAAATTCTGCGCGTGCTGCCGTTCGGGCAGCGAGGTCAACAGAGTCTGGCTCGGGGGGTGTCAGCATGGTGGGTCTCGCCTTAGATGTAGCCAGACTGCAGCTTTTGCGCACGAAATGCTAAGGAGAGACCCATGGCTTGGACACCGTATAATGGCGAGACGTACCTCGATTTTGAGGCCTTAGAGCGATGGTGTCATGACCTGGCTTCAGCCCATCCAGACTGGTTCAGTATCGAAGATATTGGTGAGAGCAGGCACGGGAGATCGATCTTTCTCCTGACTGTTGGGGACCAGTCGGGCTTGGTGTCTGAGAAGCCTGCTTTCTGGCTCGACGGTGGCACGCATGCTGCGGAGTGGACCGGTGTCATGGCGGTCATTCACACCCTGTCGCGCTGGGCTGAGCGCCTCGCCGGTGGAGACGAGAAGACTCAAGCCATGTTTCGTGGGCGCACAGCCTATGTGGCGCCGTGTATCAGTCCTGATGGATATCAGTCCTTGATTGAGGGCGGACCATTTCTACGCTCGAGTCTCCGCCCACCGCTTGAGGGCAGTCACGCCATTGGACTTCGGCCCAGCGATCTGACCGGTGACGGTGCCATTCGGTGGATGCGCTGGCGTCACGAGGCCGGCCCGTGGGTCGTGGACCCAGAGTCCCCGATGTGGATGCGTCACCGTACCTTGGATGATGATCCTGCTGACGCCTTCTTCTTCTGTGGAGAGGGGAGCTTTATTCACTGGGATGGGGTGGCCTGGTCGGATGCTCCCCGGGAGTTTGGCCTCGACTTGAATCGTAATTTTCCAGGCAGCTGGGAGCCGTTTCGGATGTTCGGAATGGACGGTGGCGCGTACCCGCTGAGCGAGCCTGAGAGTCGCTCTGTGGTGGATGCCGTCGCGGCCCGGCCAAACATCGCTGTAGCGCTCACGAATCACACTTACACCGGGTGCATCCTCACGCAGCCGTATCGGGATCCGAGCCCGCTCGGAACGGCGGACATTGACTTGTTTGAGTCGCTCGCTATCGGAGCGGTGGAGGGGACTGGCTATCGGGTCATCAAGACCCATCCGGACTTTGTCTACGATCCCAAGACTGTCATTGTCGGGGTGTGGAGTGACACACTGTCCACCACCTTTGGCATCCCTGGCTACACCCTCGAATTGTGGAACCCGTATGGCTTTGCTGGAATTGAGATCGAGAAGCCCGCAGAGTTCTTCAAGAAGCCTGATCCCAAGCTGATTCGTACGCTAATTGAGGCCTTTGCCAAGAACCCAGAGATGATCTCTGAGTGGCAGGAGCTCGATCATCCTCAGCTGGGATCGGTCGAGGTGGGTGGTATTGACTATATGCGTACGGTCCGAAACCCTCCGGAGGCGCTTTTACCAGCGGAGGTTGCACGTGGGGCAGTAGTGGCGGACCGCATGCTTGCGTCGACACCAGAACTTCGGGTGAGCTTGGTTGCATCAGCGGATGGCGACATCACCATTGTGGAGGCTGTGGTGGAGAATCTTGGATTTCTCCCGACGGCGGCTTCAGCGCATGCAGAGACGCTTGAGCTGGTGGCGCCCATTCGTGTGGATGCCG
>Ga0315320_10002694_pt1 | contig 14604 bp, 27 predicted proteins | sample M140m21515metaG_FD_203458 | JGI IMG/M metagenome (GOLD analysis project Ga0315320, IMG submission 203458) | Ammonia-oxidizing marine archaeal communities from Monterey Bay, California, United States - M1 40m 21515 | ecosystem: Environmental > Aquatic > Marine > Coastal | place: USA: California... | reverse complement strand
GACAGGTGGTCGAGTGGTTAAAGACATCAGACTGTAAATCTGACCTCTTAGGAGTACGCAGGTTCAAATCCTGCCCTGTCCATTCTTAGAGTACACCTTGATCTTCAAGATACTCTTCCAAGTCTTCATGGCTACCGTTCCCACCCATTTGATAAGAGTCTCCGTTAAAACCTTGAGGGTATAGAGTAAACCCTTGAGCTTGGAAACCATCATCAAGATAAATGGTATCTTCACCACCGCCAGTGTGACTCTGTACGAGTTCAACGATACGAGCAACTTCTTTAAGATCATTCACACTGATCGAACAAATAAGCTCGCCCATACGACCATGACCCTCATTATCAATTTTTCGTACTCTTAACATACTTTTAACTTCGGAAAGGGCATCTCTCTCAGACCCCCCAACTTCGTCTTCATCTTGAATAAGATCAAAGGACATTTGAGATTTACGAGGGTCAAAATCAGACGCAATGCGACTATGTGGGTCATTTCTTCGTGATGTTCTTTCAAGACGAGCGATTCTCATCTCTAGGTTACGGATTATTTCACTAGCTGATCTTCTCATAATAAGACTCCATTTTTGTTAAGGTTAATGAGATCACTTAAGATCACTTATAAATAAACTATAAATTATAGTTGAAATAAAGGGCTACACCACTGCAAGATGGAGAGCTAAGTTAGACCACTTCCCTAAACACAGAAAATTATCCGTTCTGTATAAAAAGGATATGTACCCATACTTAGAGTATGCTGAATCCACTTATGGGAACTTTGTTGATCTGTACGAAGAAAAAAAACTTGCAAGCTAGCATTTAGATCGTATAAAAGGCTTACCCCACCCAAACGAGGTCCATTCGTCTAGTCGGTCAGGACGCCAGACTTTCACTCTGGAAACACTGGGTTCAAATCCCGTATGGATCATACAAGTTAAGTTTATCGGGACATCATCGGGTATATCATATAATAATCCTATTACCTTTAAGGAAGGATTATCTATGTACGACAACAAGAGTATATACTGCGAGAGATGCAAAAAAGAACGATGGGTAGGTGCTACCTGTTCGGATTCAAAGAAGAACGAAAAGTGTGTTGATAAGATCTTTTTCAACAAGAAAAAAGATCTGAAAAGACTTGAAAAGAGTTCCTAAAGAGGGGTAAAAGATCACTCCAATCATATAAGTATTACATGAGGGTTGTTAGCTCAATTGGTAGAGCACCAGACTTTTAATCTGTTGGTTTTGGGTTCGAGTCCCAAACGACCCATATTCAAATACTTATATGATTGGAGATGAAGTGGTTAAGATCACGAAATACTCTTTTGAACAAGAGATATATGGTACGACAGTAAGAGTCGAACTCCCCGACTACAAGATTAAAGAAATAAGCGAGTCAGAGGGTAAGGACTTTAAGCAGTTCTTAAAAGACACGAACGCTAAGGCTGTGGGTCATATCTATGAAGACCCTTTCCCAAAAGGTGCAGAACCTTTTACGGTACACAATCTTAGCATCTACACTAATGGTACGAGCTTCTCATCGAACTATAATGAGAAAGCTATAAAAGACTCTACTTACAACATGAAACTTATCCCTTGTGGTGAGTTTGAAGCTGTCAGATCACCTAATCAGTCTAACTGCGAAGGTGATAATCCACATAAGTATCTCGATACTATGCCTAAAGAGGGTTCTCTTAAAGTTAAGATTACCCGACCTTTTTGGATTGGTACACACATGGTGAGTGGGAATCTCATTCCAAACTATGTCAGAAAATCTTCTATGAAAAAGCCTTGTCGAGATTGGGCGTTTGGATCTGAGGATCAATATGAACACCTCTGTAATACTCTATCAGAAGCAGTGGGCTTAGAACCTTGTTATTTTAATCGTGAAGTAGATGTAACTAAGAATGGATTCAGACTCCCTACAGAGGCGGAGTGGTATTATGTGGCTAAAGCGAATGAAGATTTTGTCTTTTCGGGTTCAGACCATTTAAGTTCAGTCGCACATTGGAAAGGTAATCACACCTTACGGTGGTACAACTACAACCAAGTAGGGAAGTTAAAGCCTAACGCTTGGGGTTTCTACGACATGAGTGGGAACGGTAATGAACTTGTCCATAACTCATTTGGTCGGCTCGATGATGGATACAGGGGAGAAGCTCCTATGGGTGAGCTAGATGGAGAGGGTTATCTTGTAGACCCTATTGCGGATATACGCACTAACTATTTGGTGGCTAAAGGTGGTTCACATGAACCTTATGAAAATCAGTGGTCTGCAACCACTTGTCGTATCGACTTTAGGAACACTTATGCCCACAACCCTATGTTTAGACTTGTAAGGAACGCACTATGAAAAAACTAAGTATCAGTAAAAAAAGAGTGAAAAATATCACCTTTACCACAGTAAAAAAAGGCAAAGCAGACCTCAAAAAAGACGGAGGTACTGTCAGAGGGAGGCATATAGTCAGAGTTACCATGATGGTAGGGAATGACTATAAAACCATCGCTGGTCTTGATCTCAACAAGATGCAAGCAAGTTATTACATGGATCATTATGACAGTGTGAGAGAAAAAACAGGTCTTGACTTTAGCACCCTAGATTTTGGGTGTGCTTGGAAGAGTCGCAGTCTTCTTGAAGGCTTGGAACAATCGTTCAACGGTGAGAACGATTACAGCACCCACTTGGAAACCTACAACTCACACCCAAGTGGAGTTCGTGGAGTCTTAATCCATAAAGAAACAGGAAACCTCTACATCATGGGTGTGGTTGTAGAAGAAGAAATCATTCAACATGACCCCAGAGGTAATGCTCGTAAGACAAAGGGGTCTGAGAGAGGGGCTATCGTAAAAGGCATACAAGAAGAACTTGGTCTTCTCAGTGGTAAATGGAGAATGTATCAGTTACCTAAAGACACTACGATTAATGGTCTTGGTGTTGAAGATAAGCTAGAAGAACCTAAAGGGCTTCGCCTCTACGCAATCTTAAACAAAGACAATGAGGTAGTGAAGACTTCTAAGGGTAGATACTATTTCACTAGAGAGGTTGCCCGACAAGCTCGTAAAGAGGTTTCTCGTACTCAGGGGAAACTTAGAATTGCTGAGAGTTGGTTTACATCAAGCGAATGGAAGACAGCGAAATGAGTACGATTGAACGGGTTAAAAAAAACCTAAAGAACAACTACTTCGCAAAGTCTCAGTTTGAAGCCGTAGGGTCTTTCTTTATCTACCTATGCTACAAGTATGAAGCCGAGAAAGCAGGGGCTATATGTGAATGGGCAGTATCTCATCTTGCAGACGATGGTTATGTTAACAAAGGGTCGCTTCAAACGCTTGCTAAAATGCTCTCTAAAGACACTTTGTCTGATATAGATAGGGATTATGCAGAGATAGTTAAAAAAGCGATTCTGAGCTGTGATTTTGGACTCTCACGAACACCTAAGCATTGGTGGAGGAGTTGAAAGGGCTATGAATAAAGAACTTAAAATGTTGTGCAAGGTAAGAAACACCTTAATGCCTAATCAATCTGACCCATTCATTCAAAAGATGATCTCGACTTTGAACTCTAAGATTAACTTTATTCAACAAGAGACTGATCTTACTGAGGACACGACTGAAACATATAAGATGAGACAAAAGAATATCGAGTATGACAAGTCAGACCGTAGTTGTCGCAACTTACAAGTGGAGTCTTATGACTTTGTAAGGGGTAGACTCAGTAAGGACTTTAGAGATGTCTTAAGACCTATCACTAAAGCCTTTGTTGAGAGCTATCGTGATGATCATTATGTGGCTCGGTATAACCCAGAAGATTATCTTTATTGGAGAAAATGTCACTGTGTTGAAGGAGAAAACCCTCTTGATAACCTTAAAAACTGTCGATCACATTGGATGCGTGAGTATCGCAACGATAGTTTTGAACCAAGTTATTGGTGGCGTAAAGAACCATTTTTAGAAAAGAAGATTATATTACTTAGACAGGAGTTAAGCAGATGAGTCTTGGCGTATTTGAAGGTTGGGACGACTGGTGTCATGTAGACCCTAATGAACCTAACAACGATGACTTCTTAGATGATCCTATAGATGATGATGAGGATGATGATGATGAGTAAGACAAAAAACTTTTACAATGCTTCTTGCACATGGGAGATAGTAAAATGAGTTCTACAATGTGGGGGTTTGATAAAGAGTGTTTGGCGATGGGGCGATTTTATAATTATCTTAGTCGTAATGTGAATCTTGACCCCGAAAAAGTGGGTCGTGTCATGGCTTGGGCTGAGAAAGTTTTTGATAAAGATCTGCTTTACACTAAAGAGATGAAGATCACAGTCAATGTGCTTTTGACCTCTGGTTCTGATGAGGATAAAGAGTTTGCTCAATATGCTAAGGATGCGATTGAGAAGGTTAACTTTGGACTCTCTAGGACACCTCGTAACTACACGATGCGTTATCGTTCAGGGAGGCATTAAAGATGAGATCATTCGTATCAAAGCTCGGTCGCTTTAACTACACAATCCACAACCTTATCGCTCATCCCTTGATGGAAATCCTACACCTTGTAGGTCTTACGGAATGGGGCGATAAGGTACATGACGCTACCTTACCTCTGCGAAATGATGAGGATCATGATTTAGAGGTGTCCTAGTATTACCTTTTTTCAGCCCTGTAGACAGCCTTGATTAAGGCACGAGCGATGACTCTATCTTTCTCTTTCTCACCCTCAGATAAAGAGCGATAAGATGCGTCTGCAAGTGCGATACGATTAGCCTTTTTTTCGGGCTGTGTTTGATAGCGAGGGTCATCAACATTGTATGCCGCATAACTCCAACCATCGTGAACAGCATCAGCGACAATCTCTACGATTGTCTTGTCTTTCGGGTTTTTCATCACCTTAGACAGATTGTCCATGATTGCATCAAGAGCATAAAGGCTTGAATACTTGTTAGCTTCATACCCAAAGCTATTAGGTTTGCTCAAACCATATCCGTATTCTGCGTCCAAAGCCTTGTCCGAGATGTTAGTCGCTTCGTTGATGTCAACAAGGCTTCAGTTCTGAGGAGGTCGGGGGATAGACCGAGCATACTTGGAACGACTTGCAGACTTTCCATAGAATTTTTGATTCGCCCATTCAATAGCAGATCTAAAGTCCCTACTCACTACTACTTCTGAAACTTTTCCGTCCTCTGTAGTTATAACAGAGCCAGCAATTCCATCAACTCCTTTTTTGAGTCCTAGATAGATTCTGTCATTTACAAGAATAAAAGGAAACTCATAGGGGCTTCCTTCTAGCATGAAAAACATTTTGCCCTCACCCTCTGCTTTTAGATCGAATGATGAAGGCTCATCGTTGTTATGTTTAGCATAAGGGTTAATGAACTCGCCAACAATCCTTGAGGAAGGTTCAAAGCTCACAGAGATGTTTCTTGCTCCCTCACTCTTAAGTGCTCTTTCGACCTGTTTATTAAAGGTGCGACCCAAAAGTCGATCAAATAAGGAAGTTGCTTTCATCTTGTTCTTACGATCATCTATTGCAAAGTAGCCACTTGGAACATGGCGACCTCTTGTTTCAACTTTATATTCGGAAGATTCTTTCTCAAGACGAGCGATTCTCATCTCAAGATTTCTGATTACTTCACTAGCTGATCTTCTCATAAGGTTTCTCCATTTGGTTAAGGTTAGAATGATTACTTATGAGTAGATATAAATAAACTATAAATCTATGAATCCACACAGGATAATTTGAAGTCTTCACTTTTGGGTGTGGGGAGATAGGGGATCTCCACCTTATCTTCGTACAAGTTGAAAGGGTCGTCCGACAGTAACTTTTCTAGTGGGGCATAGGGGGGTTTGACTTCAAACTCACATAAGGTGGTTGAGTAGGTTTTAATCGTACTTTTCAAAGAGCCACGAGGTGTTTTACTCCCACAGGATGCAAGGGTTATGGCTATAAGCGTAATAGTTATGGTTTTTTGCATGACATTTCCTTTATTATAGTTTACACAGAATAGATTATAAAGGAACTACAATGGAACCAGACTACGATTATGGAGATATCCTAATCAAGCGAGTAGCTAATGAATGGCTTGTAGTATCTAGTTCAGAGCATGAGGGTGGTAAAGTGAGTGTCTTTGTCTATGAGGACAAAGAAAACCCGAATCGGATAGCCGAGTCTCTTTATAATCTTCTATTAGGTCAGTTTGAACCTTATATCAAAGAGGTCTGCTGACAATGATTTTTTCGCATAAAACGAAGGGGAAGAAGATGGATATAAAGAGACAAGTTGAAGAGTTTGAAGCTGTTCAATATATAGGAGATAACGCAGATGAGGTGATCACCTTTATAGGTCTTGAAGCTAAGGTCAGCGACAACTGTATTACTGTCATTGACCCTACAGGGGAATGGTCTGTTTTCGTTGACCAATGGGTCGTGAGGACTCTTGATCAAGAAATCTTAGGTACTGTAGACAAAGATCATTTTTGGGATAGCTTTGCTACATTAGATGAGCCTTTAGATTAACTCTTATATTCATCGTCCATCTCACGCATCTTTCGATACTCTTCTGGATCATCTCTTTCAGTTCTGCCGTAGTCTCTACTCTCAAGGTAAGACATCTCAAGGTTCTCGTCTCTGAGGTCTTTCTTCATAGCACGATCATTAAAGTGCTTAAAGTTACTAGCGTTAAGATGCTTCTTTAAGAGATCGACCTTTGTATTGTTTTCACGACCCACGATGAACTTTTCAATTTGAGGTCGTCTGCCAGACATATCAACAAGAGCGAAAGCGTTATTGGTGTAGCTACCCCCTTGACTCTCGTACATATCGGGTGCTTCCACTTGGTATGAAGCACCTACACCAAAAACAACGACATATTCTTGTCTCTGAGAGACAGCGACAACTTGAGGATCAACCAAGTCCTCAAAAGGTTTTGGGGCGAACATTTCACCCTCAATATCCATATCATCGAAGCGTTCTTCACCAAGAACTTGGAGTTGCTTGCTTGAACTTCTCTTGTAAGAGTGGTCGTAGAAAGACTCTACTGCACCGATGATTTTTTTGAAAAGTGTACGATTCATATCCAGATCCTTATGTTTGTTTATTATTTTATATCCAAGTATTTGCAATTATAAATAATATATTACATTCTGTATCGCAAACGCAGTGAGTTGTAGGTTTGTTGCTCTTGTGAAGATGGTGTAATACCATCACGAGCCTTTAGACCTAAGTCTTTGATTGTTTTCATGTCATCACGATTGCCCTCAGATCTAGCTTTGCGATAAAGATCACGCAACTTAGCTACATCGAGAGTGTTTGAGGGTGTGGGGGTAGATCGAGTACGACTAGCTTTGATAGCCTCAAGGATATAACGCTCTTGGTTAGCCCATAGAACGCTCCCACCTTCAAGGGTCTCTCGACTCTTGATGATCTCTCTATCAGAGCCTCCCGATGGTAGCGAGTTGATCATACCGATCCATTTGGTCTTGTATCCTTTACGATCAGCGATCTTCTCATAAAACTCGTCTTTATCCTCATAGATTGAGATCCAATGATCTACACCTTTTTTCCATGTTACTTTCCAGTTCTTAGTGCGTTGAAAGTATTTTCGATCACGAGCTTTGCGATTTAACAAAGTGCCATCAACAAGACTTATTAGTGATAGGTTCATAGAGGCATTGCCTTTAGACACTGCTCCACCACTATTTTTTTGAGTTGAGGATAGTTTAACGGCTACACGATCTGAAAGTTCGATTAGATACACACCAGCTTGGTTTCCAACTCGACTCCATGAGCCAAAGTTAGAGTCAAGCCAATCTTCTAGTTCGCCTCTTGATATGTTTACATAGTCTTGTCGTGCCATCTTGTTTATCCTTAGTTTTCGTTGGTCGGACTAAATCGTAGATAAGGGGTTACTAGTTCTCATTTATAAATAAGCTATTAAATTTATTCAAAGGTAGAATGAGGGGTGTAGAAGTCATATAATGTATACAGTTCAATCTTTACGGAGCTACTTATGGTTCACTACTTGTTTTCTTTTATCCTCCTTTTAACGAGCTTTTCAGCCCATGCACTAGAGTGTGCTGAAGATGCTCAAGTGTTAAAGATCATTTCACCTTGTCAGACCTCTTACTATAAGTACGCACCCTCTTGTAGTTTTGGTGACGGTCTTTGTCTCTCTCTTATTCTTCAAGGTCTTGTGTCTAAAGACCTCTTTGACTATCGCCCCGACATACGAAGAGTCCACAACACACCATTGAAAAGAAAAGTGTTCTCAAGGACAGAGGAGTACAAAAAGATTTACCAAGCTATGGTTTCTGATTTGAGAGAGGCATCATCAGCCGAGTTTTGTTCAACGATGGATACTTATTGGCTTTATGATGTGAACTTTGAAGGCTTCACTTTTTTACCGAATACGCTCATCCCTAAAGGTAGGCTTTATCGGTTGACTAACACCTCAAAAGTGGCAACCTACGATCTCATTCAGACATCTGAGTCCTCTGCAACCGACATAGAGTCTTGGGAAACACAGGCATCAATGAAGATGGTTTTCTTTAAGTTTGCTAAACAGGGGAGTGGCTATGTCGATGTTGCTTTAACACACTTTGTGTGGTTCATACCTATGGTGTCTTATGACTCTGAGGGTGATCCACATATCGCTTATGGTGAGGGTTGTAGATCACCCTCATATTACTTTTATAAGGTCGGTCAATGAAAAATCAAAATGCTATTTTTGCAGTAATGATGATTACTCTTATGACAATGATACTTTCTCTCACAGAGTTTAGTAACACAAAGCCTAGAGTAAGGGTTTTATTTTGGAATCTACCCTTATCAAAAGGTTGTGTATGGCCTGTTAAAGAGGTCAAGTACATTAAGACCGAGATAAGGCACATTGTGCCTGTGGCTCAAGTCTATAAATGTACTTATGACACTAGCCATCGTTTAGTGAAGGTTAGCACCTTCAACTTTGAGCGAGGCTATCAAATGGAGATCCCTACAGAAGAAGTTTTGTATAAGTGGAATGGTATTCGACTATCTCAATACTCTGTCCGTAAGGCTTCTCATGGCAATGGTGAGGTAGATGTAGAAGTCTACACTTACCATCGCTGATTACTTACGGTTGCAAGGACCACTTCCACCACCTGGCTTTGGGCAGGTTTTTCTTTTGATGGTTGGTGAGTCCATGAATTTTTCACGATACTTTTTATTGTATTCAGCTCTTTCAGGTGACCCTGGCTTACCCGAATTTGCTGTTCCATAGTCATGGTGGAGTCGGTAACAAGTCTCCCCATCACCTGGTTTACCGAGTCCTTCAAGGTTAGTTTCCGTGTAGCAGTCAGCTTGGTTCTTAGGAGCAGGTGGACTGTTGTAGCCTTTTTGATTTCCACCAGCACCGTCCCAAGGACGACCTGCCAACATCTCGTCAGCCATGAACATACCCTCATCAATGTCTGATTGTAGTTCAGCTAAAAAAGGATCAGCGTAACGACTTGAAGCACTGTGGTTTGAGGATGCTTGCCTTTCAAGGCGAGCAATACGAGTTTCAAGATTTCTAATAACTTCTGATGCTAATCTTCTCATAGAAGATCTCCTTTGTTTGAATGGGTGTACGCTATGTGGTCGAGTATAAATAAACTATTAAAGGTTTTCTTTAGCCATGTAGGTTAAAGATTTCATCGACCTAATTTCATCGACAAAGGTGAGAGCAGGCACTCTTGATGTGCGATTAAAGTATTCTCTCTTGAGGTCTTTGAATGAGTGGTGCTTTTCAAAGACGAAGATTACTTTACGACCATCAAGCTCTGTTTTTAACAGTTCCATACCTGTGGTCTTTAAGTAAGCCGCAAAGTATAGGTCAGAGGTTTTGTATAGAGGCTCTGGTTTTATTTCATTGCTCATAGAGTAGCCTTTGCCATTAAGGATTATGCAAACCTATGATACCAAAGGCTACTCTAAAAGATTACCTAAAGCTGTTTGTGCTTTACGAACACCCTTATCACTAGATTGGATCTGAATGAGTTTATCTTTCTTATCCCATTTAGCGATAAGGGGTTGATCGCCCCATGTGCCTCTTAGCTCGTCACCATCGGTTGTTAAAACACGACCCTCGAAAGAGGAACGCTTTAAGAAAGCACCGAGAACTTTTTTATCTGAAAGGGCGATCTTCACCTATATCTCCTATGGTTGTATATTATACTTGTGGAATACCTGTTCCATCATATACTACCACATAGGGATCAAGAACTACATTATTTACAGTGCGACTACTCTTTAATCCCGAAAGATCTCCTTGTGCAAGAGAAATCCAAAAACTAGAGTCCTCAAACACGATAGGATTATGGAAATCACTGAAGCTACTTGCTTGGTTATCTTCAGACATAAACTGAGGTGCATTATTCGCATCTTCAAGGTCATGTCCTGCTCCCAAAGTAAAGGTAGCACCCCCAAGGATTTGGAGAATGTTGTTCACTGTAGCAGTTGAATCACCTAAACCAAGACCCGTAGCATTCAAATTAGGGTTGTTTGCGTCTTGGATAACATCGTTGATTTCAGCGAGAGTTAGACTATTACCAGCTCTCATCTCAGTGATAAGATCTAGTGCGATCTCTTCTGCTTGAGCTGGAGTGATGTTTGCTCCCCCTGCTTGAAGATCGAGAGTAACTAAAAGGTAAGCAGAGAGACCACTTACAGTTTGTGCAATCACAGTACCATCAAGAACAGGTAATGTCGGTGTCTCTACAACACGAAGATAACGAGGACCTTGTGGTGCAGGGTCAATCGAGGGGTTGGCAAGAGATCTATTTGGAAATAGATCTTTAACCATAAGAGATCCATTTTTGATTGAAGCATCACGAATACAAATTACTGGACTAGGCATTTTCAATCCTCCTTATTTGACTACTGAACCGTCATCGTCATAAGCAACGAGGACAGGTAGGTTGTTTGTGTTTAACGAAAGCTGTGCTCTCTTAATCTGACCACTGCGAGCAGAGAGGTAAAAGCTGTTATGTGTAGATGGGATACTTGTATATCCTTCTACATCACTGAAAGCTGACGCTTGTGTGTCTGCATCGGCAAATGGAGTGAAAGCGTTTGCGTTTCCGTCATCACCAATAGAGTGTCCTACAGGAAGAGTAAAGGTCTTAGCCCCACAAAGGATCTGAAGAACTTCCAATACAGAACCTGTAGACTCAGATCCACCTGCATTAGTCAACTCACTACCTGCACCAACAACACCCTCAATAGATGTGTTGATTTCTATGAGTCTCAAAGGAAGACCAAATTGCATACGAGCAGTCATATCAGAGGCAATGTCTCTTGCTTGAGCTGGTGTGATGTGAGTCGTGTTTGCATCATCCTCAACAACAGCTAAGAAGTAAGCGGCTAGACCACTAACTTCTTCTGCGATGTCGAGAGCAACATCAAGAACAGGTAGGGCAACTAAAGCTGGTGCAAGAGCGTCTACAGGTCGGAAGTTGTATGGGCCTTGAAAACGAGGGGTGATGACAGCGTTTGACTGACTCTTATTAGGGAAGAGATCAGTAATCTGTAATCTTGAGTTGCCTTTTGAATCAAGGCCAAACTCGGAGTATCTCGGTGTAGTTAGAAATGGCATAGTTTATCTCCTATTATCCTGCGTAGATTGTACCGTCATCGTTGTAGACAGTAAGTAATGGGGTTGCTGAGTTAACTCCACCAAAGGCTTTCTTTGGGTCTTGAGCACTAGCAAGTCCACCAAGAGTACCCTCGGAAAAGGAAATCTTCCAAGAGCTATCGTTATGCACTAGGGTTCTCATGGTTGTTCCGACTGTTCCAGGAGCGATCCCAAAGGCAAAGTTACCAGCGATATCTTGAATTGGAACACCTGCATTTACAGTGTAGTCTTCACCTGCGAGGATAGAGAGAACATCAGAAACTGAGCCTGTAGAGTTTCCTTGGTCTAAGCCCGAATTCGCACTTACACCACCACAGATATCATTGATGTTTGCGAGTGTTAGGGTTTGACCAGCACGAACTCTAGCGAGGATACCTGTTGCGATATCTTCAGCTTCTGGTACTGTAAGTGCGTCCTCTGCACCACCAACATCTGCTTCAACATTAGCGATGAGATAAGCAATAAGACCATTACAGGACTGAAGGAACTGAGTAGAGTTATCAGCATTAGTCTTGATGAAAGGACGAGTCCGACCTGTTGCTCCGATGTTCGGAACACGAACATAGAAAGGTCCTTGACCAACAGGGTCATTTACGAGGTTTCTTTGAGAAACATTAGGGAATAAGTCAGTAATCTGAACAGATCCATTTTGGATCTCTGATCGTCTTGCGAGAATGAAAGGCATTGTCTTTCTCCTTAATAGTTGGGGTTCACCTATATACATATGAAATATAAATAGACTATTAAAGAGTCGGGGTACTATTTAACCTCTATTGACGACTGAACACCTTATAGTGAACAAAGGTGTACCTGTTTGACCTGCTAAAAAGAATTCACCTACAGCACCCGATGTCAAAGTCAGCGATTCACCTGGTCTTAATATTGAGGGAGACATACCAGGATTGAAGGAAATGAATAGGTTAGACCCACCTTGAGGGTTATCAAGGTTTTGGATATTGAGGGTCTGACTGAAACTAGGGAGATGGAAGTTTATCGCTCCTGTACTTAGAGTATCTGGAATAACATTCCCTGTATCTAGGTTTGGGGCGTTCCCTATAGTCGTGAAGATCGGTGCTGTTAACGAGAAGAAATCGTAAGGTATAACCCCAACAACGGGTCCGAAGTCTGAGTTCTCTTGTGTTGCTCGGACTCGACCTCTGACTCTCAGATAGAGCATTTGATCGTCATTTGGAATACGAGGGGTGTTTGCCTTGAATGTGGTTGAATACTCATTGAGGTTAAACACAAATCGAGTTTGATCTCTTTGCGACTCTTCAACACCTAGCTTTGCCTCTGTAATAAACTTGCTTCTAAAAGTCCTATCATAAGGAACAGAGAACATCTCCACAGGGTTGTTATATGCGTCATTGAGGTTAGATGCACCAAACACAGTGATTTGATCCATACCTCTAAGATTTGCGTTGTGTACTACCATATCTATAAGACCTTTCGATCTATAGATAAGGCTTGGTATTAAGCGACCTCTACTCATTTCTTACTCTCTTTCTCTTTTGCGATATGGGGTTCATAAGACTCGGTGCTTTTCCCCTGCGACTTAGCAAGCTTTTGTGCGTCTGACCATGAATCAACTCGCTCACCATTTACATTGGGTGCGAGAGTCACACTAGGAGCATCACGCTTCATCTCATTTGTGCGAGCATCAAGACGCTCATTCTTTTTACGCATTTGGTTCTTAATACGATTGTTTTTACCTGCCCACCCATCACCTTTTAGTATGAAATTCCTCGTGGGTTGAAACACCTTCTTATTTGGTGTTTCACATTTTGGACAAGGCTGTTCTTTTTGGTAATCTGCTATCCGAACATTTAACTGATATTCGTGTTCACATTGACTACAGTGATATATATACATTGGCATAAGGTTAAGCTCCAAAGAAATCTCTTAAGATCGCATAGGCGTGTTTACACACTTTGTGCGTACCGTTCGGATCTTTTTTAGTTGGTTGTTCTGCTGTTCCTCTAACTTTACCAAACAAGTAGTCGTTTTGGAACGCATGGTACTCTGGACCTTGATACTGCCAATAGTTGCAGGTGCAAGAGAGGTGTAGGTTGGGGTTCGATCTCTCACCTGTTGCTTTTACTGTGACTATATACTCGCCTACCTCAAACTCTATAGGCTCTTTAAGTACCTTCTCTTCAAAACCATTAACAACAGATTTGATTGAGGAAGCGTTTGACTTAACTTTAGAATCGAGTCCATTTGTAATCTGATTAAGGTATGCTGATGATCTATACATGATGTTATTAACCTCTCTATTGTTGCTAAGAGAGGAGAGATCATAAATAGACTATTACTTGGTAGCTCGATATGTTTACAAGAGCAGAAAGCATTTTTTAGTTGGTATGATTCGTATCATACAATGAAAGGACACTTGACATGAGCGATGATGTTAAAATTAAGGACATGGTTGATACTATCCTTAACCCAGACTCTAAAGAATGGGTACGAAAACCTTTAGAGAACCTTGTTTGGGGTGAGTTCAACCTTAAGACCCAAGCAGAAGATTTCTCACTCAAACAAGAGGTTCTTCCAGAAGGGTCTGCGATTGTAGAGGGGGGTGTCACAGAGGTGTCTGTGGTTGACCTCAAGGGTAAAACATTCAAGTTCCCTGGAAACTTTCGGATGGAGCGAGTCGGGGGGAAGGTTAAATTTGTAGCCTTACCGTAGACCCTAAAAACGAATGTAGAGTCCTGTGCCTTCTTCAAAGCGATCTTTGATGTCCTCTGCATAGACATCGTTGAACTCTTTTACAATCTTTACGCTACTACCACGAGTACGAATAAACTCCATGTCGTAAAGGTCTTTACCATTAAGAGTGATACGAACACGATTAACAGCACCAGCGTGTTTAGGTTTTGGAAATACTAATGTAACACCAAGTGGCTCATTGATGAGTTGTTTGAGTCCAATGAACATCTGCAACTTACGACCACCACCTAGCTG
>Ga0315320_10002692_pt1 | contig 14605 bp, 12 predicted proteins | sample M140m21515metaG_FD_203458 | JGI IMG/M metagenome (GOLD analysis project Ga0315320, IMG submission 203458) | Ammonia-oxidizing marine archaeal communities from Monterey Bay, California, United States - M1 40m 21515 | ecosystem: Environmental > Aquatic > Marine > Coastal | place: USA: California... | reverse complement strand
GACGTGGGCGAGGAACTCTGTCGCGCTCTCGAAGCCGAAGACCTCATTGAGTCGGCCCGGTTCCGTCCCTCGGAGGGCATTCCTACCGTCGACCCCCTGTTGGTCTTCGATGTCGCTGATGAAACTGCGGAGCGCGCGCTGCAGGAGCGTCTCTCGGATGAGGGGGCAGAGGAGCGCGCACGCTTCATTCGTCAGGTCCTCGCCGGCCCCACGAGCGCTGAAGCACGCACCTGGCTGCTCGCTGACCCGTTCGGACTCCTTCAACTGTTGGGAGAGAGGGTCTCTCGTGGAGTCCAGCGGATGGACAGCGAGGAGCAGGCGTTCTTGTCACCCGACGGCGAAGCTCTCCTCCTCGTCATTCGTCCTTCGTACAGCGGCGTCGGTCCCGACTTTCACGATCCGCTTTACCAGCAACTGCGCTCCGCCGTGGACTCTGTACTGAAAGCCCATGCTCGGGGCGGAGAGCTCAAGGTTGGGTTTACGGGATCGTTCCTGCATACCCGTGAGATTGCCCGCGCGACGCAGGACGATGCGACGTTGCTTTCGGTGACGTCGATCATCGCCGTTCTTTTGCTCTATCTGGTGTTCTACCGGTCCTTCCTGAGCTTGCTGCTCGTGCTCGGTCTGTTACCGCTCTCTGCGGTCTTGACGCTGGGGTTTGGCGGCTACGCCATGGGTGAACTCAACCCGATGGCTGCTGGGTTTGCTGCTGTTTTATTCGGACTCGGCGTAGACCCAGCGATCCACCTCATTTCACGTTACCGGGAAGCGCGGCTCCACAAGCCTCCAAAGGCTGCGGTCGAGGAGGCTCTGGATGGAGTGGCCTCGGCGGTGATGATGTCGGGCCTGACCACATCTGCAGCTCTCTTCACGATGGCGCTCTTTGACCCCAAAGCGATGGGACAAATGGGCGTGCTCAGCGCAGTCGGAGTCCTGCTCAACAACACATTGATGCTGACGGTGCTACCCGCTCTCTGGGTCATCCTCGGAGAGCGTCTCACTCCGGACGCTGGTGTGGGCGTGGGGCTTGCTCGTGGGCTCGCTCGCGTCGTGCACCAGCACTCCACTCCCATTCTGGTGAGCGCATTGGTTCTTTTGGTCGCCGTGGTCATCGGGTGGAAGCCACTCGAGTTTGATGCGTCCATGGATGCATTCCAGCCCGCGACGTTGGAGCCCGTTCGGGTCGACCGCGCGCTTGAGAGTCACTTTGGGGACGAGCGAGGCAAGTTGCTCGTCCTCGTCCGAGGGCGAGATGAACAGGCGGTGCTCGAAGCCAACGATCGTTGGCACCGGACGCTGGAGGATGCCCAAGAGGCGGGCAGGATCCGTGGGTTTGAATCTCTCGCTGTGCTGCGGCCTGCGGACAAGACCGCCCGCGCTCGGCGGACTCGCCTCCGCAAGGAGCTCGGGCTGAGGAGGTCTGCGGACGTGCTGCGGGACGCACTAGAGCGCCAGGGCTTCCGTCCCGCAGCGTTTGGCCCCGCTCTCGATCGTCTCGCTGCGGTCGGGTCGGCGCAGGATGATGACCCCTCAGTCGTTCGTCGCGCGCGAGAGGCGCAAGAGCGCAAAGAGCGGGCGGATGCGGAAGCGGCGGGCGTACCTTGGACTCCATCTTGGACAGAGTGGTTCGATGCGAAGCACTATGCGGATGTCGAGGGTGACCTTCGGGTCGTGACGAGGGCGTTTCCTGCACCAGGTAAGTCCGCGGTAGAGACTGCGGAGGTACTGCGTTCTCTTGCCCCGGATGCGATTGCGGGTGTGGACACCTTCGTGACTGGTCTCCCGTTGGTGGAGGAAGAGAACGCGGCACATTTCAAAGAGAACCTCGGGTGGTTGCTCGGGATGGCTGTGATTGCGCTTCTGATGGTTTTGTTTACGCACTACCGAAAGGCTGCGCCGGCGCTGATCGGCCTTCTCCCGTTGGCTCTCTCCTTGCTGCTGTTCATGGGCTTCCATGCAGCGCTTGGGATCGAGTTGACGATCTTCGCGTTGGCTTCACTCCCGTTATTGATTGGAGTGGGGATCGACGATCATCTCTTCATGCTCGATCGCTACCTCGAAGATGGTCACCCCGGTCGGCTAGATGAGGCGATGGCGGGCGCAGGTCGGGCGATTTTCGTGACCACCCTGACCACGTTGGCCGCGTTCGGGGTGCTTTCGCTGTCGAGGTTCCCCGCTCTGGCTAGCCTGGGACACGCGGTCATTCTCTCTCTCAGCCTGGTCTTTATCGCGAGCCTCTTCTGGATGCCCGCGCTGTTGAGTCGATATCTACCTGGCGAAGATGCACCTGGCGGAGAGAAGTGAAGTCCGCGGGTGGCCGAGGTCGGCTATCCCGCGCCGGGTGTTTCGGGTATACGTCCGGCGCCGTCTGGATTGGCGGCCCCGCGTAGGGGTGAGAGCGCGGGTAAGGAGGAATAGGGATGTCCGAGGTGACAGCAGCGCAGGTCAGAGAGCTGATCATGGAGACGTTGAATCTCCATGAGGAGTACGAGCCCGAGGAAGTGGAGTTCGACGCCTCCCTCTTCGGTGACGAGGGTCTCGGCTTAGACAGCCTCGATGCTCTTCAGCTGGCCGTCGCGGTCGAAGAGAAGTGGGGAGTCACGATCGATGAGTCCATCGGTGAGACTGTGTTCCGCAACATCAATACTCTCGCTGGCCACATCAACAACAGCCTGTGAATAGGGAACGGTATGGCGGTCTTCCCGATTCCACACCGGGATCCGTTTCTCTTCCTCTCTCGTCTTGAAGCGACGGATGGGGAGGAGGCGATCTTCGCCTACGACATGCCGCGCCACAGCGACTCGTTCTCGCTGAAGATGTTTCCGACCCTCTTGATGGTGGAAGCGATGGCACAGGCGGCCGCAGCCTTCCATGGGGTGCGCATGAATGAGGAAACCGATCTGGCGACACAAGAGACGGGCGTGCTCGCGTCCGTGGACAAAGTACGGGTCTCGGGGAGGCCAAAGCCGGGCGATACTCTGACCATCAAGATCAAGCGTCGAAAGACCTTCGGTCCCATGGTGCTTCTGGACGGCGAGGTTTGGGTCAGCCACCGTCTCGCAGCCTCGGCCGAACTGTATGTGCGGAGGGGCATCTCCGGAGCGACCTCATGAGCGACGTTGTCATTACCGGCTTTGGAGCTGTGACCCCCATCGGGCTTGGGGTAGAAGCATTTGCTTCTGGCTTGCGGTCCGGCGCTTGCGGTGTCGGTGAAATTGAACTCTTCGACGCGTCGCGGTATCGGAGCTCCCTCGGCGGTCAGATCCTCTCAGACGTACGCACGGAGCGCGCCCGAGAGTTGTCGCGCCGAGCAGGTGTGCCTTTACAGACCCGCTATGGCCGGACCTCGTTGTTCTCTCTGGCCGCGCTGGCCGAGGCGCTCTGCATGGCTGGCCTGCACACGGACGACCTCGGGGACGGGGAGACCGGGCTTGCTTTTGGGGGCTGCACGGCGGGGACGTATGAGTCTGAAGAGACGCTTCTGGGGCTTCAGGATGGTCAAGATTACTGGGACATCGTGCCGCCAATGGAGCTGCTCCTCACGCCGGTCGGCACGACTGCGGATGTGCTGCTGACCGTAGGGGGGATGCGTGGTCCGGTAAGTACCATCTCGACCGCGTGCAGCTCGGCGACCAACGCGATTGGCCTGGGTATGCGTTGGATTCAAGCGGGGCGAGCGACAAGGGTCATCGTAGGGGGAGCCGATGGGCTTTGTCGGCTGACACACTGTGGTTTCAACGCCCTCCGTTTAGTCAGCGATGCGCCACCGAGGCCCTTTGACGCGCGTCGCAACGGGATGGTGATCGGTGAAGGCGCAGGGGTGCTCGTCTTGGAGGATGCTGCGCGCGCGGTCTCCCGCGGCGCCACGATCCACGGCAGACTGCTGGGGTTCGGTAACGGCGCCGAGGCTCATCACGCGACCCAACCTCGGCCCGACGGAAGCGGAGCCGCAGCGGCAATGCAGGCGGCCCTAGATGATGCGGGAGTCGAGCCGGGCGTCGTCGACTACGTGAACGCCCACGGGACGGCAACGCCCCAGAACGACCTGACCGAATGCCGTGGTGTGCACCTGGTGTTCGGTCACAGAGCCACCGGCATGTCAGTGAGCTCGACGAAGTCCCAGACGGGGCACACCCTGGGTGCCAGCGGTGCCATCGAGATGTGTGGTGTGCTGCTCGGGATGAGGGAGGGCTTTGTGCCTCCCACGGTGAACTGGGGTGAGGCCGACCCGGAGATCGACATTGATCCGGTTCCCAACGAGGGGCGCGTCGGTTCAATCGGTGTCGCGGTCTCGAACTCCTTCGCCTTTGGCGGAAATGATGCGTCGCTTTGCGTTGCCCACCCCGATGTGGAGGTGGGGCGATGAAGTCGGACCCTGTCATTACTGCGCTGGGGGTTCTGAGCCCTCTGGCTATGGGGCGGGCTGAGTTCGCGCAGGCATGGAGGAGTGGTGCGTCTGCCGAGCCCGTCGCCGAGGGGCCCACTGCGGGAGGACTCGCTGTCGGCAAGTTCATTCTTCGCAAGTCCTACCCTGAGGGTCGTGCCCTCATGCGCCGAATGGATCGCCTGAGCAAGATGATCTGCATGGCGGGGGCGCTGGCGAGAGATGACGAGGCTGGCCTGGGGGATGTGAGCCGCACGGCCGTCGCCGTCGGCACCGACCTGGGCACGCTGGAGGAGACCTGGGCTTTCCTCTGCCGCCTCAGAGAGAAGGGTCCTGAACTCGCCAACCCGAACTCGTTTCCCAACCTCGTTCCCAATGCAGGAGCCGGATACCTGGGCATCCTCATGAAGGCGCGAGGACCGAGCCATACATTTTGTCAGCACAGCACATGTGCAGACGATGCCCTTAGTTGGGCTGCCGACGGAGTCTTAAGCGGGTGGTTTGACTCAGCGCTGGCTGGTGGAGCCGAAGAGTTGGGGGAGATTCGAGCGAGGGCCATGGCGCGCGCTGGCTGTCCCATCTCAGTGGGGCCGGCGGGGGAGGGTGGCGCGATGCTCCTGTTGGAAAGTCGGGCCCGCGCGGCGGCTCGCGGGGCGAAGCCGCTGGCCGTTTGGAGCGGGAGCTGGGGGGGCTCGGGACTTCGCAGAGGTTCTCCTCTGAAGCGTGAAGTTGATCCCGATGAGGTGGCGAACCTTGTGAGCATCGCTGTGGAGCGGAGCGGTGTGGGGCCCGTCGGGGTCGCTTTGCTCTCGCACCCTTCCGATGAGGCGCTTCGGGACGGCATGCTGCGAGGATTAGGTCGGGAGGTCCCGATGACCGACCATGATGCGCGGTGTGGGATTCACCCGGCGGATGGGGCTCTTCGTGCTGCGCTGGCAACGATGCTTCTTGCGGATGCAACGTTGCCGGTGAACCGCTCGGGGGTGAACCGAAACGGACCTGCAGCGTTGTTGCTTTCAGCTGGGCGTGGAGGCAGCTTGCGTGCCTCGGTTCTCAGCGAGGCTTGACTAGAGAGGTGTCTGACAGAAGGTCCGTGAGGCTGGGGACACAGAGGTCGAACCACTCTGTCCAACCGGCTCCTCGACCGTGGACATCGACGAGCACAGTTGCAGCACCGGCTTCACGCCCGGCCTGAAGGTCAAAGATGGAGTCGCCGACGACTACGGTGTCGGAGGCATGAGCCCCCCAAATCGCGAGAATCTGCTGCACTCCGTCGGGAGAAGGCTTTGGCTCTGCCTCGTCGCGTCCGAAGATGACGGCCTCATCGAACGAGTCAATGAGACCGATCGCTGCCAGCGCGATACGTGCGAGACGTCGGTTGTTGCGGGTGAGGACGGCGAGCTGACAGCCCGACGCGCGGAGCGTTGCGATCAGATTGTGCGCTCCAGGAGCAGGCTCTGCTCGTCGGGCGAGCTCCTCTTCGATCTTGAATAGTTGTCGGTGCAGCGGCGCTGCCACGTCTGGGTCCATCGTTGCGAGCTGCTCCAAAATGGGCAGACCCGGGAGTAGGCCGAGCGAGTCCCTGATGGCATCAAAGTCGTGTTGAGGCACTGTGAGAGTGCCATCCAGGTCAAAGATCCAGTGGTGTCGAGACAGGGGAGACATGCGGGGAACGTCAGCCTCTCAGTAGCTCTTCGCGAAGACGGTCTTCTTTTGTCCAGCGGCCCCGGTGAAGATACACTCACCCAACTCGTCGTTTCCTTCGAGCGGAATACATCGCGCGGATACCTTCAGCGACTTGAGCAGGTCCTCGTAGCTCTCGTCATCGGCGGCAAAACACCATGCAAACCCACCGGAGCGGCCTGCCGCGAAGAAGGCCTCGAACTGCTCGCGAGTCTCTACGAAGGCTGTGGCTTCATCCCGGTATGCACGAGCCTTCTCGAGTAATCCGTCTTGGATTTCCTGAAGCAAGTCCTTCACGCCCTCGATGAACTCCCGACGGGGTATGGAGACCTTCTCTTTGGGGTCCTTGTCCCGCCGGCCCATGAAGACGCTGTCGCTCTCCATGTCGCGCGCTCCGACTTCGAGGCGGATGGGCACGCCCTTCTTGATGTGTTGCCAGGTTTTCTCCCCACCGCGAAGGTCTCTTTCGTCGACCAGAACCCGGATACGCTCGTCCTTCCAGCGCATCGGTCTCAGCTCTTTGGCAAGTGCACGGCAGTGGGCGAGGATGGGCTCGGGGTCCGCGTTCTTGCGGAGGATAGGGAGGATCACGATCTGCTGAGGGGCGAGCGCTGGGGGGAGAACGAGCCCGTTGTCATCGCTGTGGGTCATGACCAGTGCTCCTACGAGGCGAGTAGACCCCCCCCACGACGTGGTCCAACAGTGCTCGATCGTACCCTCGGCCGTCTGGTAAGTGATTTCCTGCGCCTTCGCGAAGTTCTGCCCAAGGAAGTGTGACGTCCCTGCTTGAAGTGCTTTGCGATCTTGCATCATCGCTTCGATGGTGAAGGTGTCGACAGCACCGGGAAATCGCTCCGCGGCGGTCTTGCGGCCTTTGATCACCGGCACCGCCATGACGTCCTCGGAGAAGTCCCGGTAGACGTCGAGCATTTTCATGGTCTCGCTGCGGGCTTCTCCGGCGGTGGCATGGGCAGTGTGTCCCTCCTGCCAGAGAAACTCGGTGGTGCGGAGGAACATGCGGGTGCGCAACTCCCATCGGACCACATTGGCCCACTGGTTCATAAGGAGAGGCAGGTCTCGATAACTCTGGACCCACTTGCTGAACATGGCCCCGATGATGGTTTCGGACGTGGGGCGCACCACCAGAGGCTCTTCGAGTTCTCCGGCAGGAATAAGCCCGCCTTCAGGCCCTTCTTCTAGGCGATGGTAGGTGACGACAGCGCATTCCTTGGCGAATCCATCCACATGTTCTGCCTCCTTTTCGAGGAAGGACTTCGGAATAAACAGCGGGAAGTAGGTGTTTAGGTGGCCAGTCTCCTTGAATCGACGGTCTAAGTCGCATTGCATACCCATCCCAGATGGCTTAGCCCCAGGGCTTGATCACCATGCAGCCTCGAACTGGAGAAGCCTCAGCGAGGTCGGCTGCACGCACGACCTGCTGGTACCACTCAGGGTAGTTTTCGCTTCGAGTCGGTGTGATTGCGGTTCGTTGTCCCATGTCGCCCTCGGGGGCGGGGGAAGGTAGCAAGGAGGGCAATGAGCTGGTTGCCAGCGTCCCTTCTCCTCGCCGTGCTTCGCATGACCCCATTCTGACCGCACGACCTTTGGGGCCTCACGTCTTGCCGACTGGAGACCCCTCGTCTGATCACGGGTGCCAAAATAGACAGCGGTTCGTATAAACCGACTCTATAGTCCGGCCCCTCATGACGCCCCTCCCAAAAACCACGATTACCCCCCCGCCTTGGAGACGAGAGACGCTTCGAAGGTTGCTGAACGGGGTTCTCTTCGTAGGGGCCATCATCGCCTGTCTGGAAGTGGTCAAGGGAGGGTCAGCGACGCCGAACAGGCTTGAGGACCCGCTCTTCTGGCTCATGTTCGTGCCCTACGTCGCCGTGTGGTTCGTACGCTTTGGAAACCTGAGCGATACAACGCGCGCACGTGCTTCTGTTGCCGCAGTCGGGCTAGCTGGGATCACCGCCACCGTGGAGGAAGGACTGGCTCCAGGACCCGTACTCACAGTCTCGTTGTCCGTTCTCATCGGCACTCTGCTGCTGGGACGCGCGGGCCTTCTAAGCTCCCTGGCCTTCACGGGTCTCTCGCTCTTGGCACTTGGGCTCGCAATGGATAGCGGCCTCATCAGCATGCCGCAAAACTACCTCCAGAGCGCAGACTGGTACGCCGGAGTCACCGCGTTCGTTGGCGTGACGGCGATTGCAGGGGGACTTGTTGACCATGTCGTGGCTCGACTCGAGCGCGTCATGAGCGACGTCGAAGACGAAGTTCGAAGAAACGAAGTTGCCCGCGCTGAATTGATCGCGGTTGAGCGAAAACTCATCAGGGCGCAGAAGCTCGAGTCTCTCGGTCTCCTCGCTGGAGGCCTCGCCCATGATTTTAATAACACGCTGCAGGTGATTCACGGATGGGTGGAGCTTCTCGCCGATGAGCCGAATGCTGAGGACCTGACCCTCGCGGTGGAGGAGATCAAGTCCACTTCAGAGAGCGCATCTACCCTCGTGAACCAGCTCCTCAGCTTTGGCCAACGCGGCCCCCGGCAAACCATAGAGACCGACCTCGGAGGCCTGCTCGAAGGGTGGAGGAAGTCGCTTGGCCATCTTCTGCAGGAGGGTCAAACGCTGAAATTGGAGGGGGAGACAGATATATCTCCCCCGGTGGTCGTGGACGAGCGGCAGTTGGAGCAGGTTGTCATGAACCTCGTCTCGAACGCAGGTGATGCCTCCTCCCCGGGGGGCAGGGTTTGTGTCGGGGTCCGGCCAGCGACCCTCAGCGACGTCCGCCGAACATTCCCCGATTGTCACCCCCACCAGTTCTGGTCGTGTCTCTATGTCAAAGATCATGGGAAGGGGATGGACATTGCGACTATCGATCAAATCTTCGACCCGTTCTTTTCGACGAAGGGAGTGGGCGGTACCGGCCTCGGTTTGTCAGCGGTGTATGGCGCAGTGACGGAGCACGCAGGACATATCGCTGTACACAGCGAGCTGGGGCAGGGTTCAACGTTCGAGCTGTTCTTTCCCTCCATCAATGTTTACTCGCGAGAGCATCCTTCTGGAATGGAGTCGTCCGGCAAGCCGTCGGACTCAGCCTGACTGGAGACCAGGGCTCTCCTGACTGATCGTGTCCGGTTGTTGTGGGGGACGAGCAGTGCGAGTACGCCTCGTTGTCCGCGCGCCCTATTGTTGGTCACTCCCGTGACCAGTCCGAGTCCTTTGGCTCCTCCAGTATGGCCACTGGACTGACCAGCTCAGCCCATATTGGGGCCAGTGGTCCAGGCGGTCTGCGGGTTGTCAGTTCTGGACCACTCCTTGCACATCTCATGGTGTGGAGGTCCAGTGAACACACGCGCTTTTGTCGCTCTTCTCTTCTCTTCTCTTCTCACCGCTTGCGGCAGCATCGATGGTGCCGCACCGGGGGAAACCCATTGGCATGGGCCTCCGGTGGATGAGATTGACAGCGTCGCGTTCCCGGTGACCTGCCCTCCGCATCTGGACTTCTATCCTGTGGGCGGGCCTCACAACGGCGGATACGACAGCAACGCGTTGAACTTCACTTGCGGTGGCGCGCATCCGTCCAGTTCCCCAGATAACTCAGATTTCATCGCGGGAGACCACTACGGCAACGATCTCTTCGCGGTGGAGGGGACGCCCGCGATCGCGGCGGTCAGTGGGACTGTGACCCGCGCTGGATACGCTGGGATCTCGGGCAACAGGGTGACGATCATGGACTCGTGCGGTTGGCATTATTTTGCTGCTCACCTTGAGACGATCACCCCGGGGGTCGTCGTCGGCAGCACGGTCACAGCAGGTCAGGTCATCGGAACCGTCGGTGACACCGGAAATGCGGCAGGGACGCAGGCGCATATTCATTTCTCCATCTATCCCGAGTCGTACAACTCCGGGATCGACCCCTTTCCATTGCTCGAAGGTGTGGATAGCTCCTCCTGTACTGGGGAAGCGTCTCTCGGGGCTGGTGAGACCCCCAGCCCGACAATCAACCCATGCACCGACGCAGACATAGGGAGTAACGACAACGAGAGTTCCTTCGCTTTCCTCTTTGGGGGGGACACGGCCCAGTCTCAGACAGGTGGACTGGAGGGCTTCCGATCGCAGGCGTCGCTCAACGCTGGAGGCTCCTACTCCGTGGGGCGCTGGGGTCCGTGGATCTCCCACACCGGGCTCTGGGAAGTCGACGCATACGTCCCAGATTCTCCAGATACTCTCGCCTCGGACGTTTCGTATGAGGTGGTGTTTCAGGGGGGACGGACCGTGACGTCTGTGGACCAACAGGCGAACAAAGGAAGCTGGGTCCCCCTTACGCCTCAGCCGCTCAAGTTTTCGATGGGTCCGAACTCCTACGTCGGTTTGAGCAACGCTAGCTCAGGCACTGGGACAGTCGTCTGGGACGCAGTGCGGTACAGATACATCGGTCCGCAGGGCTCCACGGGGATCGGTGGAACGTGTTCGCTGTCCGCGGATTGTGGCGGCGAAGCAATTTGTGGTGCCTCTGGAACCTGCGAAGAAGCCTGCAACTCTGTTGGCTGCGCGGTGGGCACCTGCGATGTCGCTGCGGGAGTCTGTACCGAGAGTTCGGGAGGATCTAGCGACCCGTTGGACCAGCCAGCGGCGGACTTCGATGGTGATGGGATCCCCAACTACCTGGAGGGCATGGACGACCCTGATGGAGACGGCTTCCCCTCGTGGCTTGACTACGACAGCGACGGCGATGGGATTGATGACGCAGTCGAGGGCTCAGGAGACACGGATGGGGATGGCATCCTCGACAGTCAGGATCTTGATTCAGATGGGGATGGAATTCCAGACGCTGAAGAGGTTGGGGACTACTCGGACCTTCCGCTGGACAGCGACCTCGACGGCATTCCTGACTACCAGGACACGGACTCGGATAACGACGGGATACCCGACGAGATCGAGAGTGGTGGTAGCAGCCCGCCCCTGGATAGCGACGGCGACGGGTTGCCAAATCATCTGGACCTGGATAGTGACAACGACGGTACCTGGGATGGTGAAGAGGCTGGCTGGGAACCGACGACTCCCGCGGATACAGACGAAGATGGAATTCCCGACTACCTCGACGACGACAGAGAAGGGGGGGCGGGGTTCGGTCTTCTTGACGAGTCGGGGCCCCACTATTTGGAGCAGGGGTGCTCTATTGCATCGCCCGGGGGCTCGACGCCCTGGATGTGGCTCGTGCTGGTAGCGCTCGGTTATCGCGGTCGGAGACCCGAGTAGGTCGCATCAGTCCCTGAGAGAGCCTCCTTTCTCTCCAGAGCTCTCCAGCGTGAGGATGGCCTTTCGCATGGTCTTTGGGATGGGGGCTCTCTGGGAGGCCCTGTAGTCGTAGCTGACCACTGTTCCTGTCCCCGACGCGGCGACGGTTGCCTGAGACTCGCTCCAAAGCAGGTACTCCATGACGTAGCTGTCCTCAGTCATGGAACTGAGCGCGACGCGCGCACCCGCGATGACGGTGTCGGGGAAGGTCAGGGGGCGTCGGAACCGGCAACTGGTCTCCGCGAGGATGGGGCCGACCCCGGTCGCCTCCATGATCTTTAGCGCCTGGACTTCTGCGAAGTATGCGAGGCGTGCCGTCTCGAAGTAGCGAAAGAACACGGTGTTATTCACGTGTTGGAAGGCGTCCATCTCTCCCCAGGCCACGGAGATGGGGATTCGCACCGAATATGAACGGAGGGGCTCTGGAACGGTCTGTGTGATTGGCACGCGATGTGACTCCTCAACGTAGGGGGCGGGGTAGCGTAGAGCACCGAGTCGTAACCCTCACTCCCTGCCCCGGCTCGCTACCATCAAGCGATGAACAGGTCCCCATTACTCTTCAAAGCGCGCTTCTCTAATGCTCTGCTTGGGCCCAGGCTCAATGTTGTCCTCGTCGCACTGGGGATGTGTTGAAACCGCTTGCTTCTCGACCGACGTTCTACGTCTCGGACCTCGACGGCACCCTCGCGGCTCCTGATGCGACCCTGTCTGCCTTCAGTCGTCGGGAGCTGAGTCGCATGTTGGGGCGTGGTCTGCCGTTCACTGTAGCCAGCGCTCGCAGCGTCTTGAGCATGCGCGGAATCTTGGGAGACCTTCCGCTCTCGCTGCCAGTCGTTTGCTTTAACGGGGGGTTCATCAGCGATCTGCGAAGCGGCCTCCACCATCAGGTTTTTTCGATTCCAGCAGAGATTGCGACCGCCGTCTGGGAGCGAGCCCGTGCCCGAGACCTCGTCCCTATCGTGAGCACCACAGACGGCGTGCGGGACGACCGGGTCTACATCTCGGAGGGTGTAAACGAAGGAGTTCGCCTGTACGCCGAGGAGCGGAAGCGAGCGGGCGACCCCCGTTTACGGCTCGGGGGAGCTGTCGACCGGGGCCTCGATGAGCGGGTTACCTGCATGACGCTGATCGATCGCCGTTCTGTCTTAGAGCCTCTGGCAGAGGCGATCCATGCGGAGTGGGGAGATGCGTTGGCACCCCACTTGTTTGACGACATATACATGGTCGGCTGGACCTGGCTTACGGTGCACGCCGGCGAGGCGAGTAAGGAGCGCGCTGTCTTCTCTGTGATGGAGACCCATGGGATGTCAAACCACCGCCTCGTGGCCTTTGGCGATCAGGAGAATGACCTCCCGCTTCTGAAAGCGGCAGATCACGCTGTCGTTGTGGCAAACGCGGCTCCGAGTGTGCTCGCTGTCGCTGATGAGATCATTGGGGCCAATTCGGACGACGCAGTGGTGCGGTGGTTGATGGCTGAGTTCGACGCACACTGACTGCTACGTCGTGGGTGGACACTGCGGTGTGCACAGGGGGGCTGCGCCAAGGAGGTCCCGTTTCGTTGACTCTTCCTATCCCGTCGCGGGCTTTACTTCCGCGAGTCGAGCGGGTAGCCCAGATTGCGCCAAGCGCGGATGCCGCCCGCCATACTCCGTGCGTCGGAGTAGCCCATGTCGCGGAGAGAGTCCGCAGCGAGGGCTGATCGGAACCCACCTCCGCAGTACAGAACCAGCGTCTGCGCGGTGTCGGGGAAGGCCCCTTCGACGTCTCTCTCGAGGATGCCTTTTCCGATGTGGACAGCCCCCGCGCAGCTGTCCACGGCAAACTCACGGTCTTCACGAACATCGATAAGAACGTACGGTGCGTCGCCCTTTCGAGCCTCCTCGACCTCTTCCGCGCTGATCTCGGTGATCCGGGTCTTTGCGTCTTCGACAGCGATGAGGAAGCGAGTTGAGTGTGTGCGTGCCATGAGGAAACTCCGTTCAAGTGCGCGGCCTGCTCGGTAAGCCGAAGACCACCACGTTATAGCTTCCGCGCAGGAACGAGTACGCTCCCGAGAGAGCCGTGAATGCGGCTGCATTTCCCATCGGGCGGGAGACTTATGACCATACGAGGCAAGACCATTCTCATCACTGGGGCTTCTTCGGGGCTGGGACGCGCGATGGCGCTATCACTCGCCTCTGGGAAGAACAACATCGTAGTGACCGCGCGTCGAGAGCCCTTGCTTCAGGAGCTGGCTGCCCAGATTGAAGCCGCCGGATCTCGCTGCACCGTGGTCTCGGCGGATGCTGTTGATCCAGATGCGTGCCGATCCGTGATCGATGCAGCGTTGACTGAGTACGGTCGCATCGACATCGCGATTCTCAACGCAGGTGGGGCGACCCCTCGGAACATGACCGATGCGACATCAGAGCAGGTGCTCCGTGCGATGCGGGTCAACTACGATACGTTGGTCAACTTCCTCTGCCCGATGATCGCGCACATGCGCGACGTGGGAGGGACCATCGGCTGGACCGGGTCCCCCGCGGGGTTCTTCGGTTTGCCCAAGTCAGGTCCGTATTCAGCTGCGAAGGCGGCAGGACGGATGCTTTTCGATACCTGCCGTATTGAGGTCGCGAATAGGAAGATCCGCTTCGTCGCTTTGTACCCGGGCTTCACGGAGACCCCGGGACTGGACCCCAACGACGTACCGGTCAAGGCGCTTATTATCCAGCCCGAGCGGGCATCGCGAGAGATGTTAGGGGCCATCGAAGTGGGTCGTTCACATCACATGTTTCCGCGCCGCATCGCGTTTCTCATCGGCGTCGCGCGGCTCATGCCGGAGTGGATGCGTCGGTGGGTCCTGCAGCGAGCGGCCTAGTTCGTCCTCCGCTGCGCGTGGCGGTGCCGGGCGTTCTTGTTGCTGCATGCGCGGCTGCAGTACTTGCTTCGCGCTCGAGCCTTGTTTTCGCACTCATGCCACTCACACGGTGAGAGTTCTTCGCTCGCCGCTGCCTTCGGCGCAGGCTTCGCCGCCGCCTTCGGCGCAGGCTTCGCCGCCGCCGCCGCCGCCGCCGCCTTCGGCTTTGTCACGCGCTTCGGCGCAGGAGTCGCCTTCGGGATCGGGCTCGACTTTGCAGGCGCTGCTTTCGCAATCGTGGTTTTTGAGGGAACGTCAGTGGGCGGGGCAGCAGCCGTGGTGACTGGCGCCGCCTTCTGGGGCCTGGGCCTGGACGATGGCGATGGCTTCGAGGCG
>Ga0315320_10002691_pt1 | contig 14608 bp, 11 predicted proteins | sample M140m21515metaG_FD_203458 | JGI IMG/M metagenome (GOLD analysis project Ga0315320, IMG submission 203458) | Ammonia-oxidizing marine archaeal communities from Monterey Bay, California, United States - M1 40m 21515 | ecosystem: Environmental > Aquatic > Marine > Coastal | place: USA: California... | reverse complement strand
TGTGCACTATAGTCTTCAGTCATCGACTCACCTAAATGTTTATTTTTTGTGTAATGAAAAAACTTAGTAATGTTACATTATTTGCTACAATACGGTGCCTCATATTTGGTTTCATTTTGCACTATCTGTCACAGTGGATAAAACGCCCCAGTCTGGCGATTGTCCCACGCTTTCTCGTACACAAACAATAGGGTGTCAAAGGGGGTATATGAACATACTCAAAAGCCAGTAAAAAATATGCCTGTTCGAAGGAATAAAATCCAAGCGATTTCTGTCAATTTGGTTCTAAATCATGTATTTTGGTTCAGAAAATTAATCGCAACCGTTAATGAAGAAGGTTAGGTCGCCGACAGCATGGCTGACCCAAAAGTATGCGTTGCTCTAGATGGCATAACTGTCGAAGAGATGACAGATGAAGCTGCACGTGCCAATTTAGCAGGTGCCGATATGGTCGAAGTAAGATTCGACCGTTTGTATCTAGTTCGTCCAGACCCTACTATCTCAGAAGAAGAAGAAGGAGAAAAAGTCTCACTACCTCCTGAGAATGAGTGGGATACTAGTGAGATGTCTGAAGTAGATGTAGATGCAACTATCTCTTCTCTCAAGGAAGGATTACCTCTTCCTGTCGTTTTCACAGTTAGGCCAGTATCGGAAGGAGGTTATTTCCCTGGTGTAGAATCAGAAAGAATAGCAATCTTAGAGAAGGCTATTGATTCCAAGGTATCATGGATTGACCTCGAGTTATCGATCGAAGAATCTGTCCGTAAATCACTGCATGAAACTGCTTCAAAGAACGGTTGTAAAATCATTGCATCTAAGCATGATATCAATGGAATTCCAGATTCCGCAGATATTGTTACATTGGTTAAGGAAAGTCAGGAATTTGGAGACATTGTGAAGTTCTGTGGAACTGCTCACAATCCTAGCGACGCTCTTCAAATCGTCGAAGCAGCAGTAGATTTGAAGGGTGAAGGTTTGAATCACAGTCTTATGGCTATCAATGGTGGCGGAGATTGGGCAAGAGTGCATGCCCCAATGCTTGACCAGAGTCTAGTATATGCTACTATGAGGAATGAATTCCGAATTTCCGATAAAGGACTAATCAATGTTAGAGATCTACGTGATGCCTGGACATTACTAGAATACTAATCGTTCTCAGTTTGTTCCAAAGACGGAACTAAGCCCTTGTCAAGTTGCTGGTTTTCAGAGGTTAGGCTTAACCCTGCTTCCATGTAGCGCTTGTTCATAACAATTGGAATTACCATTGTTGCCATCATCAATCCACAACAAACTAGCGATACTGTCCAGTTTGGTAATATTGTAGACCTTTCTTCTGAAACTACCGATACGTATGCAGCAATAGTTGTCTCAGGCAATGCATCTCCTGAGTGAGAATTATTTGTGTTATCAATTACTATGTTGAAATATTGATTCGAATCTCCCCCGAAGAGGCTGCTGCTAATTTCAGGTCCATCTAGTGATACCGAGAAAGATACTTCTTTGATATCTTCATATTGGTGTGAATCTCTGAAAGTTTGCCATCCTGCTATGTTGAAACTTCTCCACTCGGGAGATATTTCGCTTAATTCGGCTTCGTAACCTCTGCCTCCCCATGCTCCATGATCAACATCGTAAGCCGCAGTGTAACGATCGTATTGAGTGTCCGTCATAAGATAAACATCTGCAGATGGGTCATAGGAATTGTTTGTAGTCTCTATTGTTACGCAAATAGTGGTGCGTCTTTCATGGTCTAAATTCACTGTTAATGTTCCAACAGCATCATTACCAATCAACATTGTAGTTTGAAAGTCATCTCGCAGAAGTGCAAGGTCATTGCTGAATCCAAACGACATCCATTCTTCTTCTGGACCATCGTAATCTACAGGATCATCTGTTGACTCATCATCATCATCATCATCATCGTCATTATCTCTGTCACGATTTCTTTTGTTTTTTGCATAGTCGTTTTCAAAGTCTTTTACATTGGGTACTTTGGCGTGCCTTTCTACAGTTTTGTTCCAATTAGGAGTTACAAATTCGCCACCGTCACAATTCGATTCTGCTGATGCCTCTATGACTGGAGACAGTTCAGTAGGTGTAATCAGGGGTATGATGAATACTAACATCAAAAATATCGCTAGTCTAGTTCTCACGCTCACACCCTCCTACGGAGGGTAAGGGGTGGCCGGAGGTTAATCTCCTTTACCTTCAGCGTCTTCTTCTTAGTGGCCTAATATAGCCTGAAGAGTCACTGCGGCGTTCATCTTTAGACAGTATGCCGGGGGCTGGCGGAGGGGTATGTTGATCCATTCCAAGAACTCCTCCGTATGATTGTACTTCATCAACTTCGTATGTTGCTGCTGCTTGCTCAGCGTCTTCCTCAATTTCAGTCGGACTACGCATTACTGCCCATCCAAGAATTAAGACAGCGACGATTAGAGCTAGAATTACCATTGATTCGCCGCTAGCGTCTACTAGCCAATCTTGCCAATCTTGGACAGAGAAGTCAGAAAGGCTTGTTTCAGCGTCTTCTTTTGCTAGTATATTGAGTTCAGCGTCTTTTTCAATACAGACTCCCATTCCGTCGCATACAGAGACTCTGACAATGGTTATTCCTTCATCATCCCAACTTCCGGCAACCCTAACTCCATCCGCACCGGATGGGGCTACCCAATCGTCAGCGGTGTCTCCGTTTCCATCTTCATCGAAGTTTACATCAAATTCCCAGAGAACTATAATGTTGGAAGAGATTCTTTCATCCCTGTCAGTATGTAATCCATCATTAACATCCAAATCTCTCCAGATGACATACTCAGAAATTGCTTCAGCATCTGTAATGTTAGCATCCAAAACGATTGATTCACCGACGTAGATAGTTTCCAATATGTCGAAATCACCGATTACAGGAGGTTCATTTACTACAACTGTGAAAGTTGCTCTGGTGACATCTCCAGTCAAGTATGAATCTCTTACAGTTAGAGATACCTTGTACGTTCCAGGTCTTTCGAATGAATGCCAAGGCATTGGCTCGTGTGAGATCGGAGTCGCATCTCCAAAGTCCCACGAGTATTGTACAATACCGTTCCAATCAGAGTTGTTCGATTCAAGTGGTACGAATCTTCCTTCATATGTTCTGTCTCCGTCTCTAGTTCCCAATGAGTCAAAGTATAGAATTTGATCAGGGGTAGTGACTACGTTTCCGTCGTCATCGAAGGTATGAGAATAGTCAAAAGATGTGCCTTCAGGGACAGGAGTTGATGAGGTGACTAGTTCATTATCCAACCATACATCAAATATTTTAACAGAGATCACTGGTTTAGGATTCTGGATTCTGATGGATAATGTTCTTTGTTCACTAGACATTCCATTTTCATCTATTACATAAAGAGTAACAAAGTGTTCCCCTGGTGTTGAGAAGTTATGAGTAACTAGAGATTCTTCAGATATTGTGCCATCTGAGAATGTCCAATTAAACGTCAGGTCAGTTGAATCTCCGACTTCTCCATCTGGGTCAAAACTCGACCTTCCATCAAATGTGTAAGGCACATCAACTTGACCGTCTACAATTCTGAAATCTATAATTGGACTACCTGCTGAACCGGAGTCCCGTACAGTGAATTGTGCTACAGGCAGTTGGTTCAGTACTTGCACCATCATCTGAGCACTTGCAGGCGCTCCATCGTTGTCTGTAACAGTGATATTGACATATTTTATTCCAGGTGTTGACCATGCAGCAATCGGGTTTTGCTCCAAAGACATCATTTCAACGAAAATATCAGTTCTGTCTACAATTCCTCCATCTAAATTTACTCCCTCATCGAAATCCCAATTCCATTGAACCAATTCTCCATCTTCATCTTCGAACACATCTGGTAGCATAGTAGGTGTGAATGTTTCAGTAATTATCACATCAGAATTGATCTGACCTGGGGCACGGTTGTTTACAAATATCTGGATTACTTTCGAAGCTGAGTTAACTCCATCGTCGACTGTCAGAGTGAGGTTGTATGATGTTACAGCGGTTAATCCATCTGCCCAAAGGTGGTATGCGGATGAGATTCCCTTTCCACTTTCTAATTCACCATCGCCCCAGTCCCAAGTAAATTGTAAATAACTTACTGGGACGTTATCTGTAGTCCTCTCGGCTCCAAATTGGACAATCTGCCCAGTCAGAATAGAAAGATTGTCTTCGATTATAAGTCCGTTAACAGTAATGATAGGATTTGGCGAAGTAGTGTCGGTTATGTTGATTGAAGTAACATCAGATTGGGACCAAGTGCCGCCCTGATCTAATACTCTAAGGGTGGTATTGTACTGTCCAACTTCAAGATATGACCTGACTGGGCTCTTCAAAGAAGATGAATTGCCATCATCGAAGTCCCACGCATATGCGACTGGGTCATCTAAGTAAGGTAGAGTATTGTTAGCCAGTGAGAGTCCCCATGCATCAAATCCACTTCCTACGAATTGAATATTATCCCATGTCTGAGCATCTAGGGTGTCGATGCTTGCGTTTGATACTGGCTTCATGTTATCCATGAATTGTGCACCAGATTGAGTGGTGTCGATAACATCACCTAGCATATCTTTCATGGTTAGGTGGAATGTGTGTACTTCGCTAGTTTTGGCGGTATACCAAACCTTAGTTGAGACATCAACTCCTCCACCAGCTTGGACTCGTGTCTCTATAGTGTCGAGAACAATTCCCGATGCATTTTTAACTTCGATTTGAACATCTAAATCTTCAAAGAAAGCGTTTGAAAGAACATTAAATTCTATCTCGGCAGTGTCAATCAATGAATCTCCATCTCTGTCTGCCAGAATCGTAGAGTTGAGATTAAGCGATGCGGGGGAAGTAATTCTAGCGGCTTCGACATCAATTACTGCTTGCGGGTAAGAACCTCCACATGATGTGTAATCACAATCACCTTTGTTCGCAGCGTACCATGTTATGGCCCAAATTTCATCGGTTAGGTTTCCAAAACCTGGAACAAGTGCAGTACCAATTGCTCCATTGAAGTTTATATCAGAACGGGTGTAAATTCCGTCAGCAGAAGCTCTACTCATTATTACGCCATCCATTCCTGGAACATCTCCTGTAAAACGCATAGTTAGAGGTGCTGGCGCTGCCGAACCTGGTGTGAACTTGAATACTTGAACACCCCAGCCTTCCACAGTATTGCCTGTGGATGACCATGGCCCAATCCAATCACTATTGGAATCAGCAGGTTGTATTCTGCAGAAGTCACTAGAACCGCATGCTGGCGTCATGTAAAGGTTAGACATTCCGTAAATGCCTTGATCGCTATCGAGAGTGGCTGCTATTGTGAAATTAGTGTATATATCGATGAAGTCACGACCTATAACGCCCGGTGTAGCGCCAATCGGATTTCTAGCAAGATCTTCAATTCCCGATGCACCAGTAGATGAATCCTGGGCTAGTTTTCTGATTGCAGGTCCTCCTCCTAGATGGTCGGCTAGATACAGCAAGAAAATGAATCCGCCTCCATAATCGGCTATTCTTTGATTCCACCATCGGACAGAAATTTCACTGGCAGTGGTCCAAGCATTCACGTGTCCATAAAGTGTAGATGATCCTCCAAAGCAAAGGAAAGCAGCCATATCGGCAGCACCTTCATCGATCCACAAATTCTCGTATGGGTCGAGAGCATTGTGCATTAAGTGTTGAAGTTCGTGTGCAAGAATTACTTTCGACCATGCAAGAGGTGCATCATCAATATCGATGAAAATAGCTTCTCTAGATGATGACATACCTGGTGAGAAATATCCGCCAATGTTGTACGCTCCATCGATGGCATAGATTACAATTTCAATCTGACAATTGTTATCAACATCAGGTGCAGCAATACCTCTGCCGTCGAAATAATCCTTGCCGAAGTAAGTCATTAGAGTCGGGTATACAGTAGAGTCCCAAGTGCTTGCCCAGTTGTTCAAAACTGTAGAAGAAACAGTTCTCCCGGTTTGGACCATGAATGCAGCAGTTGACGTCGTCTTTTCGATGCTTACATCAATCGAGCCCCCGGATGTAGGGACAGTTGCTGTGTCTCCTTCGCTGTATGGTGTGCATGCACGGCCACTTGTTTTTGCTTGTGGTGATGTAGCAATTTCAACTCCAGGCATTCCCTCATCAACCCATGATTGCTTCATCAATCTTGTAGCACTATACAGCGATTCATTGCTGTCAGGAATCATGTAGGGGTGCGCCCCTGAGGGTGTAAAGTCATCTATGTCTGCAAAAACAGGGACGAACTCTTCCGACTCAAAAACAGGCTCTTCAGCCGGGTCTGCAGACACAATTGGAGACATTGCCGAGAGCATGAATATGATGAGAAGTGTGTAGGCACGAGTAGAGCATGGTTCGGACATTTATCACACCTCAAGGGAAACGCATCACTGCATTACAAATATCCGAGTTCAAATGAGGTATTTAATAGTCGGCGAATGTGGCATCATCAATGCGAATGGCAATCACCATGGTTTTGGCACTTCTTGTTATCTCTCCAACATTGTCAATTTCTGGGGCGCAAGAAGGTACTGAGGCTCAATTAGGTTGTCAACTTTCCTTCGATGGCGAACTTGCAAATGAGTCGGTGAGTTTCCAAACCTCACTAGGACCTAGAATTCCAGGGTCTGCTGCGAGTTCAGCATTACGAGAATCGATAAAGTCTAATCTCACAGGATGGCATATCACGGAATCTACTCATCACGCTAATGGTATGGTTCTGACAAATCTGTTTGCAACTTGGAACAAAGGAGCAGGTTCTACTGTTATGTTTGCCGCACATTATGACTCTAGGGCTATGGGCGATAAAGATTGGAATGAAAGTCGACATGATGAACCAATTGACGGTGCCAATGATGGTGCAAGCGGAGTGGCAGTGCTCATAGAATTGGCTAGGCACATACCATCAATGAATCTCACACATGAAGTTACATTATTCTTCACCGACGGTGAAGACCAAGGTGATTATGATAGCCAATCTGGATGGATTCTAGGTGCTAAGGCGTGGGGCGAAAACTTGACTTCAGAAGAGACAGAATCAATAGAATCTTTCATTTTAGTCGACATGATTGGAGATTCAGATTTGACCATTCGAAAGACATCTCCTGGTAATTCCAGCCTGTGGAATCGCACGGAGCAGAAGATCATATTTTTGGACGAGGTCTGCAACTTAGGTCCTTCAGATTATTTTGATTTTGAAAAATCAGATGGGATATATGACGACCATGTTCCTGCACACCAATTGGGTATACCAGCGATTGACATCATCGATACAAGATACGGGTTGAATGCATCATATCTCGGTGGACATTGGCACACTCACAATGACACCGCTGACAAAGTAAGTGCTGAGTCATTGGAAAAGATTGGATTCATATTAGAATCTGGGCTAATTACAGGAACCTGGTCTGACATTAGGGTACATGATGAAGATGATAGCGAAAAACCCGAAATTGAAGTCGAATTAGTTGAGGAAACAGAAGAGAATGAAGAAAGTCAGGACAGTAACGAAATGGTAATTGGAATCCTTCTGGTTGTATGCATTTTGTTAGTTTGGGGAAACCTAGTTTGGCTGATTTTCGCGGATAACCGAGGGGAGGGGTGAAATCCGCGCACGACCTCGGCTAACTTATCCGGGGGAGTAAATATCAGCGATGACAGAGAAAACCGGCTTGCAGCATTGCGCCAAAGGGTGCAATCAAAGCTGGTTAATTCTCGAATCGCCACCAGGAGGAGAGAACGTAAGACTGAACAGGAAATAGTTGTTCAAGTTCCTCAAAAAGAAGAGTCTGAATTCTTAGAAGATTATCTCCCATCTGATGGCGACCGTAGAAGAAAAATAGCTGCTGCTTTAGTGATGTTAGGGGCTGTAATGGGGATTCTATCGGGAACCCTAATCTTGCAAGGAAATCCTTCCGGTTTACTTAATTCATCAATATTCTCGACTAATGATGCCCTTGATTTACACGGTATGGTTCTAGACCAAGACGGTGATCCAGTTGAGTTTGTTTCTATCGAATTGATTGACCCAGATACTGGTTCAACAATCAAAAGTAGTATCTCTGATTCTAATGGTAGGTATATCATAGATGCAGTTTCCGTGAAAGATTACGAATTACATGTTTCAAAAGAGAATTACACTACTGTAATCTTGTTTTTCAAACCCGAGCCAATTGGTATCTCTCCGATTACGATGGTTGAAGGCGATGGTGAAAGATTCAAAGATGAGCGTTCAGAAACCGAAGGTTGGTCTCTAGAGAATGCAGTAGCATTGGCAACATTCGAAGGCCTATTCACAATTGGTTGCGCTCTTGTTGGCGTTCATGCCTCTTTTGAAATCAAGAGGAAAAAGCGTTACAGAAGGACTCAGGCATTCTGTTGGGTAGCACTTTTTAGTAGAGGCCTGATAATATTCGGACCTGCCCTTATTTTACTAAGCATGGTATTGCTAATGCTCAATAGAGACGAATTCGAAGATCAGAAGAAGGAATTGGAGGTATTCTGACAATGTACCTCATTACCGTCGAGGGTGGCGATGGCTCAGGTAAAGGCGAAGCCGTCAGGATATTGGGTGTTTTGGCAAATAGAATGGCTTTTCCAAATGTCCACATAACCCATGAACCCAGAAGACATAGTGAACTTGGAAAATTGGCACTTAAGGCTGTAAGTAAGGGAGGTTATACTCCATTAGAAGAGGCCGGATTGTTTGCAGCAGATAGAGTTGACCATTCCCACACGTGGATAAGACCGAGGTTGTTGAAAGGAGACCTTATCATATCTGACAGGAATATACATTCGAGTTTAGTTTACCAAGGAGTGGTTGGAGACTTAGGTTTAGCCCAGGTCGCAAAGATGAATGCTGCAGCCATGATACCTGATTTGGTAATATGGATTGATTGCGATCCTAAGAAAGCAATGAAAAGAATAAACTCAGGCACACTTAGGATGGCTGGGCAAAAGCATGAGTATTTCGAAACCACGGAGATTCAGACAAAAATACGTGCGGGATTCAAAGGAATATTATCGGGGGATATAGAAACACCTCCGCCATTTAGTCGCTCAATTGTGATGGGCCCTGTATTGAATGAGAGTGGCCTAGATGATTTGGAAAAGCAACTATCACAGGTACTTAGCACATTCTTTAACCGCAGACCTGAGCCACTAAATGTCAGCCGTGATGAAGTAGACAGACATCTTCTCAAGAGTTTGACAGCAGGAGTTCAAACTCAACAAAGACTCCCTGGCGCTCCTTCTAAACACATTTCTTTGCTCGAGGATTGGTTGGATGGTATGTCGCCTTCTCAATGGATGAATCTTGCTGAAGATGAGTGGGATGAGAAAAAGGCCAAGAAAAGTGATGTTCCAGCACGCCCTATTGCACATTCCTCGTGGGCCATCTTAGGTACTTTATCTCTAACTGACACGACCGATGTTCCAACTTTACATAGGCAATTAGGGCCTGTACGTTCGGTGACAAAAAGGCATACTCAGAGGTTGATTAAATGGTTGGAACAGGAAAGATGGATACACCGTCAACAGAGCCATGTTCCTTTTGCAGAAGCTCAGATGTTCAAGTTACGCAAAAGCAGACTAGGTTATGGGCGCCTGTGTTTAGCAATGTGGCCTTTGAGATCAGCACTTGCCAGTTGGAGAAGATCTAATCAAAATAAAGATTGGAAGGATGCACTCGGAGATATAATTCAAGAAAAAGAGGACAAGAAAATACCGTTAAATATTCGCCGGGCAGTAAAGAATGTGATTGAAAGGCTGCACTTAATATCCAGCGGACATGCAGAATGTCCGGTTCCTTCTAGTGATGAAGAGTTATTGATTTGGTGGGCTACTGAGCCCCCTAAGTAATCACTCTTGTTCATTTACGGGCATTTGGAATCTGCTACCAGAAGGTAGCACCACTCTTGTGGGGTCAAGGGAGAAAAATGCCGGTCTTGCAGAAAATGATGCTGAGATGAATGCTCCTAGGAATAAACCAAATGGTGCTCCAGTTAATAGTCGCAAAATAGCAGTAGATTCGTATGAATTAACCAACAATTGTGTGAATCCATCTATCGCCATAGGTAGCACAAATATTCCTGCAATAGCCAAAACAGCTAGAGTGCGTCGATTATTTTTGTAGACACTCTCCATGTAAGTGTCTGGCAATAACGAAAGAAATGAATCTCTTATTGTCCAGCGATTCAGACCCTTTCTTGAGAATAAGAATCCGCCGATAGCGAGGCCTAAGAAAATTCCAACATCTCTAACACAAACAGGCATTTGGTTTCCATTAATTTCCCATGAGCGTTCTGCTTTATTATGACAATTCAAGTCTCCAAAACCATAGACAAAAGCCGCATAAGGATCTAATTCGCCCCATGCGAATATCCCGTGTTCGCTTTGGTTATGTCCAACATCGTTTGAATTGCTGCTCTGTGAATTACCCCATGAGTCTTCTGAATAGTAATCGAATGCATTTGCTCTACCTGATAATTCAGGTACACTATCTGCTGGTAGGTATGCTGGAACTAAGAAGAATGAAATCAAGAAGATTGAAGAAATACCTCCTACCCAATTACCGACCTTCCGTTCACGGTCGCGATTATCAAGTCCGTTACGCTCCATGATGTTGCCAAGAAGATTGAGCGGATATGTTTTGCCTAGAACTGTAGTGGGAGAGATATGGAGGAGAAGGTTGGTTTCAGGAGAGCCTTCTCTGCATCAGTAGTGCTTGGCTTGTATTCTGGGTTCATGTTGGCTGTTGCAATAGCAATGAGTCTAGGTAACGATGGCCTAAAATTAGCAGCCTTCTTGTGGGGGTTGACTATTTTGTTATGTGCATTATTTCTGACCCCTTTGCTCGCAATGGGGCGAAAAAGAGGAATTCCAAATACAGATCAAGATGTTAAGAAACTTCGAGAGATTCTCGATGAATTTAATGAGGGAGTTGGCGGATGGAGAACATTATCTCATATCAGGGGGGAAGGCATGGGAGTGTCGATTTCACTTTCTAACGCCTCCAATCCACTAATTATTATTGAAAAGGCATTGCAAATTACTGAAAAATGTAAATTAGTTTTCCGGTTCTCGAAAACGGACCCTTCTTTGAGAGATCGAACATTATTGATATTGGAAGAAAAAGTGTCACCTACCAGAATACAGCGCAGAACAAGATCTCTGACTATAGTTCCTGAGGTTAATATCGATCGTTCAACGATTGTAACAAGGGTGATGATGCTTTGTCCACCGCTTATGGTTGCAGGATCTATGGGCTTCTATTCCGTAGCACCAGGGCAGCCACTGCTTGTATTCATAGGTGCGACTGCTGGAGCAGTTTTGGGCATGTTAATTGTCACAAATCAAGGCAGATAGTCACCGGAGATGTAAAATCTACACCAGTCCTGTGACTATTCATGCGGGAGATAACTCTGTTTTGGAAGAGGTCCCGCTTGATGGATACAGACATCAAACCATTGTTAGATATTGTGAGCAGTGCAGTATTTTTGGCTTACATCAAACGTACTCCGAGAGATGTAAGGATGCTAATGCAAACAACTTTCAAACCCGGAAAAGGTCCAGAAGACCTTAATTCAATTTATTTCCTAGAATTGCTGGATATTCACCACGCTCCTGACGAAGCCGATGACAGTTATGTAGTAAATGTCAGATTATCTCATCCAATTTCAAACTTTAATGCTAGAACTGGAGGCACCTCCGCTGCCCCTGGATGCTGCTTAAACGCAGAGGGTTTGACATATGTTTTGCACGGTGGTAATGTGAGACTTCGTCTTGTTGCCGCAATGGCTAGACTAATGGCAAAACCGGATAGAATATCTGCTCGAAAACTCGATATCACCTCGACTATAGATTCAGGCCCTTTGAACTCTAAACAACTGAAACTAGCCAAATTCGCATACGATAAAGGGTGGTATGACCATAAGAAGAAAGTTAGAATCTCCGAAATGGCTGAAGAAATGAAATTGGCTAGAGCGACTCTGGCGGAACACCTATCTAGAATCGAGAGTATTGTAATGGATGATTTAATGGGGTCTTTCAGTAATCTAAAAGTTACAACTAGTGAGTATGAGATGTTCAAAGACATGGTAGTTTCCGATGGTCAAATGCTTGATTACAGCGAAGATGAACAATTCAAGTTATTACTAGAAAACATTCACAAAAATATGCACGACGAAGATTTCTCTGCAGATTAATTAATACAATGATACTGCAACTTTACAAGGCACTGCCTCCGAGGTTAAATCATGAGAGATACCATCGAGCTCATCAAGAAATTGAGAGCCTCTGGTGTTCCTATTCCTAAGCATGTTGAGAATGCTATGTTGAAGGTCAACATTGGAGATTTCACAGATCATAATCCTGAAGGTTTTTTCAATGATCGGCCCGTTGTATTTCTAAAAACTCCATCAGGAGGAATAAAAACAATTTCTGCACCTCATATGATTGCTACTTTATTAGACAATTTAGAATTAGAAATAGGCCAACACATTGTTGTGTATGGGGCCAAAGGCGGATACATTAGCGCTTTAGTTGCACACATAATTGGTGAAGAAGGAAAGGTAACAGTTCTTGATCCATCAGAGGAGGTAATAAAATTCATTTCAAACAACTTACGTGGTTATCCAACGGTAGAATGTCATGTGATGACAGAAAAACTAGTTGTTGACCTACCTGAACTAAATCGGGTTTTAGTTACTGGACAAATTTTGTCCTTACCTGTTTGGTTATCTGATAATATTGAAGACGGTGGGTTCGCAATTGCACCTATCGGCACCACTAATTCCCAAAGACTACTGAAGTTAGAACGGCAAGGAGAAAGTTTGTTTGAAACAGATTTAGGAAGTGTCATTTTCGGCCCATTAAACATTGAGGACACAATTATTGATACTCCTTCACCTGAAGAAATGGCAGAAATTGTTGAGCAGGTAGTTGAACTAATGAGTGAAGTCGGAATTATTGAGCAAGATGATAGGTCAAAATTATACGACTTAGTTGCGGAATTACGGCAACTGCCTGATGATTTACCTCCGCCGGAAGAACTCGATGACCCTTCTGAACATCCTATGATGCAGCTAATCATGGAGAAAGGCGAGTGGTTTGTTAAACTCTGGCCAATAATTCAATCAATGATGGAGCCAGAAATTGCTTCATATGCATCATCAGATACTAAAGATGACACTGACAGTCATTCAGACTTTATTCCTTGAGGTGGTAATATGGCAGGCATGGAAACTGAGATATCTCGTTTGAAACATAAAGATGTGAAAATCAGAAGGAGAGCAGTCAGGCATCTTTTCGAAGATGACAATCCTCGTGCATTGAAAGGATTTGTTGCTTTACTTAATGACAAAGATCCATGGTTCAGAAATAAATCCTTAGACGCTCATCGAAAATGGGCCAAAAATCCGGAAGATTTAGTTCCATTAATGGATAGTAATCAACGTATTGCTGGTGAATTATTGGAAAAGATTGATGCCCCAGAAATTGCTAAATTACTATTGGAAAATACTGACCACTTGACAAGGTCATTTGCGGCTAAAAGTTTGGCTATCGATACAGATTTACACGAGGTTTTCGCTAATGATTCGCACTATTCAATTAGAATAGTTGCAGCTAACAATTCCGTAGATGTCGCACTTATCTCTTCTTTGATACAAGATCCGCATTCCTCGGTTCGAAGAGCAGCAATCGCCACTGCTTCTAGAGAAGGACTTCATCTTGATGATGAGACTCTTGAGCGCGGTCTTTCATCCAGCGATCCTTCTCTTCGTTCATTAATAGCCTCGCTTGCAGTGAAAAACGGTGGAGATATGTTAGAAAGAGCATGTATGGATTCAAACCCTAAAGTTCGTAAAGCGATAGCAGATACATTGAGGAATGATGTTGAAGTTGTTGATGATAGAATAAATCTAATCGCCGAGGTCAGTCCAGATATTATTGTTAGATGGCTACGTTCTCGTCATGACTCGAGATCAACATCACTAAGGTGGTCTATGATCCAAAATAGCAAATTAAATTCCAGGACACGTTCCAAATTGATTGAGCAAATGGAAGGAAGAAATGATATTGACCAAGATAAATTGTCAGTTGTTAGTGAGGACAGTTCAATATTAGTCCGCTTAGCAGCGAACAACCTATCAGCCTCCGTCTCTGAGTTGGCAGGCGAGGACTCATGAAATCAGGTCTGATTTTCCACGCCGATGCAACAGATGGTGCCAGTCGAAGACTAGGCGTATCTATCGAAATAAATGGACCATTTATTGGTAATATTCTAGAACTTAGATTCCCGAGATGGATACCTGGTTCTTACTTGATAAGAGAGCCGATGCAACATTTGACTAGCCTCTCTGCGACTTGTGATGGGAATGATGTTGAAGTTCAAAGAATTGATGTTGATGGTATGCGGGTTAGGGGTGTTAGTGGTGCAAGTAAAGTAGTGGTTACTTACAAAGTATTAGCTGCTGAAATGACTTGTCGTGCCAATCATTTAGATCGCACACATGTGCATATTATGCCGCCTTATACCTGGATGCTTCCTACAAGAGGAATTGATTCAGAAAGATTAGATGGGAC
>Ga0315320_10002689_pt1 | contig 14618 bp, 12 predicted proteins | sample M140m21515metaG_FD_203458 | JGI IMG/M metagenome (GOLD analysis project Ga0315320, IMG submission 203458) | Ammonia-oxidizing marine archaeal communities from Monterey Bay, California, United States - M1 40m 21515 | ecosystem: Environmental > Aquatic > Marine > Coastal | place: USA: California... | reverse complement strand
TCCATGGCCTGGATGGACGACCAGCTGATCGTCTTCATGCATCAGCTTCTTCAGGCTAGCGATCAGCGTTGGGGTGTCGCCGAAGGGAAGGTCGGTTCGCCCGACCGAGCCCGTAAACAAGGTGTCACCGACAAAAATATGGCCGCCGATGACAAAGGCGACTCCCCCGGGCGTGTGACCCGGCAAGAAGATCACTCGAGCCGATAAGCTTCCAAAGGTTAGGACCTGTCCATCCACGATGAAGTGATCGGGCGGTGGTGGCTGGGGAATATCACCCAATCCGTACATTCGCGCCGATTGCTCGACCGAGTTGTAGATCGGCATCTCCTCCTCATGAACGTAGACTGGCCGATCCAGTAAGCCCTCTTTGAGCGGTTTGATGGCGCCCGCATGATCGAGGTGAGCGTGAGTTTGCAAGATCGCGTGGATGGTCAGCCCGCTGCGTTTGATCATCGCTAGGAGCTTGTGCGGCTCAGCGCCTGCATCGATCAAAACACCGTCTTTCGTCTCGGCGTCACCGCATACATAAGCGTTCATTTGAAAAGGGCTCACGGGGACTGAGTCGACAATAAATTGTTGCGTCATCGTTGATACCCACCTCTAGATTTATTGGTCTGACCCACGCAAGGTGCAGCCACTTGCGGTGAATTGCCAGGATTTGAGAGCGCAAATAAGATGTCTTTATGGGTCCTAAGTCTTTTGATCGCCGCTCCCGTCGAGCTGGCGTCCGATGGCGATCAAAAGCCAAAGATCATCGTTTTGGATTTGGTCAACGGTACTGAGCTTGAAGAGGCGCAGCTTGAAGCCCTGAGTGACGCCATCGTCAGCGCCCTGTCGGGGGCACCTGTTGAGGTGCTCTCAGCAGCGGATCTCCGCAAAACTGTGGCGGTCAAGGCGACCCAGAGCGCCTTAGGATGTCATCAAGGTAACTGTCTTTTGGATTTAGCGAAGGCCTGGCAGGCGCGCTATGTTCTGACCGGCTCCCTCGCTAGCTTTAAAGGGCAGATGATCCTGAACCTTAAGTTGATCGATTCGGACAACAACAACCTCAAAGTCTTGCTGCGCGAAACTCTTGAGGCCGAGCCCGAAGCGTTGACTGGGCTGACTCGCGTGTCCGCAGCCAAGGTGCGACAGGCTCTTGGTGGCCCGCCGCCGAGCGCTGCGGAGATGGCTGTTCTTGAGGCGGGTAAGATCCCGGTGGTGGGTTTGACGCTCGGCGCCGTGAGTTTCGTCGCCTCCGCCGGCGCTTTGTATTTTCAGTTGCAGGCGAATGAAGCTGGAGATCGCGCGCTCGGGATCGCTCGAGACCCCATCGCCGCTCCTTATTACGCCGACCAATCGGATGCCCACGTGGCATCTGCTCGATGGTTTGCGCTCGGCTCTGCTGTGACTCTTGCCCTGGCGGCTTGGAGTTGGGTGAACGGATTATGAGGACCTTTGTCTCGCTCGTTTTGGCTTGTCTCTTAGCGGCTTGCTCACCGGATCTGTCTTCGGTCAACCGGCAGGCGGTTTGCGCTCAAGCACCAATCGTTTGGGACGCCGAGCGGTTCAGCGCTCTGCAGGCTGCGTCTGGCGACCAAGGGCGAGCGCTCCTCGAGCAGTGGACCGAAGACGCTCGCTGTCGTGTTTACCTCTTGAGGGCGCAAGCTTTTGAGATTGCGATCGACGCGTCGGGTAGCCTTGAGGACCTCAAGGCGCGCGCCGGGCAAATGACGCTGATGGCGTCACAGCTTCGAGATCATATGGAAGGGGTCCTCGACCGGAATTGGATGGCGCAGAGCTGTCCGTTGCCGTCCGGAGAGGTGCGCCCTGATCGTCGCGATTCGACAGCTTATGCCTCGGTCTGTGTGGGGAATGAGGATCAATCACCCTATCTGCACTTGCTGCTTAAGCGCATCGAAGATCACTCTAGTTTTTCCGCTGACGACGGCTCGACGAGCGGCTGCCGAGCCCATTCAGAGCACGTGCTCAATTGTCTGCAAACCTCGGCTCCGATCGACTGGGATGATAACGGTGATCCACAGCAGATGTGCGGCGGGGATTTGGGTGATTATGGTCTCGAAGGTGACGGTTTGGGGGATTATATCCGCTTGGTCTTTGAGGCCGCTATCGACGACGCGGTCGGCGATTGAAGCGGCTCTTGATTACTGGCGCTGCCGGGAGCGCAGGGTCTGCTTTAGTGGCTGAGCTCTCGCCGGATTACGAGGTGATCGGCACGCGCCGCGCGGCGCCGTTGACGCATCAACTCGACGTCACGGACCCAAGGAGTTGGTCGCAGCTCATGGCTCATTATGCTGACGGGCTCGATGGATTGATTCATACCGTAGGCGGCTTTCTTCATGAGCCACTCGACGCGTGTGAGCCAGAGCAGTGGCGTGCGGTGATGGCCAGCAACCTAGACTCGTCGTTTTACGCCTACCGTTTCGCCAAAGAGGCTCTGCGAGCGCGCCGCGGGCGCTTAATTTATTTTACCCTGGCTGGCGCAAACAGCGCGCGCGCTGAGCCTAATTTAGCCGCTTATGCAGCCGCTAAATCGGGTCTGCAAAGTTTGGTTGCTTCGATCGCTCAATCCGAGGCTGGGTACGGTTTAACCTGCAATACGATCGCTCCAGGTTTGCTGCACGATGCCAGTCAAGATCAGGTCGATCGCTACCGTCTGCCGATGAGCCGAACGGCGACCCGCGATGAGTTGGTGGCTGCCGTCAGGTTTTTGATGAGCGATCAAGCTGAGCAGATCACTGGAACCAGCATCCCACTGAGCGGTGGTTGGCGTGTGTAGATACGTTGTTGGTCGTATGCGCGCAGTGAATTGCTTGCGCTGCGAGCGTCGATAGGGCTTATCACGGCTCCCTAGGGTTGGAGCTGTTATGCGCATCATCGTTTTGAGTGTTCTTTCGTTGCTGATCATCGCGTGTGAGATGAGCAATCCTGACGGTGAGCAGCTTACCGATACAGGCACAGTTGCCATGGCGGATGCAGGCGTTGCGCCAGCGGTCGATTCGGGGCCGATCGGCGCTGCAACGACCATCGCGCAGATCCGCAGCGGTACGGTGGCGAGCGACAGCCAAGTTCAGATCGAAGACGCGATCGTTACGGCGGTTTCGCCAGGGCGTGGGTTTTGGATTCAGCAAGGGAGCGGCCCGGATTCAGGGCTCTATGTCTTTGGTTCAGAAGCCAGCGAGACCGAGGGGCTTGTCGAGGGTAAGTCGATCAGCTTGAGCGGTATGTTCACCATCTTTAATGACCTCAAACAGCTTCAGTACCCTACGATCACCGCCATGGCTGATGGTCAACTCCCCGAGCCCTTCGTCGTCAGCGCTGCTGATTTGGCGACGTCTCCTTCCTTTGAGGGTGTTTTGGTTCAAACGAACGAGGTTTCGATCGTCAACGCCAACCCAGACAACGAGCGCGGCGAACCCTGCGCTCAAGGACAAGATGATTGCGTCGACTACGGCCAGATTGAGCTCAACGATGGCTTGTACATCGATGATGAGCTGTTCTCTGGCTTGCGCACCGGCCGTTACTTCCTGCGCCAAGTGGGCACCGAGTTCACCTCGGTTGTCGGGATCGCTCATTTGAGCTTTTCGAAGCGCAAACTCTTGCCGCGTGGGGCTGGTGACCTCGACGTCGTCGGCGGGTCGCCCAACTTCTCAACCACCATTCAAGCCATCCAGTCCGGCGAGGTGACCGAAGGGAGCCCGGTTGAGATCCAGGACGCTGTGGTGACGGGCATGACCCATGTCAGCGAAGAGCGTTATCGCGGCTTATGGATTCAACAAGGACGTGGGATGTACTCGGGTATTTATGTGTTCTTTGGAACCAGCCCACTGCCGGCGGTCACTCCAGGCTCGACGGTTAATGTAAGCGGCGAATACACGGAGTTTCGTGGTCAATCCCAGGTCGTTCGCGCGACCGTAGAGGTGACCGGAGAAAGCACCGTGCCTGAGCCCTCAACCGTGATGGCGCAAGAGCTTGCAGGCGCTAGCGATGGCGAGAACCATAGCGCTGCCGAGCCTTGGGAGGGTGTGCTTGTACGCGTTGAGAACGTTGCGATTGAGCAAGCCAACGCCGACAGCGATGACGGCGAGCTCTGCGTCGATGGCGATGATCAGTGTCGTGACTTTGGCACGATCAGCGTCACGGGCGGTTTGCGGGTCACCGACCGACTCTGGCCCGCCATGAGCGATGGCTCGGCATTCGAGCGGGTGGTTGGCACCGCCTTTGGCTCGATTGTAGGGATCGCTGAAGAGGTCTTTGATCACCACAGCATCGCCCCTCGAAATGAGTCGGATATCACGACTCCATAAGGTCGTATCGACGGCCGAGGCTTAGCTCGCTATAGCGCTGTGCACATTCGAACCCTTAGGGTTCGCCAGCGCTGTTAGGAAGCCAACATGAGCCACGCCGATTCGATCGTTTTTCTCTCTGCTAAGCGTACACCCTTTGGAGCCTTTGGTGGCTCAATGAAGGGGTTAAGCGCCACCGATTTAGGTGTAATTGCTGCAGAGGCAGCGGTCGCCGAGGCGGGTGCTGACCTCGCAGATTATGACCACGTAGCCTTTGGCAACGTGCTTCAGACCAGCGCCGATGCGCTGTATCTGGCGCGTCATGTCGGGCTGCGTGCGGGCTTACCTCAAAGGACTCCCGCTATCACCTTGAACCGTTTATGTGGTTCGGGCTTTCAGGGCGTGATCACCGGCGCTGAGCAAATCCTCACCGGACAAGCTGAGTTGGTGCTCACCGGTGGTTCTGAGAGCATGAGCCAGGCGCCTTATGTTCAGCGCGGGACGCGCTGGGGGACGCCCTTGGGCCGCAGCCCCAAAATGGAAGACATGCTCTGGGAGAGTCTGACCGATACCTACTGCAACACGCCGATGGCGATGACCGCTGAAAATATCGCCGAGCGCTATTCGGTGAGCCAAGAAGAGGTCGATACCTTTTCGTTAGCGAGTCAGCATCGCTGGGGTGCTGCGCAAGAAGCCGGTCACTTTGACGCCGAAATTGCGCCGGTGACGATCAAGAGCCGTAAAGGCGAACGCGTGATCGCTGTCGATGAGCACCCTCGACCTCAAACGACGATGGAGGGACTCGCTAAGCTGCCCAAGGTCTTTAAGAAGGATGGCGTGATCCACGCCGGCGCCGCCTCGGGTATTTGTGACGGCGGCGGCGCTCTGGTTTTGAGCAGCGCAAGCTACGCCCAAGCTAAGGGTCTCGCTCCGCTCGCTCGCTTGGTCAGCTGGGGGGTCACCGGCTGTGATCCCACGGTGATGGGCTTAGGGCCTGTCGAGAGCTCCAAGCTCGCGCTCAAAAGAGCCGGTTTGACGCTCGATGATATGGACCTAATTGAAATCAACGAAGCTTTTGCGCCCCAAGTCTTAGGTTGCGCTAAAGCGCTAGAGATCGACCCTGAACGAGTGAACGCTTGCGGCGGTGCCATCGCTTTAGGTCACCCGCTCGCTGCTAGCGGCGCCCGGATTACTGCCCATTTGATTCATGCTTTGAAGCGCCGTGGTGGCGGTTTTGGTCTTGGCAGTGCATGCATTGGGGGTGGACAGGGAATCGCAGTGATCGTCAAGGTGGGTGAATGAGTGATTTAATTTTCGATTGGAACGAGCGACGGCTGGTGTCGATGCTCGGCAAAAATCCGATAACTGTCGTTGATGAAACGCTGCGTGACGGGGTGCAAAGCCCGACAGTGAATGATCCCGAACTCGATCAAAAAATGGAGTTGGTCCGAATGATGGACCGCATGGGGATTGGCGTCGTTGATGTGGGCCTGCCTGGAGCTGGCGCTCGGGCTAAGGAGCACGTCCTCGAGCTCGTCAAACTCATTCGTGACGAGAAGCTGTCGATTGTTCCTTATTGCGCTGCGCGGACCTTAGAGGCTGACATCGCTCCGGTCGCTGATGTTCAACATGAGACCGGGCACCCGCTCGAGGTCTACGCCTTCATCGGTTCATCGCCGGTGCGTCAGTACACTGAGAACTGGACGGTCCAGACCATTGCCGACATCAGCCGTAAAGCCATCGAATTTGGTGTTAGGCAGGGGCTGACGGTCGCTTATGTGACCGAAGATACGACCCGAAGCCGGCCTGATCAGCTGCGGGTCATGTTTGATACCGCCATTGAAGCTGGCGCTGCGCGTTTGGTGCTCTGCGATACCTGCGGTCATTCGACCCCTCATGGGGTTCGTCAGCTCATGCAGTTTGCGGTTGATTTTGTTGACAGTTCAGACGCTGACGTGGGTTTGGATTGGCACGGTCACAACGATCGGGGTTTGGCATTAACCAATACCCTAATGGCTGCTGAATGCGGTGCGCAACGTATCCACGGGACCGCTCTTGGTGTCGGTGAGCGGGTGGGAAACACCAGCATTGATCAAATTTTGGTCAACCTGAAATTGCTCGGACTCTGGCCTCATGACTTGAGCTGCCTTGGGGATTTTGTGCGCTTGGCCGCAAAGGCTTGCCGAGTCCCTTTGCCCTACAATTATCCGGTGTTTGGCGAAGACGCCTTTCGAACCGCAACCGGCGTTCACGCAGCTGCGATTATCAAAGCCCTTGATCGAGGGGATTCAGAACTCGCCGATTTGGTGTACTCTGGCGTCCCGGCGGGACAATTCGGTATCGATCAAGTGATCGAAATCGGTCCGATGTCGGGGATGAGTAATGTCCGTTATTGGATGAAGGTGCGCGGTATCGAGGCGAACGAGAGTAAAGAGAAGGCGCTGTTTGCAGCGGCTAAGCTGAGCGACCGCATCTTGACCGATAACGAGCTGATGGCCGTTTTAGATCGCGGTGATGCGCATGTATGACGGGCTGGAGATTTTCTCCGCTACGCTTGCATCGGAACGCGAAAAGATTGGTGAGCGGGTGACGCGATTTCTCAACGAGCACCCTGACTTGGTGGTGGTCAATACTGAGCTCCGCCAGAGCTCTGATTCGAGTCATCACTGCTTGACGGTCGCTGTGTTTTGGCGCCGGCGAACATGAGCGAGACGCAGCGCCTAGTCGAGCGCTTCAAGGCGCTCGCAACGAAGCGTAAAGGCGGCTTGCTCGAGGCTGCTGAGGAAGAAGAGTATCGCCGCTTGGGCCGCAGCCTAGCGCAGCGCAAAAAGCGTGGCACAAAAGCCACAGGAGCCCTGCGCGCCGAGCCGCTAGCCGGCTGCGACTTTTTCGACGACTTTCCAGAGCTATATCGTCGCCAAATCATCACGAATGACCAACCCATTCCCGGACCTGCGGGTGAGCCGATTATGCCTGGAGCGGTCCATGGCGTCGGTCAGGTCATCCTTAACGATGGAACGCGGTTGTCAGGTCACGTTTTGTGGGCGCCTGAACCGAGCGTAGACGGCAAAGAATTTTCAAGACGGCGAACGCAAGCGATCATGTTCCGCTCAGATGGCGGCGTTTTACCAGGCTCAGGGCGCCGGTTAATGACTGAGGACGGCCGTGAGATTACCGGGTTCTTGGCGAGCAATCTCGATGATCACTTTGTTGATTTAGTCCCGAGCTCGGGGGCGCCTCGAGGTGTGGGTCGACTTATTCTTCGTCGCGATAGGCTTCGGTCGGTGGATACTTGGCAACCCAGCTAGGCGATTACGTTCAGTTTTTTGTTCGGTTCTTCTTACGGCCGAGTCAACAGGGTGCTGTGGCTCCTTCATCACGTTTCTTGGCCGAAGAGCTGACCCGCCATATGGGGATCGAATCCGCTTCGTCTTTAGCCGAGTTAGGTCCTGGAACTGGCGTCGTGACGAAGGAGTTGATTCGGCTGAAAAACGAGCAAGCGAGCTTGCTGGTGGTCGAAAAAGACGAACACTGGGTCCGCTTGTTAGGCAGGCGTTATCCGTCGCTCGATTTAGTGCAGGGTTGCGCAACCAAGCTCGACGAGATGGCGAGTGAGCGACGGCTTGAACCGTTTGATGCGATTGTCTGCGGTTTACCGTTCACGGTTTTCAGCGAGGAGCTTCAAAGGAGTATCCTTGGAGCGATTGTTCGTTCACTCGCAGACACAGGATCATTTTCGACCTTCACCTATTTCCACGCCAAAGACTTCCCGACAGCGAAGCGGTTTAAGTCTCTACTTGAAGGCTACTTCAACCACGTGGAGACCAGCAAAGTGGTCTGGCGAAATACGCCGCCCGCAGTGGTTTATCGGGCTTGGTCGGCTAAAGCGCTCGATTGAGACTCGAGCCGGCGGCTCACCCACCAAGCACCGACTCGGTAATAATCAAAGCCTGAGGCGCTTAGAATTTGGCTGAGCTGCTCTTCTTGGCCGCGCTCTGTTCGACAGATCAAACGACCATTGGGTTGTAAGATTCGAACCACTTCGTACACGGCTGCCTGCGGGTCCATAAATTCAACGAAGGGGCTTTGAAGTAAGACCACATCGATTATTTTTTCTCGAATCGGAATTCGGTAAGGGCTACAGCGAACCAACAACAAATTAGCGCCACCGCTCGGTCGGCGATGCGCGCGCAAGAGCCGACTGAGCTTACGATCAGCGCCGACGCGAAGCCGCCATGGGTGGCGAGCAAGCTCGTCGAGAATTAGCCCTGATCCACAGCCCACATGCAGCATCACCCCGCCGGAGTGTTGTTCCATAATTTGATGCAAGTCGGGGTCGGGCGGAGCCATCCGTGTCCGATAAGATTCCTGAGCTTTCCGCAGCCAGTGCTGGGGGTTGATCAGTCGACGGACGCGCCGTTCATCGTCTTCTTGCTGCGGGAGAAAGTCGACCAGTCCAGGCCGCCGGAGCGGATAAGCCCGACCGCAGTCTGAACAGCGCGCCAAAGGCCCCTGTCTCGTGAGTGGGTCATGTCCGCATCGTAAGCAGACGAGAAGATCAACGCGCCGTTTCATGGGTCACAGGCGCGCAACCGACCCTCAAGAGGCAGCAGTTGAATGCTGCGCTGACGAACCCCGGGGGCTGGCGTGTAGCGAACTTCAGCCGTCACGCTGACCAAGCCCGCTTCGCAGCCTTCGGGGTCTCTAGCGTCTCGGACGCGCGCAGAGAAGTAGCGCCCGCCAGGTTGATCGCAATCGGTCCCTTCGACCAGGTGATTCACGGTCCCATCGGCGCCCACAACCAGGCCCATTGATTGGCTCAAGCTGCTCTGCGCACCATGCACCAATTCGAGATCTCGACTCGCTTGGACGCGGACCTCGTCACTGGTCCCATGGGCAGCGATAGGGTTTAGATTTCGATCGACGATGCGCACTTTGACGGTGCGGCCTTCGTTGGCGCCTGGAGCCATCGACTCAAAGCTTGGTGAGGTCGTCAGTCGACTCGCCTTCTCGTGATCGGCGGTCCAGGGTTGACCTGACCAGATCATCTGCGTTTTTTTCCAGATGGTTGTGGCTGCGTCGTAGCGCCCGTTGCCAGCGTCCCAGGCGCCGCTCCCGTTGACGTCTTGATACCACTCTCCTGGTGTCCATTCTCCGTTATCATCGGCATCGACATAAGGCTCAGCGAGGTCATCAAAGGGTTCGCCTAGATCCCACGTTCCGCTCTGGTTCTGGTCATCGAACCCTTCGGCACCCGAAGCGTAGACAATCAAACTGACCAACCCATCTCGAGGGTTCCTGTAGGTATCAGGCCCGGGTCTTCCATCACCCGCAGACGGGTAACTAAAGGCGTCGATGCATCGGTGCGGTAGAGGCGCCACATTTTTAGGCTCATCTTCACCCACCACAACTTGGTAGGTGATGGGCGCTACCGCGCAGCGTTCGTTACGGGGCGCCTCACCAGTGATAAAACGACCTGCTTCCGCCGCAAATGAGGGACTCAAGGCCGCTCGATTCGGTGCGTTTACGGTGCAGTCGATGGTAAAAGTTTCCCCGATCAAGCCTTCGTCGAGCGCGGCGATGTTCGATGCAGCGCAGGTGAACCCTAGATCTCGGTTGGTCACCAGCGGAGGGTCGGGAAAAGCGACCGCTAGCTGTGATGATGGCGTGGATCTATTGATGGTTCGAAAACTAGCCGAGACCGTGGAGTCGCTGAGATCACAGGCTCTAAACACCGTGACCTTTGCGACGCCACCGCTGGCCGGCACCTCGACAACCTTTTGATCGCCCAACTCGTCGAAGCTTCCTTGGTCGGTGCGAAAGGTGACCATCTCCCCATCTTCAATGGGCGCATCACGAAAGATCATCTCGGCGCTTATTTCGGCGCGATCTTCCTCGACGGAAATCAATATCACCGTGATCTGTTCTTCAATATTGAAGCAACCGGAGACCATCGCACTGAAGATCAGTACCATCGGCCAATAAAAGGTAGGCTTGCACATGCCTCTTGTCTCGCTCATGTTCCCTCGCCCAACCTGCCACGAAGGCCGCTTCAGAGCAAAGACTCAGAAAGACAACGATGCAGCGACGACGCTTTATCAAGGCAATGACCCTAGCTGGCTTGGTGCTCGGCCGGCCCGCTTTTGCCTTTGGCCGGGCTAGCCAGCTGACCTTTGCGTTGCTCGATGCAGGCGATGCAGCGGCGCGGCACAAGGCGTGGGCTCGGTTGGGGTTAGAAATAGAAGCCCGGACGTCGATTAAGGTCTCGAGCGAGGCGTTGATCATTGACCCCGATGCGTCCGAACTCTTTGATTATCCGCTGGTGGTTTGTGTGGGACAAGGCGAGGCGCCAGACTGGCCAGAGCAACGATGGAAACGCCTAGCCCACTACGTTCGGAGTGGTGGAATGATCTATTTCGATTCCCTCGTTCCCGGCGATCAATTTGGCGAACGTTGTTTGGAGCGCCTTGCTCGTCAGCTGCCATCGGATGCGGCCACGCAGACGACCAAAGAGCATGTTTTGTTTCGGAGCTTTTACCTACTCAAGAGCGCGGTGGGTCGAGGCGTCGCTGAAAGCCAAACGCCGATTCTCGAGTTGGATGGACGCATGGTGGCGCTCGGCGCCGATGTTGACCTCGGGGGGGCGGTGCTTCGCGATGAGTTTGGTGCCTGGTCCTTTTCTTGTGACCCCGGCGGTGAGGATCAGCGCGAGCACGCCGTTCGTTTTGGGGTTAATCTCGTGATGTATGCCTTGTGCACCGATTACAAAGCGGATCAAGTTCACATCCCCTTCTTGCTCAAGCGTCGTCAGTAAAATGCAGGGATGGCGGCAGAGTTTAGCGTTTGAACCGATGATGTCGGGCACGTCCCTGTGGTTGTGTGCCTTCGTGATAGCTTGTGTGTTGGCGGTCCTTTGGCGAGCGAGTGGAACGCTCAGTCGTCGCCAGCGAACGGCCTTGGCTGGTCTTCGGTTCCTCCTCGGTGCCGGTTTGCTTTTGACCTTACTCGGTCCGGGGGTTCGACATGAGCGCGTGACCTCCGTTCCCGGCACTGTCTTGGTTTTGGTCGATCGCAGTCGGTCGATGGACACCAAGGCGAGAAGGGCCGCTGTTTCTCGTCTTATTTCGGAATCCTCGATCAAGTCGTTACAGCGTGAATTCTCGGTGCTTAAGTTCTCATTTTCTCGGTCGATCGAGCCCCTCGACCTGAACAGTTTAATCCAAGCCCCTAACGGTAAGCAGACTTATTTATTGGCGAGCATTGAGGAGGCGGCAGCCGCAGTTCAGGGCTCGCCACTTGCTGGCATTGTGGTGTTGACTGATGGAGTCAGCCAAGAGCGCGCCGAGGATCTTAAAGGGCGCGTCCGTGAGCTTGATGTGCCTTTGCTCTTCCTGGCGCCCAATGCATCGAAAAGCCGTGACCTCTCCTTGAGCATGGCAGGAGAAGCACCGGTCGCTTTTGTGCGGAATACTCGAACCTTGAAGGTCGCTTTGTCCGGACGCGGGGTGAGCGGCATGGAGGCGACCATCAAGGTTCAAATGCCTGGCGTTCCGGACCAACTAAAGCGCGTAAAGTTGGTCGGCGACCCGGCTCGCGTGGAGCTGGAAATTCCCTTCAAGCCGATGCGCGTCGGGCGTCAGGTGATCCGGCTTTCGACGCCCGTGGTCAGCGGTGAAGAAGACATCTCGAACAATGTGTTACTGGTCCCCATGGACGTCGTTCGAGATCGTCTTCGCGTGCTCCTCGTCGCCGGCGCTCCCACCTGGGACGTGCGCTATTTGAGGCGTCTGCTCAAAGAGGACCCAGGCGTTGACTTAGTCAGCTTTTTTATCCTCAGAACGCATGAAGACAGCAGCAGAGTACCCGAAGAAGAGCTCAGTCTAATTCCGTTCCCCGAGCGCGAGCTGTTCGAGGAACAATTGCATACGTTCGACGTCGTTTTGTTCGTCGATTTTAACTACGCGCCCTACAGCGTAGGTCGATATTTGGGTCATATACGACGGTTCGTCGAGGTTGACGGGGGCGGCTTTGCGATGGTTGGCGGAGAGCGCAGCTTCTTTGAGGGGCAGTATCAAGATACTGAGATCGGTAGGTTGCTACCGGTCGAAATCGCCTCAAGCACTGCAGATCTTAGGCCTTTCGTTCCCTTGGCTGTTGCGCCGAACCACCCAATCTTGAGTTTGGGTCAGTCTGCTGATGTGCAGGATCAATTGTCGTCTCTGCCTTTGCTCCGTGGCCGCAACCGACTGGGTGATCCTAAGCCCGGTGCAGCGGTTATTTTGGCGCACCCTGAGCACACCAAGACTCGCCAGCAGCCGGTGCTGGTCGCCGCGCCGGTGGGGCGTGGGCGGGCGCTGGCTTTGGCGGTCGATAGTTTATGGCGGTGGCAGCTCCCTGCAGCGGCGCGTCGACAATCTGCGCGGCCGTACTACCGCATCTGGCACAATATGCTGCGCTGGCTCAGCGGTGACCCTGCCTTTAGTCGATTGACCTGGGATGATCTTCCGGCTTCGGTCGGCAGAGGCGCGTCGTTGCCGGTTCGTCTATCCCTGCGCGGTGAGGATTGGCTACCGCAGGCGAACGCAGCGGTCGACCTTAGCCTGCGGCAGAAGGGGCAACCCGAGCGCCGTCTTCAAGGTCAAACGGACGAAGCGGGTCGGGTTCAGTTTGACGTGGACGATTTGGCGCCGGGTGATTGGACCCTCAAAGCAAGCTCAAACGTCGAGGGTCGTCAGGTCGCCAGGGCTGAGGCGATCGTGATCGCTGGACAACCGAGTTTAGAGCGGCGTTTAGTCGGTCCGGATCACGATCGACTGAAGCGCTTGGCACAGGCTAGTGATGGTCAGGTCTACGATTGGGACACCACTCAACTCAGTGATCTAGCGATCGACAAAGATCGCAAGGGCGAGCGGATCGAAGCCATGCGCCAAGAGCCGCTTTGGACTCAGCCTTGGTGGGTTTTGATCGTACTTGCGCCTGGGCTCATCGCCATTGCGCTGAGACGTCGCTGGCAGCTCGTCTAGGCTAGTAGATCAGCAGCATCTCATGATACTTCGGTAGGGGCCACAACCGGTCCTCAACGACGGCCTCTGCCCTGTCGACCGCTTGGCGCAACGTCGCTTGGCGCTCGAGGACTTCTGACTTGAAGGTCTGAAGTGCTTCAGGGGCGTGCTCGATGCTCGCAGCCTTCGCTAATCCAGCTTCCAGCTCATCGCAGCGGTCGGTGATCGTGTTGTACAACCCCGAAAGCTCTCGCAACAGCGACTGCTGGGCACTGAGCGCTTGATCTTCGAGCCCGGCTGCCCTCGAGGAGACGATCGCGTCGCCGACACGCCGCTGGAAGGCCAGCACCGCCGGCAGAATCATCGTACGAACGATATGAGAGCTACAGCGACCCTCGATGGTCAGGTGAGTATTGTACTTTTCACAGGCTACTTCATGGCGAGCTCTGAGCTCGCGTTCGGTCAGGACCGAGTGGCTGTCAAAGAGTGCGATCGCTTCGGGGCTGACCCATGCAGGTAAGGCATCGGGCGTTGAGCGAAGGTTCGGCAGACCGCGTTGTTCGGCGTCAGTGACCCAGTCGTCTGAGTAGCCGTCACCCTTGAAGACGACGCGATGATGAGCGACCAAGGTTTCCTTGATGGTCTCAAAGATGGCTTCCGATAACTCGGTGCCCGCTTGGGTCTTGGACTCCAGCCGGTCGCTCATTTGAGCTAAGCTGTTCGCAACCACTGTGCACAGCACGGTGTTGACGACCGCTGCGCTTTGGCTCGAGCCCGCTGCGCGGAACTCGAACTTGTTGCCGGTAAAGGCAAAGGGCGAGGTTCGATTCCGATCGGTCGGGTCTTTAGTCAGTGGTGGAAGAGCCTCGACGCCAAGCCGCATCAAGCCACCATCTCCTTCGGCCAGCGATTGCCCTGTGACGATCGCATCGACGATCGCAGTGAGCTGGTCGCCTAAGTATGCCGAGATGATCGCTGGCGGTGCTTCGTTTGCGCCCAGGCGATGATCGTTGCCCGAATGAGCGATCGATGCGCGCAGCAAGGGAGCGTGTTCGTCGACCGCTGCAATGACCGCGGCAAGGTGAAACAAGAAGCTGACGTTGTCTTGCGGCGTCGAGCCTGGATTGAGCAGATTCCCGCGCTCGGTGCATCCGATCGACCAGTTCACATGCTTTCCACTGCCGTTGACGCCAGCGTAAGGTTTTTCATGCAAAAGACAGGCAAACCCGTGACGGTCTGCGACGTTGCGAAGGACCTCCATGGTCAGCATGTTGTGGTCGATGGCGACATTGCTCGCTTCAAAGATCGGAGCCAGCTCAAACTGGCTCGG
>Ga0315320_10002688_pt1 | contig 14619 bp, 8 predicted proteins | sample M140m21515metaG_FD_203458 | JGI IMG/M metagenome (GOLD analysis project Ga0315320, IMG submission 203458) | Ammonia-oxidizing marine archaeal communities from Monterey Bay, California, United States - M1 40m 21515 | ecosystem: Environmental > Aquatic > Marine > Coastal | place: USA: California... | reverse complement strand
CGTATGGGCGAGATCGCCAAGGACTGCGGCGCCATGCTGTTGGCGGACATCGCGCACATCGCCGGCCTCGTGGCGGCGGGGTGTCATCCCAACCCCGTGCCGCATGCGGATTTCGTGACCACTACCACGCACAAGACCCTGCGCGGGCCGCGCGGCGGCCTGATCATGGCCAAGGAAGAGTATTCGAAAAAACTACAGAGCAACGTGTTCCCCGGTATTCAGGGCGGCCCCTTGATGCACGTGATCGCCGCCAAGGCCGTGTGCCTGAAGGAAGCGCTCTCGCCGGAGTTTAAGGAATATCAACAGCAGGTGATTATGAACGCCAAGGCGCTTGCCGAAGGCATGGAACGCAATGGATTCCGCCTCGTGAGCGGCGGCACGGACAATCATCTACTGCTGGTGGACGTACAGGCTAAGGGGCTCACCGGCAAGGAATGTCAGGAAGTGCTCGATCACGCCGGCATTACGGTCAACAAGAACACCATCCCGTTTGAAACGCTCTCGCCCTTCAAGGCCAGTGGCGTGCGATTGGGCACCCCAGCGGTCACCACGCGCGGCATGTGCGAACCGGAAATGGCGGCCATTGCCGACATGATTTCGGAGACTCTGGCCGACGTAAATAATGTTGACGCCGCCAAAAAAGTGCGCCAGCGTGTCCGCGAATTGACCACGCGATTTCCGCTCCCCTACTAACTTACGGGCGGCCCGCGTGGACCCAATCTCCGTATTAATCCCACTAAAAAATAGGACGCCAACCCGTTGGCGCAGGGTGAGTTAATGGAGACGGATCATGCCCAAACCCGCAAATAATCAGTCCAATAAGCGGCGGCCGCAAAAGCGCGGCGGCCGTAAACGCTCCAATTCCTCCAACCTCCCAGAAGGTCTGCCGGCCGATGTGGAGGAATACGGCGAGGACCTGGCCGCGCTGGAGGAAGCCGACGGCGAGGAGATCAATATCGGTCACCTGCAGAAGAAGGACATCGTCGAGCTGAACGCGATGGCTAAGGAAATGGAGGTCGAGAATTTCGGCACCATGCGCAAGCATGAGATGATCTTCCAGATCCTGCGCAAACACGCCGATAATCGTGGTGTGCTAATTGCCGCCGGGGTGCTGGAGATTTTACCCGAGGGCTTTGGCTTCCTGCGCAGCCCACATTATAATTATCTGCCCTGCCCGGAGGATGTGTACGTGTCGCCTTCGCAGATCCGGAGGTTTGATTTGCAGACTGGCGACCAGTTACAGGGACGCATCCGGCCGCCCAAGGAGAAGGAGAAATTCTTTGCCCTCTTGATGGTCGATAAGGTTGGCGATGAAGAGCCTGAGAAGGCCAAGGACAAAACTCATTTTGACAACCTCACGCCGTTGTTCCCTGAGGAACGGTTCCTGTTGGAGACTGATTCGGATGAATACTCCACGCGAGTGCTGGATATCGTCTGCCCCATCGGCAAAGGCACTCGCGGGCTAATCGTGGCCCCGCCGCGGACCGGCAAGACGGTGCTCATGCAGAAGCTTGCCAACGCCGTGCTGCAGAATAACCCGGATACCTACCTCATCATTCTGCTCATTGACGAGCGGCCTGAGGAAGTGACCGATATGCAGCGCACCTGTATCGGAGCGGAGGTCGTGAGCTCCACCTTTGACGAGCCGCCCGAGCGGCACGTGCAGGTGGCTGAAATGGTTATTGAAAAAGCTCGCCGCATGGTGGAGCACGGTCAAGACGTGATGATTCTCCTCGATTCCATTACCCGCTTGGCCCGCGCGTATAACACCGTGCAGCCGCACTCTGGTAAGATTCTTTCCGGTGGTGTAGACGCAAACGCTCTTCATAAGCCTAAGCGTTTCTTTGGGGCTGCACGAAATATTGAGGAAGGCGGTTCTTTGACCATTATGGCTACCGCTTTGGTTGACACTGGAAGCCGTATGGATGAGGTTATTTTTGAGGAATTTAAGGGAACAGGAAACATGGAGGTGCACTTAGACCGATCTCTGGTTGACCGCCGAATTTTCCCGTCCATCAATGTTGCCATGAGCGGGACGCGAAAAGAAGAGCTGTTATACCATCCAGACGAATACACCAAGGTATCAGTCCTGCGCCGCGCCCTCACCGAGGTGCCGGCAGTGGAGGCCATGGAATTATTGCTCTCCAAAATGCGCAAGACCCCCGACAATATCGCGTTCCTGATGGCGCTTGATTTGAAGTAGGTGAATCTCTCACGCCTGCGGGGCGTCCGAATCTACCAACACGACATGGTCATTGTTCCTAAGTTTAAATTGATTCTAGCCATAGGGGCCCTGCTGTTGGTCGGTTGTTCCGATGTACCACAGATTGAGGTATACACCATTCCCAGCGAACCTACTCCGCCTGAGAGCTGGGATTTGGCTACGCCGTTTGGCCCGGAAAAGGCTCGGTTTAGCGTCTCCGAAGGCCTGATCGGCTCGGCGAATGTGTCCATGACTGTTCTACAGGGTGATGGCGGTGGCCTGTTGGGTAACGTCAACCGCTGGCGCGACCAACTGGGGTTGGAGCCGGTGGAGGAAAAGGATTTGAAGGACATGTTGAAACCGGTTGAGGCACTCGGCGACGAGGCGCGGCTGGTTGATCTCACCGGTACCTCCAAACGATCGCAACTGGAAGAACGCTTGATCGGCGTGATCGCCCCGCAGGGCGAGTTGACCTGGTTCTACAAACTGATGGGTACCCCGGATTTGGTGGGGAAATCGCAGGAAGGGTTTTTGAGCTACCTGCCGGATTGGCGTTAAACATGAGCAAAAATCCCCTAGTGAAAATCTTCACATCACTGTGGCTAACAGTGACACTCTTGCTCTTTTCGTTGGTGATTATTTTCCTCGGCACTATGGCCCAGGAACCCATGGGACTAAACCCGGCGGTCGACCGGTTTTTTAAAAGCTGGATGGTCGATCAGGTGGCCATGCAAGCGGCGTTGATCAAGTCGGCGGACTTGCTGCAGTGGAATATTCAGCCCCTGCCCCCGAATAAATTGACGGGGGATGGCGGATTGCCGGTCTTTCCCGGGGGATATCTGGTGGGAACATTGCTGCTGATCAACCTATTGGCGGCGTATATTCAACGGTTCAAATGGTCCAAGCAAAAGGCCGGGGTTTACATATCCCATACGGGTATCATCACGCTGCTGGTGGGTCAGATCATTACCGATGTCCTGCAGGAAGAAAGCTTTGTGCACATGGAGCGCGGGGATCGCCGCAATTACTCCGTGTCATTTGATGACAATGAACTGATTTTCATGCTGCCCGTGGAGGAGGGGGCCTCCAATCGCGTGGTTTCGATTCCGGAAGCCATGCTTGCCAAAGGCGCGGTGGTGACCCACCCGGAATTGGACGGACTGGAAATTAAGGTGCTCCGGCAATGGGAACATGCCAAGCCGTTGACCGCCGAACAGTTAGTGAAGCTGGATCAGGAAAAGCAGGGAATTGAGCAGCAGAAGGTGGAGGAAAAGGTGTTCGAGATCATGAACGCCCGGATTGCGGCCATGGAAGTGCATTTGCAAGAGAATCCCGATTCCAAGAAGAGGAAGGATCTGACTCGGGTCAAGGGTCGTTTCTTCGAGGCGCGCAGTCAGGATTTGGAATTGCGCGCCCTGGCCGATGTACTTGGGTTGGTGGGGGAAATGGAAATGCAGATCTTTGGGCTTGATGAGAACGATAAGAAGCTCGTTTTCAACCAGGAGTTGGTGCGGGATTTGATTGTAAAGATTCGAAGTTTCGAGGATCAGAAAACTATCGGCGGTCTGTTCAACAATGCGACGCAAGGCGTGCTGGGCGGATGTACCTTGTCAGAGTTCGACAGTAACGCCACGGATTTTGTCGAGAAGATCAAGGAGTTCCCGGGTGGGGCTGGAGACAAGATTGTGTCCAACACCGAGAATTTCGTGAAACGAATTCGATCCCAGGCCAAGTTGTTTTACTCGGGCACCACAAAAGGTGGATTGGGAAATCACTTCCGATTTGTCCAAGAATTGGACCCTAGCTTCAGCCAGGACGACCGTAATTTGCCAGCGGTCGTATTTGAGGTGAGCGAGAACGGAGAATCAAAGGGTACTTATTTGGCGAGCTGTTCCAGTGAGTTTTTGCAAACCGTCCAAGGTAAGGAGAATACGTGGAAAATGATTCTTCGCCCAAAACGGCATTATCTCAATTTCAACATGACGCTGGTGAATTTGAAGTGGGAAAAATATCCAGGGACTCAAATCCCCCATAATTTTGAGAGCCGTGTTGTGGTGGAAGATGACCAGGATTCCCGGTTGGAGAATATTTGGATGAACCACCCTCTGCGCAAGGGCGGTCAAACTTTTTACCAATATCAGATGAACGAAAATCAACTTGGCGATACAGTGCAAACCGTCTTTCAGGTGGTGCGGAATCCTAACTGGATTACCGCTTACATCGGCTGCGTGATCGTGACGGTGGGCTTGCTATATCAGTTCCTATATCATTTGTTGAATTTTTCGAGGAAACGCAAACAAAAGGTGGAGGCATGAGCGACGAAAAGGAAGACAGGCGGATTCCGCGCAATTGGTCCTGGATTGTGTTGGCGCTCTTTGCCCTGTTATTCGTAATCAAGCCGCTACTGTCTCCTCCCACCGTCAAGGAAGGGTTCGATCATCTTGCTTTTGGTAAACTGCCCGTCCTGCTGGGCGGCCGCATTAAACCGCTGGATAGTGTGGCGCGCAATTCGCTGCTCCTGATCGCCGGCCAACAACGAATCGCTCTGGAAGGCAACGGGCCGAACAAGGAATGGGGGGATCTTTACGAACTGAGCCAAAAATCTAATGGCACCGGGTTGACCTACCAATCCTTCGGGCAAAAATTTTATAAGCGCCCCAAGAAGATGCATCCCACCCAATGGTTGATGGAAGTGATGATGGAGCCGGACGTGGCCGACAAGCGCTTTATCTTTCAGATCAACCATCCTGAACTGCTTGGGGAACTGCAGCTGGAAACGGTGGGCGTGGATAAGTCCGGTCTGCGCTTCTACAACTTCGAACAGATGCAGCCGTTTGTGATGTTGCTGCATAAGAAGAAGCAGGGGATTGGGCAGAAGGACGGCTCAGAGCGGGATCCCTATGAACGAGCCGCCTTCAAGCTGGCCCATGCGCTGGAAGTGTACATTCAGCTACGCTACAGCCTGCAACCCAACTTCCTCGCGCTGGGCGAAGGCAGCGATCGGCCCAGCGGCATTGAGGATTACGCGGCGGATCTCCAGAGGATGGAAGCGGCCGGCAACGAATTGCGAGAGTACCTAACTGAACGCAAGGAGGCATTGAATGAAGGCGAGGAGGAATGGCCGCACATTTTTGCGGCTCTGGAATGGCACGCCAAGCAGGGGAAACTGGAAACCTGGGAAACGGAAGGGACAGTGTTTGAGCGCGGCTCTCGGGCCGAGGCTGATACACTGGGTAAACTCTTCTTTGAAGTCGAACGTTCCGGAGGAGTGACCCGGGAGGATTACACGAATCCAACAAAGGAAGACGAACTCGTCCAGAAAATCCGCACCAGCCTACAGCTGCTGGCGCAGCGCAACGAGGGAGTACAGAGCTTTGCCGGCATTGCGCACGTGATTCAGGATTACCTGCTGGTGGATGACGAAGCGCAGGGCAAGATCGCTCGGTATCTGTTATTGGTTGAAGGTCCCCTGCAGACCATGGCCAGTCGCGCGAACCTAATGATGATTCCGCCCTCCAAGCTCGGCACCCAATTCATGGGTGAAGGCTGGGAAAAAACCGCGCCGGCCACTCTGCGTGGTATCGGGGGGATGGGGAAGACGCCTGAATCGGCACGCTTTTACGCGACCATGAGCAGCGCCTTCGACGCTCGACAATCCGGCGAGCCTCAGGGCGATCCGGAGGCATTCAACAAGGCAGTGGCCGATTATCGGGCATGGCTGGGGGAAAACGGATTCACCTCCGCCATCACCAAGGCGGACGAGGAGCACTTCTTCAATACCTTCGCCCCCTTTGCTCGTGCGCAGGGTATCTATTTGATCGCCCTTTTGCTGGCGTGTCTCTCCTGGCTAAAGATGTCGCGTGGACTGATCAACTCGGCCTTTTATCTGATCGGGCTGGCTTTCGTGCTCCACACGGTCGGCTTGATCTTCCGGATGTATCTGGAAGGCCGCCCGCCGGTGACCAACCTCTACTCTTCCGCCGTGTTTTGCGGTTGGGGCGCTGTGTTGCTGGGGTGGATTCTGGATAAAATCTACCGTAACGGCATCGGGAGCTCGGTCGCCGCGTTGGTCGGATTCTCCACCCTGATCATAGCTAATCATTTGGCTAAGGAAGGGGACACCATGGAAATGATGCGCGCGGTGTTGGATACCAATTTATGGTTGGCCACGCACGTGGTGATCATCACCATCGGTTATTCCGCCACGTTCCTGGCTGGGTTCCTGGCCATTATCTACGTGGTGCGCGGCGTGTTTACGGCGTCGCTGGGCAAGGAGATCGGTGCCAGTCTGGCGCGTATGATTTATGGTATTGTCTGCTTCGCCACGTTGTTCAGCTTCGTGGGCACGGTATTGGGCGGTATCTGGGCGGACCAGTCGTGGGGCCGATTCTGGGGCTGGGATTCTAAGGAAAACGGCGCCCTCATGATCGTGGTCTGGAACGCCATTATCCTGCATTGCCGCTGGGGTGGATTCGTGAAAGATCGCGGTCTGGTGGTGCTGGCGCTGGTCGGCAACATCGTCACCGCTTGGTCCTGGTTTGGCGTGAACATGCTGGGCATCGGCCTGCACAGTTACGGCTTTATGGACAGTGCGTTCCATACCCTGAAATGGTTTGCCGTGACGCAGATCCTACTGATGATGGCCGCGTGTCAGCCAATGATGCACTGGATAAGTGGCGCCAGCTTGGCCAAGACTCATGATCGGACCATTAGTATGATCACGGCCGGAGTTATGGGCATCGGCATCCTGCTGCAGATAGGCGCATTTTTCATCGATGAAGATAAGGGCGGACTGATGATGTACTTGGCCTTCGCGTTGGTCAGCACGGGTTTGCTACTCTCCTTCCTGCCGTCTAACTTAACTGGATCGACTCCCAAGAAGACGGCTTGAGCGCCGACACTGCGAGTCCCGGTTTTCCAAAAGGGGTGAACTACCTCTTTGCGTTTTTCTTCTTCAACTTCCTCTCCTGCATGATGGTGATGGATAGTCCGATTATTTTGTATGCCGAGAGTCTTGGGGCCAGTGCGACGGTGATCGGATTGATCCAGGGCATCACGCCCTTGATGGTGGTGTTCCAAATTCCGGCGGCGGATCACGTGGGGAGGGTGGGCTATAAACGCTTCATCACCACGGGCTGGACCCTGCGGTTGGTATTCGTCCTGCCGCTCATTGCGGTGCCCCTGTTGAGTGGCGTGTTGAATCCTCAAAGTCAACTGGCGCTGGTGATCGGTGCCTTAATCGGATTTAACCTCGTGCGCGGTATTGCTAGCACCGCGTGGTTCCCTTGGATCACCGGAATTATTCCGGAGAAAATCCGCGGCCGTTATCTCGCGGTGGAGACGGCCTCCAACAACATCGGTAGTCTGGTCGCTCTGTTGTTGGCCGCGTGGTATCTCGGCAGCACCACCGGGAACAATCGGTTTGCGGTGATGTTCGCGTTCAGCCTCGTGATGGGGGCGGTGAGTCTGTGGTTCATTTTCCGCGTGCCGGATGCCGCCGTGACCGAGGAAAACGTCTCGGAAAAGCAACCGGTGTCGTGGCGTGAGATTTGGCAACACGCCAGCTTTCGTAAACTGCTGTGGGTGGCCTTCACGTGGGCGGTATTGATGGGCGGGTTGATGGGGTTCATCGTGAAATTTCTGAAAGGCCCGGCTGGGTGGCCGGATGATCAGGTGCTGTTGGCCAGCGCCATCAAATTCATCGGCGGCCTGAGTTCGCTGTGGTTTTTGCATTCGCGGCTGGACCGCGTGGGCAGTCGGCCGTTGATGTTTGTCTCACTCGGCATTTGGATCGCCATCCTGCTGACGTGGACAAGCATGGCCGGCGGGAAGGCGGCGGTGAGTTTTCCGTTAGTGTGCGGGGTGTACCTCGTTTCCGGCTTTGCTTTTTGCACCTTTTACATGTGCCTGAACAAGCTGGCCATGTCCACGGTGCCGGAGCTGGGCAAGAGCCATTTCTTCGCGCTCTTCTCTGTGGTGGGCAGTCTGGCCGTGGGGGTTTTTCCGATCCTTTGGGGAGTCATGATCGATGCTCTGGAATCCACCCGAATCGATTGGCTGGGCCTGCAATGGAATCAATTCAGCATTTATTTTGCCGGCCTGCTCGGCGTGTTGCTGGTTTTGGCTGTGTTGGTGGCGCGTTTGAGCGAAGAGAAGGCGGCCAACCTCAATGAACTGATGCGCGACTTCATTCGTAACAATCCGCTGCGCGATTGGCTGCGGCGTTAGTTAGGGATCCACCCGCACCGGCGTGCCAACGCGCACCATCTTTGCCAGCCGTTGGGCGTTCCAATTGGACAAACGGAAACAACCCAGCGACGTGGTACGCCCAATCTTTTCCGGATCCGGCGTCCCGTGGATGCCGAAGCCTTCCTGACTCAGGCTAAGCCAGGTGGTGCCCACCGGATTGTTCGGGCCGGGCGGCAGGATCATTTTACCAGAGCCTGACTGGGCCTCCGGTGAACTGGGGAAGTTGGTCGGATCAAACGTGTAATTGGCCTTCTCCGCAATCGCCGTGATAGTGAGGTTGCCGGCGGGCCGTTTTTCCACCTTGGTGGCAATGGAACAGGGGAACCGTGCGACAATATTGGTGCTGCCGTCATACACATCCAGCGTGCGTGCCCCGAGCTGTATGTGTACTAGGGCCGCCTGTACAGCGTGTAACTGTATCGCGGTATGCGGCACTTTAACCTGCGTGCCAGCAGTTAGCTGGTTCCAAACCACCGTCGGGTTTACACGCATTAAATAGCGCGGCGAACAGTGATGCTGTTCGGCAATCATCTCGAGGACACTTTCATAGGTCAGCGATTCCTGCTTGGCCTTGGCAGTCCACGATTCGGCCAATGGCCGGACTTGCGCTAGTTCATTGGTAGTAATGGTGCGGGTAACCAGTGCGGCTTCCTTGAGCAGCAGCTTTGCCTTGGTGGCGGCATCCGCTTGGCCAGTGATTGGCAGGCCGTTGCGTTGCTGAAAAACCATCAATGCCGACTGTGTTTGCGGTCCGGAAAAGCCATCAATCGATCCGGGCGAATAGCCCAATCTATCCAAGGCCACCTGCACTTCGAAATCTGTCTGCACCGCCCGGGAACGAAACGCACCGGAATCGACCTCAAATCCTGGGGCATCCTGCTGGCCGGGGTTTACTTGGGTAAGGCCCAGTTGAGACGCGGCGGTGCGGTTGGTAACCACGGGCACTCCGCGTGAGGCGAGAAACTGATTGGTCTCACCAGTTTGCAACGGTCCGGCTTGGACAGGGGTATTGCTGGTCACCGGCACTTGGATGGTATTCGTGCGATAGATTGTTTCGGTGACCTTTACCTCTTTAATCACCTCTACTTCGCGCACCCCCGGTTTCTTGAGCCAATAGCCCAGCATGGCCGTCGCCGCCATGCACGGCAACGCCCAGATCAAATGGTACCACCAAGGTTTTTCTGGCTCCGGGGGGAACATACTCCAAACACCTCCTGAATCAGGATGATCATAACTGGGGGTTTTTTGCGAGCCAGAAGTTGTTGTGCTGATTTATGAGCTGGGAGGAATATTGGACTTCAGCAGGGCAACATCTTCCTCTATTTTGCTTAATCGACGCCACACGGGATGATCTTGCCAGATGTGCGATCGGATTTCTTCGGCCGATTCCATGTCAGGAAAGTTTTTTGCCAATTCATCATCCAATTGCCTCTTTGTTTGAGCCAGGAACTCTTCATATTCCCGTTCAAGTCTCTTAATTTGAACGAATGATTCAACATCCTGTTCTTTAATTAGTATTTCTTTTTGACGCACGCGGTCATTGGAAATCTCTTCCAAACCAGAAGTGATTCGCACAATTTTTTCGATACCCTGAGCATCTAACACATTGCTTGGGTCATAATTCTCTTTAGGGGTTTGCTCCAAGTAATCAATTGCTACATCTTCGAGTATATAACCATTCAAATCAAATCGAATCATGTCGATGATCACCCGACGGAACGTAATGCGATCGGTGTATAGCGATTCAAAGTCCATCTCCTTAGCGACAGATTTCAAAGCTTCCGAAAATTTTGCCTCAAACAACTGCCTTAGCTGTTCAATTTCTGATGCCCGCTCGCAACCCACCTGTGTCGCCACGGTTTTGATATCGTGATAATCCGTTTTTCCATCTATCTCGCTCTTTTCGTCGTTCACTCGCACATAAAAAACCACCTCAATATCAGCCCGGATGTTATCCTGACAAATTAGGCCGTCCTTGCCTTTCCGCACCACCTCCAGTTTTTTCACAGAGAGATCCATGATCTGTAACTGCTGAAGAATCGGCAAACGCAGCATCCAGTCCTTCGCGACCCTGATACCACCGAAACCAGTTCGCACGCCGGCCTCACCCGGCTTGATTTTCTTAATAAATAGAAACAGGCAAATAATGGCGAAGAAAATAGATGCGACAATGAGAATTAGTTTAAAAAAAAGCATGATTGTAGTGGTTCGAGGGTGTGGATATTTGATCTAGCATTTAACACTTTTTAAATGCTCGATTTTTGAATCCCAACTGATTTGATATAATTACATAAAACCAATTTTTATGCTAGTACATCTTTAATTACATGCCCATGGACGTCGGTCAGTCGGCGTTCGAAGCCGTTGTGATAGTAAGTGAGGCGCTTGTGGTTCAGGCCGAGGAGGTGGAGGATGGTCGCATGGAAATCATATACGGTGGCCACATCCTTTTCCGCTTTCCAACCAAAGGCATCAGTGGTGCCATAGGTATGTCCCCGTTTAACACCGGCGCCGGCAAGCCATGCAGTAAATCCCTCGGGGTTATGGTCTCGGCCGCTGGCGCCTTTCTGAAAAGTAGGCATACGACCAAACTCAGTGCACCAAACAACCAGCGTATCTTTAAGTAATCCGCGTTGTTTCAAGTCGCGCAATAGCGCGGCAGCAGGCTGGTCCAACACAGGGCCATGCTTGGCGTATTGCTGGTGGAGTGCCTTGTGGCCGTCCCAGTTGCTGACGCCTTCGCCACCGGTTTGGTAAGCGCCGTTGAAAAGTTGTACAAAGCGCACACCTTTTTCGAGCAGGCGACGGGCAAGAATACAGTTCTTGGCAAAACCGGCCTTGATAGGGTTGGTTGCGTCATCGGCCCCATAGGCTTTTAGCGTTGAGGCTTTCTCGGTGGAAAGGTCGGTGACCTCGGGCACGCTGAGTTGCATGCGCGCGGCAAGTTGATAGCTAGAGATGCGGGCTGCCAGCTCGGTATCGCCAGGGAATTGTTCCAAGTGCCGCTCGTTCAGGCGCTGAAGAAAACTGCGCGTGGCAAGGTCGGTCTTGGCACTGACGCCGGCAGGTCGTGTGAGGTTGCGGAGCGGTTTACTGGCGTTGAAGTCCGTGCCCTGAAACGCCGCAGGTAAAAAACCGGGCCCCCAGTTATTGATACTGCTTTGTGGTGTGCCGCGGGGGTCAGGTATTGCCACGTAGGCCGGCAGTTCGTCATTGGCCGAGCCAAGCGCCCATGTAACCCAAGCGCCCATGCTTGGAAAGCCATCGAGCGTGTAGCCGGTGGACATGAAATTTTCGCCTGGCCCATGCGTATTCGTTTTACCGGTGAGTGAATGGATGAAGCACATCTCGTCGGCCAACTCGCCCAATTGCGGCACCAGTTCGGAGACCATCTTGCCCGACTGGCCGCGCGGCTTGAATTCCCACGGGCTTTTGGTGAGGTTGCCTTGATCGCCCTGAAAAGTTTTTAAACCTTCCGCTCCAGGCATTGGCTGGCCATGCCGCTTAATGAGTTCTGGTTTATAATCAAACGTATCCAGCTGACTGCATGCGCCGGAACAGAAGATCACGAGCACCTTTTTCGCCTTTGCAGGGAAATGTCCGTCCCGCGGGGCAAATGGTTTGGTCGGATCAATCTTCGGCCGGATGGGGTTCTCATTCGCCAGTGCCCCTTCCTGCGCCAGTAGGCTGGCCAAGGCAATCCCGCCCAGTCCTTGACCGGTGTTGCTGAGGAATTGTCGGCGATTAAGAGGAGGGTTCATGGCACAAACAGAAATTCATTTGCATTCAGTATTGCCCGCGTGAAGGCAGGGAGGCTTTCGGCTTTGATGAACGCGGTAGCGTCTTTTAATTCGGAGTCGGTGGGCGGGCGGTTGAAGCAGAGGGTAAAGGCGCGGGTGATTTGTTGGTGGAGATCTTCGCCGGCGTCATTTTGTAGGCGCTTGGCAAATAGGCCGGCCTGTTGCATGATGAACGAGCTGTTGAGTAGGTTCAGTGCCTGAAGTGGGGTGGTGGAGCGGCTGCGTTTGGGCACACCTTGGCTGGCGTCCGGGCAGTCGAAGGCACCGAACACGCTTTCCTGTTCCTGCCGGACCTTGGTCATGTACACCATCCGTCGCCAGTCGGCGGGGCCATAATTTTTCTTAGGAAAAAAGTGTCGGACATTTTCCATCTGCACCTCAAACCCGCTGAAGCCCGGGCCGCCCATTTTCAAATCCAGCACGCCGCTCGTGTGCAGCATGGAATCGCGGATGGCCTCGGCTTCTAGGCGGCGGGTGGGGAAGCGCCAGAGCAACCGGCTGGCGGCGTCGATCTTCAGCGCCTTGGCGTGGGGGCGGCTGCTTTGTTGCCAGGTCTGCGTGAGGAGAATGCGGCGGTGCAGTTTCTTGAGCGACCAGCCGTCGGACACAAAGGTGGACGCGAGCCAGTCGAGCAGTTGGGGATGCGTCGGAGCCACGCCGTTGCGGCCGAGATCGTTGGGCGTATCGACCAGCCCGGCGCCGAAGTGATGCTGCCAGATGCGGTTGACGATCACGCGCCGCGCAAGCGGGTTGGTGTCGCTTACGATCCAGTCGGCCAAGGCGAGCCGGCGTTTTTGCTCGGAGGTCTTCGCGTCAATCTTCAGCGATACAAACTTCGCCAAGGCACCCGGCGTGATGGCGTCGCGCGGAGACTCCGGATCGCCGCGATAAAACAACCGGGTCGGTCCCGGTTGAGCGAACGTACCGACGTACGCCTTGGTGCTGTTCTGCAGGATCTTGAGTTGCTGTTCGGTCTGTTGCAGTTCCGCCAACAGCTGTTGGCCGCGCTCGGCCTCCGCCTTCGGTAGGTTGTTGAATGCATAAACCGGTTTGGCCGGTTGGCCGCTCTTGAACGGCTCACGATCCGCCGAACTGGCGATTGTATTCCATTCGCCTTCCTTCAGGCCGACTTCGATGCGGTAGCCGATCGGCACGCGATCCCCGTATTTTCCCTGTCGATCGCGCGCCCATTCGATTCGGTCGATATGCGCTGGCGCGGCCAGTTCGATCTGCACCCAGCCGGTATTGCCGGCGGCGATCCAGCTCTTGGCGTTGCCGTATTGGCCATCGTTGATGTGCGCGAGCTTGTGCAGCGGATGTTTGAAATCCCCGCCCGAACTCGCCTTGGCGCCTTGGCTGGCGAGCGCGAGATTTTTGTCGCCGGAAAAAATTTCCAGCTCATCAATGCACGGCTGGCTGGAGGTGCTGCGTGTGATGGTAAAGCGCACAAACCGCGCCTCCACGGCAGGGAACGGATCGATGTTATGCTTGGCCGTCACCGCTGGTCGTTTGCCTTGGCCGGCCGGCGCGATGAACTTGGCCAGCTGGGTTTTCAATTCCCCAACCTGCTGTTGCATGGCGGTGGTCTTGGCCTTGGCGGCGTCGTTGAGCGGCAGATTGCGATCGGCGTGTTTCACGCCTTCGAAGATGCCCTTGAGCGCGTAGTAATCCTGCTGCGAAATGGGATCGAACTTGTGATTGTGACAACGTGCGCAACCGGTGGTGAGCCCCAGGAACACCGTCCCGGTGGTGTTGATCATGTCGTCCAGTTCATTGGCGCGCTGCATGCGGCCGAGTTCGGGCGATTGTCCCTTCACGATATCATGTGGCCCGGCGACCAGAAAGCCCGTGCCGATGGGTTCGCCCAGCGCATCGCCCGCCAGTTGCTCGCGCACAAACTGGTTGTACGGCTTGTCTTCATTGAGCGCGCGGATCACCCAGTCGCGGTAGGGCCAGGCGTGGATGCGTTCGCGGTTTGTTTCGAATCCCTGTGATTCCCCAAAGCGCACGAGATCCAGCCAATGCGTCGCCCATCGTTCGCCATATCGCGGGCTGGCCAGTAGATGATCCACCAGCTTGGGGTAGGCGTCGGGCGCCGGATCGTTCACAAACGCCTCAACCTCCTCCGGCGACGGCGGCAGCCCGTGCATCACCAGATACAACCGCCGAATCAAGGTGCGCTTGTCCGCGCGCGGATTGAACTCCAACCCCTTCGCCTCCAGCCGCACCTTCACGAAGGCATCGATCGGATGCATAAACCGCGGCGAGCCCGGCCACGTGATTTTCTTGAACGCCCAGTGATCCATCCGGTCCACCGCCTTGACACCGACGTCTTCCGGCCAGTCCGCGCCCTGATCGATCCAGGCC
>Ga0315320_10002687_pt1 | contig 14621 bp, 10 predicted proteins | sample M140m21515metaG_FD_203458 | JGI IMG/M metagenome (GOLD analysis project Ga0315320, IMG submission 203458) | Ammonia-oxidizing marine archaeal communities from Monterey Bay, California, United States - M1 40m 21515 | ecosystem: Environmental > Aquatic > Marine > Coastal | place: USA: California... | reverse complement strand
TTGAGGACGGTAACGGCAGGATTGGGCGAGCAATTTCGGAGAAAGCTATTTCACAAGGTTTGGGACGGCCTGCCGTGCTCAGCTTATCGCGTACTATTGAAGCTAATAAGAAGCAATACTATGATGCTCTGGAACAAGCTCAGAAAACGAATGAAATAAGTTCATGGATACAATATTTCGTGGAGATTGTTTTGGTGGCCCAGGTGGATGCTGAACAGCAGGTTGAATTCGTTTTACGCAAGACGAAGTTCTTTGATCGCATCAAAAATGATCTTAACAAAAGACAGCTTAAGGTAGTAGGGCGCATGTTGGATGAGGGTCCCGACGGTTTCGAAGGAGGCATGAATGCTCGTAAGTACATCTCCATTACTAAGACTTCGAAGGCCACGGCGACTCGTGATCTCCAGAAGCTTGTAGAAATAGGTGTTTTCGAACCCGTTGGAGGAGGGCGTAGTACCCGTTATCGTCTATGCTTATAGGCATAGATATTCTTCGCGTGGCGCATGGGAGCTGCCTCTTGTTGTGGGTGGTTGCGAAACAATGGATGTTCCCCTGTTGGCGGAGAACTACCCTGAACATCCGATTACGTATTTTCCGGGTGGCAGACATGGCGGGAAGCCCCCGCTTCTCGGAGTCAGCGTTACGCCCGATTCTGAAGAAGCCAAAGCCAGTCGGATCGCGTTTTCTCTGAGTTTTTTATCGGCGAAGATGCCGTTTTAGAAAAACCCGAGATTCAGCATCGCTATAACTCCGAAGACCGTAAGTATGCTCAGTTTTCAAAACGGGGATAAAGGCATGACCTCCTATTCTTCCAGAATTATACCACGGTTCGAACGGACTAGGCTTAGCGCTCGCTCGCATCCAATACCTTTGCAGGGCTTATGCAGTGAAGCTCCCCTTTCGAATAAGCTCTGCCTCTGTGCCAAAGGGCGAATACTTGTTTTTGATTGTTCTTTATCGGGAGTTGAGTGGCGACTTCTTTGAGTCGTCGCAATATACTATCGGCATCGATGGAATCTGACCATTTCGATTCTCCGATTAGCAGGTATTGGCGATCCACTGACTCGCAAACGACATCGATTTCTCTATCTTTGGATCCGCGCCACCAGCGTTTTGCGGATCGCCATTCGATTCCTTCAATCGTGATGCGAGTGGTCGATGCTCGCGATAGGTCTTCCCAAATGCTTCCCGCGTGGTGAGCGAAGCTTTTTTCGACTTCTTTGTAAATTTGATCGGTGGCTCCCATTTCGAGGCGAGATCGATTGGGTTCTAGAAAGCGGAATATGAAGGCGAGGTAGGGATCGGCGATTTTGTAGAGGCCTCGCTTCGACTTTTTCTCGTCTTCACCGAAGGGGGTTTCTCGTCGAACGTATCCAAGTTCTACTAGATTGCTAATCGGGCGTGTCAATTGAGTGGCGGGCTTGCCTAGTCGAGACGCGAATTCCGAGAGTCGATGGCAACCGTTTCCGATGAGAGCTAGCAGCGAAATCGCCATGGAAGAGTCGTTCAGATCGTCGAGCAGGAGTCTTCGCATCTCGTCGTGGAGATTCATCGCATAGTATAGTTCCCCAAGCAATTGGTGTAGATAAGGGTCTTCCGGGCGATCTACGAGGGCGTTCGAAAAATTCTTGAGCGCTCCGATTCCGTTGTCCTTATATACTGTGGCCTGATGTTGACCCACTTCATTCTTAAGAGCAAGCATCCGTTTGTCGTGATCTAACTGATACGTGAAAGGCGGTCTATCGATAAGAGGCAGGATTCCGTCGAGTTGCTGGATTTTGCCCCAGCTGTTCCATCCAAGCTGCTCCCTCTCGTTTTTATGCTGTTCCTTCTAGGAGCTTTGATCCTATTCGCCGGCAGTTCTGCGGCCCCTTTCGTCTACACGCTTTTTTAGCGATAGCGCCAAAGGCGCCTTGTGATGGGTTCCTCGAAACCCAATCGGAATGCCGGAAGATGCGTTTGCCCAGAATTTCTGGCAGAATAAGGGCTTCACTACCGGCCCTCGTTCTGCTCAAATCGAATTATGCAGGACGACCGATTTTTTCTAAAACACAATGTGGGGGATAATATCTATAGTATCTTTGATGACCTGCCGGGCTACACCTTTTTCGTTAAAGATACTAAGCTTCGATACGTCTTGTTCAACGAGCGTCTGCTAAACGTGTTCGGCGTCGAGGACGGCGCCCAAATCCTGGGAAAAAGAGACGAGGACTTCGTCTCGCCTCACATAATGGAGGAATGGCGCAAGGATGACCTCCATATCATTGAAACGGGCAAATTCATCCATAATCGAGTCGAACTCGTCCCGTCCGGCGACGGCTTTGTCGATTGGTCTACTACCAATAAAAAACCCCTCTACTGTGCCAGGGGCGTTCTCTGCGGCGTCATAGGCGTTACACGCCCATTCAGTCAAAGCAACGCTTCCCTGCAGCAAAACAGCGAGCTAGGGGCCTCGTTGAAGCTCATGCACCAGTCGTTCCGCGACAACATCGCCATCACCGAACTCGCCGCCGCCGCCCACCTCTCGCTCAGCTCCTTCCAGCGGAAATTCAAATCCTGTTTCAACATGTCCGCGAAAGAGTACATGCGTCACCTCAAAGTTCAGGAGGCCTGCCACAAAATCATTCAAACCACTATGAACTTTGCCGAAATCAGCTACGCATGCGGATTCTCCGATCAAAGCCACTTTTCGAGGGAATTCACCCGCATAATGAAGGAGTCACCGTCGTCCTACCGAAGCCGGTACAAGAAACACTGACACCGCACAGCGTGACCATTTTATACAAGAATCTGGGACGAAAATTCATGATTCTTATCCCCTTCATTTGATATTCTTATGGGTAATTAGGTAAGTGCCTCTCACGAACCAGAAAAACCTCCCCATTTTTACTCCTAACAGAATATCTCTAATCGCTCTCGATCAACTATATATATACAATATGCCGACCATTAACGGAAAACAGATAGCAGTGGAATCGTCTGGAGAGGGCGATGTCATTCTCATGGTGCACGGACTGGGAGGCACCTCCAATGTCTGGGGTTCTCAGGCCAATGCGCTGCAAAAATTCTTTAAAGTCATTCGTCCGGACCTTGAGGGATCGGGTCGATCGCCCGCCACCGGTGATCTTTCGATCCAAGGTTTTGTGGACGATCTGGTCGCGCTTCTGGATTCGGAAAACATCGAAGCCGCGCACTTGATTGGGCACTCCATGGGGACTATCATTTGTCAACACATGGCGGTCCAGCATCCGGCTCGAGTGAAATCGCTTGTGTTGCTGGGGCCGGTCCATGGCCTGCCGGATCCCGCTCGAGATGCGATTCGGGGACGCGGCGAAAAGGCGCGAGCAGAGGGAATGACGGAACTCGCCGATATCCTTGTGCAAGCCGCTACTTCGAAGAACACCCAAGTTCACAATGAGGTGACTGCTCTATTTGTTCGGGAACTTCTGATGCGGCAGGATCCGGAAGCGTATGCGAAAACTTGTGACGCTCTGGCAGGTTCTCAGGCTGCCGATCTCAGCGCCATCCAATGTCCTGTTTTGATCCTGACTGGGGACGAGGATGGGGTCGCGCCGCCCGCTGCCACTCGGACAATGGCTCGCGGCATTCCGGATTGCGCCTTGGAAATCCTTGGACGATGTGGTCATTGGACTCCCTTGGAGCGGCCCAACAAAGTCAATGAATCCGTGATTAACTTTCTTATATAATAATTCCAGGTTCGCGAATTATCGCGAACCCTAACTTCAATATCCAAAATCAAGATTATGAGCGCAAAGCCAAAAAAAGGAATCGTCATCACTAATGCCCGAATGATTGATGGCACCGGGAAGGATCCGGTAGAGAAAACTGTCATTTTTATCGAGGGAGAACGTATCAAAAAAATAACTACAAAAGAGGCGTTGAACGGCCAGCCTCTCGAGGATTATTTCGAAATCGACGTCAAAGGAAAAACCGTGCTGCCCGGATTGATAGAAGGGCATTTCCACATCAGCTATACAGATGTACTCGAACTGAGTGATCTGGATCTCAAACTTCCCGCTGAGGAATGCGCGGTGCTGGCCGCTCAGAATGGTGAACTAATCCTTCGCTGCGGCTATACCAGCGTTTTCAGCGCGGGAGCCCTCCATCGTGTAGATGTGGCCCTTCGCGATATGATCGAAGCAGGTAAAATGGTGGGTCCACGGATGCTGGCGTCCGGAAGGGATATTTGCCCAACCAGTGGGATGCTTGACTGGAACCCCTCGTATTGGAAACTCGGAATGGACGGTCTGGCCATCTTTGCCGACGGCCCCGACGAAGTGCGGAAAGCGGCTCGGCAGATCATGCGTGATCGGGCCAACATGATTAAAGTTTATCTCACGGGGGAAGGACTGTTGCGCCCTTGGATGCCTCAGGAGGAAACCATGATGACGCGGGAAGAATTGGCGGCGGTTACGGATGAGGCGCGCCGCCGGAATCGCATGGTCATGGCTCATTCTCGCGGGGCGGATGGCGTTAAGCTTTGTGTGGAGACCGGAGTGGACGTGATTCACCATGCCACTTTGGCAGATCAGGAAGCGATCGATATGATTGCCGCCAACAAGGAGAAGCACTTTGTGGTCCCGGCGTTGGGATTGACCTACGCCACCGCGCATTTCGCGGCGGATTACGGAGTGCCCGAAGCGGTGATCAAGGATGGCCTTCATCAGGAAGAATATGAAGAGGGCTGCAAAGTCATGCAGAAGCTTAAAGAGGCTGGAGTCCGCGTCTTGCCCGGAGGTGACTACGGTTTTGCCTGGTGTCCCCACGGTCAAGAGGCCAGGGATCTGGAGCTCTTTGTGAGAGACATGGGCTTCACGCCGATGGAAACGCTAGTCGCCGCCACTAAATGGGGTAGCGAGATTATGCGCATGGAGGACGATGTAGGAACGCTCGAAGTTGGAAAATATGCCGACATTTTGGTCGTCGAGGGAGACCCGTTGAAGGATATCACGCTTTTTCAGGACCGGTCCAACATCCAGATGGTTATGAAAGGTGGTGACATAATGAGTAACCAATTCGGACTGCCTCAAATGCTCACGCCCGAGCATACGATTGCGGACTATCATGCCCGGGTTGAAGAAACCCTCGGATATAAGCCCGGTTCGCTGGGCAATCCGGAGGTATCGGAATCAGCCGCCGAAAACCTGCGCAATGAAATGTTCGCTAAGTTGCTCGCCCGAACATGATTGAAGCTTTTCTTGGTTTCTTTTCTCCAGGCCCCCTAGCTCTGCTTAGTTAATTGACGTCTCGACCGTATTTACTGATCAAATGTAGCATAGGCATCTTGCCTGTGTTCACAGGCTGGAAGCCTATGCTACTCTCTTAATATGGTGCGGAACCGCCGAGTTATATTCGTAGTGTATCCGCTTGCGCACAGACAGTAGGGGAGATAAAAACGGGTCAGTACTAAGAGAGTGTCCCGTTGAGAAGATCCCCCAAAATAGCTTTTATTATCATGAGTCGTTTATTCTTTAATTCTATAACCGCCGTTATCTGCTTTATGATGGCGGCGGTTTGTTTAGCTCAGAATCGTGGTAGTTTTCAGCTCCACCCTGAACCTTATACGCCTGGAGTGGATGCGGATGCAGGAGCGTTTATTTCCGACTGGCGCGACTCCGCGTCTAGTAGAAGTAAATTCGGCAATCTGAAGCTGAGGGATATCTATACGCCTAATCGTTCGGGCGATCCGCTTGAGCCATCGGGGAGAGGAGAGGTGCTGGAGGTCTACAAGGAATTCGCTCAAGGCTTTCTGGTGCCCAATACCGCGACCAACCCGACGACGCTCGAAGGCGAACAGGCGGTGTTCTACGTGACTTCCGGCAAAGGTGAGATTTCAGGGGGAGGAATGACCTATAGCCTCGGAATCGCTTCGGCGATCCTGGTTCCTGCTGGACTTGAGTTTACGTTGAAGAGTTTAGATGAGGAGCTCTCCATGCTCCTGGTGATGGAGCCGATTGTCGGAGACTTTACTCCGAGAAAAGACCTCTTTGTCCGACACGGCGCGAACGCGCATTACTCGCTAACCACGTCCCATTGGCATAACTACACGAAACCACTCATCGATAAAAAAGACGGCCTTTGCGTGATGCATGATTTTCTGGAGGTCTTGATTTGGCCGGAAACGATGACGCGGCCTCATGCCAGTCTGGGCTTGGGCACGGACGTAAACTGGTACTGCGTGGATGGCGGTTGGACGCTTTTGGGGAAGCAACTTTGGCAATTCGAGTCTGGGATGGCCTTTAAGAATGTTTCCGACGGGCGGGTTTACCATGCCAATATCAACACCGGCCAAAAGCCGATCAAGTTTATACATATCCGTTCCGACAGTCCGCAGGATCTTTACGGGAAATACGATGTGCCGCAGAAAGCGGATGAGTACTATTCGCTCGGCAGCAATCCGGATGCAAACGTAGATACGGACTTGTTTACGAATTCCTGGAGATACAGCGAACCGAGAACGGAGCATGCCGCTATCAGGGTGCACGACATCTTTACGGAGAACACAGCGGCAGACCCGCTCAAGCCGGAGAAAGACGGCGCTGTCCTCGACGTCTTCAGCGAGTACGCATGGGGCATTCTCGAGCCCGGACTTTCAAGCAGCAAGGACACTCTTGTGGGTGAACAGAAGGTATTCTATTTCACAGCCGGACAGGGCGAGATTACCGGCGGAGGCAAAACGGTTCCGGTTGATGCTTATACTGCCGTTCTCGTTCCGGAGGGGCTCCGTTTCCAGATTACGAACAGCGGCACTGAAACGCTGACCATGCTTATTTTGGGCGAGAAAACGTACAAAGGGTTCACGCCAAGAAAGGATATGCTCGTGGTCAAGGAAGCGGACGTTCCGTTCGCTGACGAACCCAAGAACTGGAACTACATGACCAAGCCTATTTTCAATAAAGATAGTGGAATGGCTCGTCTCGTTCACTTGACCGCTGCCTGGCTTCCCCCGGGTACGATGTCGCAGCTTCATGCGACCGAGGGATTGGGCACGGACGTTTTATGGCTGGGTCTCGAAGGCGACACAAGAAGCCTCCTCGGCCAAACGCTCTACCGTCTCGAGCCGGGCGCGGCGTTCAAAAATCCTTCCGACGGTTATGTGTATCATGGAAATATAAATACCACGGATGATCATATAAAGCTGCTTGCGATTCGTTCGATTCCGTTGGAGCAGTCGGAAAAATTGGGCGAGTAATAGTCTAATCCAATAAATAGTAATCGAAGCAGATACCACCAAGCTATGAATAGACTGAATTATCTCCTAACTCTAAGTGCGCTTTTTTTATTTCAACCTTTATATGCGTCATCCGAAGGGGATGCGGATTATGCGATTGCCGCTAGTCTTTTCTTGGAAGTCCTTAATGAAGGAAAAATCGAATTGGTGGATGATATTTTGGCGGAAGAAGTACTACTGCAAGGCAAGCAGATGGATCGTCAGCGTCTCAAGCAGATCTTCAAGGCACGATTGCTCGCAATTACAGGAGAGAGATTCTGTACCACGTGGCAGGAGAGGGAAAGGTCTACCTTATGATGCGAGTGACCCAACCTTGGCCTGAGTATGCCATCCCTTCCGATTCAAACGTAACGGATACCTTAGTCAAACATGAGAGACTGCGGCTCAAGGATGGCAAAATCATAGAAATAGAATTCGACAATTCATCCTTCAATCAGCTCAAGGAACTTTCAGGCTTTTAGGGGAATTTTGAGGAAATGGTAAAGGCCTTGTCATCCGAATGAATTCGATAACGAAGATATATAATAAGCGTTATTTATCCTTTGCAGCCACCGTATTCATTTTCGCTGGCTGTGCGGATCAACCGGAGGCGGAGGTAAACGAGAAAGCGGATCACGCGCATCATTCGTCGGCTCATCAAGAAGATGAAGCTCATCAGGTAAGTATCCTGAAAGACGATACGAATGCAGTCGCGAGCACGCTTGAGCCGCTTCCCTTTCCGCAACCGTTTAATACTGAGCAGGCCCCGTATCAGACGATGCCTGCGGAGGCTGCGGCTGCCGGGATTCGGATGCCGCCGGGTTTCCATGCCAGCAGCTTTGCTTCGGAGCCAGCCGTTCAGCAGCCGATTTCCATGACGACCGATTCGCGGGGTCGACTTTGGGTGGTTGAGAACTATACCTACGGGGAAGGCATATTTCTGAATGTTGGTTTAGATAAACTCCGCGATCGCATTCTGATTTTCGAGGATTCGGACAATGATGGGCGTCATGACAAGCGGACTGTTTTCTGGGACGGGGGGCAACAGTTAACCAGCATTGTTCTTGGCCGGGGTGGCGTTTGGGTTTTGGCGTTGCCGGAATTGCTTTTTATCCCCGATGCCAACGGCGACGACGTGCCCGATGGCGAACCCGAGGTAATCCTCGATGGCTTCGTTTTTGAGAAAGGCTCTCATACCGTGGCGAATGGGCTGCGCTGGGGACCCGACAACTGGCTTTACGGACGCCATGGAATTTTGCCGTACTCAAACGTGGGAAAACCGAGTTCTCCCGATCAAGAGCGCACGCCTGTGAACGTCGGTGTTTGGCGTTATCATCCGGAAAGGGAAGTCTTTGAAATCGTGGCGCGGGGAACGACCAATCCGTGGGGTATGGATTGGAATGAGCAGGGAGAATTGTTTTTCATCAATACCGTAATTGGTCATCTCTGGCATGTCATTCCTGGCGCTCGTTACCGGCGCATGATGGGTCTGGATTCCGATCCACGTATCTATGGGGTCATCGAGCAGACCGCTGACCACGTCCATTGGGCCGTCGACGAGGACTGGACCGATGTACGCGCGGGCGTGACAAGCGCGACTATGGAAGCTGGAGGAGGTCATGCCCACACCGGCTTGCTCTTTTATCAGGGAGCCCAGTGGCCAAAGGAATGGAACGGTCGATTGTTGACGGTGAACTTCCATGGCCGGCGTTTCAACGTAGAGCATGTGGAGCGAGAGGGGACCGGTTATGTGGCTCGTCATGGAGAGGATAATTTCTTTTTTTCGGATCCTTGGTTTCGGGGTATTGACCTGATTCCCGCCCCGGATGGCGGAATCTTCGTCAGTGATTGGAGCGACACAGGCGAATGCCACGAGCACGATGGCGTTCACCGCCTGAGCGGTCGCATTTACAAGATTGGCTACGGCGCCTCAGAGCCATTGGAATTTTCCGACCTCAAAAGTCTCGGTAATAAGGAACTCGCTGAACGGGCGCTCTCAAACAACGTTTGGCAGGAGCGGATGAGTCGACGGATTCTCGCCGACCGGGCTGCGGATGGCCAAGAAATGAGCTTGGCCGTTGCCCAGTTGCGAAAGTCTCTTGGGGCGGTTGGCGCTGAGACGACGCAGCGGTTGCGGGCGCTCTGGGCGCTCCATGCGATAAACGGTACGAAGTGGGATCAATTGGTATCCTTGCTCGATGCCGAGCCTGAATCCATTCGCGCCTGGGCCCTGCGTTTGCTGGAAGACGGCAGTCATGAATCCGAGGTTTGGCGGAAAAATTTTCTGAGTCTTGTCACGGATCGACTGGGCCGGATGGCGGCCGCTGAACCGAGTGGGCTTGTCCGGGTTACGTTGGCCTCGCTCTTGCAAAAGCTTCCTTTGAACCTACGGCCGGCGCTGGCAGCGCCCTTGCTAGCACGACAAGAAGATGCCGACGACCACAATCAACCGGTTATGCTTTGGTGCGGAATTTATGAAACCGCCGATCTCAATGATGGCCGTTTCGAGAGCTTAATCCTTGATGCCGCATTTCCGCTGGTTCAGCGCTGGGGCGCTCGTCTACTCACGGAGGAAATCGATCGCCGCCCGGAGCGTATCGACCGGATACTGACAAACGTTTCCGAGCGGGGAAACGCGGCAAGTCAAATGGCGATTCTCGATGGTCTCGCCGATGGACTTAGCGGCCGCAAAAAAGTCCAGAAACCGTTATCTTGGAATTCGGTTGTCGCCCGTCTTGGCGAGAACGCTGATGAAGGGATGCAATACCGGTTGCATACCTTGGGGGCCGTGTTTGGGGATGGACTGGCGATTAACGGGCTGAGAGAGATTGCGTTGAATCCACAGAATGCGGTTGTGCAGCGGCTGCCTGCCCTAGAGGCTTTGGTTGAAGCCCGGATTCCTGATCTTCGGAATGTTTGCGAACAAGTGCTGGAAGTGGAAGGTCTTACGCTTACAGCGGTCCAGGGACTCGCTTTGTTTGAGGATCCCGCCATCGCCCGGCGGATCGTCGATGGTTGGCCGAGTTTTACGGGGAGAATCCGCTCAACGATAATGCGGACTATGATAACGAGGCCGACATGGGTGCCTCATGCGCTCGATGGACTGGAGGAAGGAACCATCAAAACGACCCAGTTTCGTGCCTATGAGATTCGCCAAATCCGCAGTCTAGGGGATCCTCGGATCACTCGGCGTTTCAACGAACTGATGAACTTGGCGCCGCCAGAAGTAGGGTCTGAAGAAGGGGCTGGGGATTTCGACAGGTGGCGGAAAATCCTTTCGCCGGATACCTTGGCTGAAGCGGATATTGGAACGGGTAAAACCCTATTTCAGGGGCTTTGCGCGGCTTGTCACAAAATGAATGGCGCGGGAGGGGAGATCGGTCCGGATCTTACGGGAGCCGCCCGTGATAACTTGGAGTATTTGCTGGGGAATATATTAACGCCCAGCGCCGTGGTTGCGGAAGATTATCGGCAAATCACCGTTAAGCTCAAGGACGGGCGCGTTCTCGGTGGAACCGAGCAACCGAGTTCTGAAAATGTGTTTCGATTGAAAACCGTGAACGGTGTAATGAATCTCGATCGTTCTGAGATTTTAGATGTGGAAAGATCTCAAACGTCAATGATGCCTCCGGGGCTTCTTGATTCTATCAGTGAAGAACAGGCCCGCGATTTGATCGCCTATCTGATGTTGAAGTAACCGTAAAGGCATTCGAAAACTTTTCATGGCAACGTGTATCCCGAAAACAATAACAGAATAGAAGAAAATATAAAACGGTTTTCAATGAATCTTAGTTCAGATAATTATTATAAGCGTATTTTCTCCTTCGCCGCCACCGTATTCATTTTCGCTGGCTGCGCGGATCAACCGGAGACGGAGGTAAACGAGAAAGCGGATCACGCGCATCATTCGTCGGCTCATCAACAGGGTGGGAACGTCCAGGAATATAGTGATAAGGTTGATACAAGTGTAGCGGCCAGCGCGTTCGAGCCGCTTCCGTTTCCGCGCAACCGAATTCGTGACTATTATGCGGAGGAGGCGCGCCGCCATCTCAATCGCGGCGAGAAGCCGCTGCCCGAAATCCTTCCGGAATTCCCGGGATTGGATGGCGGCAAGTTTGGCCACTGGGGACAGGGTGACGACGCGTCTTATGCGGACGAATCGCTCAATGAAATGGACATGGGGGGAATGGTATCGCAAGTGGTGAAGCACTTCGGGCGGACAACGGTACGAGCGGTTGTGGTTGCCGTTGGGGAAGATCAGGAGGTCTCGGCGCTTTTCGATCCCGAGCGATTAACGTTTACCGACTCTTGGCAGGGAGGAACCGTGACTTGGGATACGCAGCGCTACGGCGTGAATACCGGAGTCAGGCCGGGAGGCGAGCGCCTTCTCGATCTTGGCGATTCGGCTTGGACGAGGGAGGACGGAAAGGAATTGAAGCTCGATTATCTCGGCTTGTATCGCAATGGGGAGCGGGTCGTTTTCCACTACAGGGTCGCTGGGGTTCCGGTTTACGACCAGGTCTGGTATAGCGACGGGAAGTTGATGCGAACGATGACGGTTGACGGAACGCTGGAGCCCGGAATCGCTTTGAGGTCGCCGCTTCCTCCGGTCTTCGATCAAGGGGAAACGAAGCGACTGGCTCTTGGGCAAACGCCTCAGTGGACCTCGCGCCCAGTGGTCACTCGTGGAGAACTGGGGACGGGTTCCGGTCCTTACGTAATCGATACGCTGACGATGCCCTATCACGATGAGAATCCATTCGGGACGCCCTTCCGGGTGGGAGGCTTCGATTTTCTTCCTGATGGCAGGGCCGCCGTCAGTACGCTGATGGGAGATGTCTGGTTACTTGACGGCATCGATGGCAAACTCGATAAGCTGACCTGGAAGCGTTTTGCGGCGGGTCTGAATCAGCCGCTAGGACTGGTTGTCAAAGACGGTAAAATCATCGTCCTCGGTCGGGATCAGATTACCCGCTTACACGATTCGAATGGGGATGGCGAAGCCGACTTCTACGAGTGCGTCACCAATGATTATCCCGCCGTCGCAGGAAACACCTATCCCTGTACCCTGCATCAAGATCAGGATGGGACGCTCTATTGGTTCACCCGTGCGGAGGGGTTTCAGTTCACGCGGTTTGCGGAAGGTTCCCAGCCAGAATCGGTCGCGACAGGAGTGCGTAACAGCAACGGTATGGGCATTTCAGCAGATGGCGATCTCCTGCTGGCCACCGCGCAGGAGGGACCGTGGACCCCGGCCACCGCCATCTTCGAGGTCAGCAAAGGGAGCTATCACGGCTTCAAGGGGCCCAAAGAAGGATTTGGGAAATACGGCTATGAAATGCCGCTGTGCTTTATCCCGCGCGGGATCGACAGCTCTGCGGGCGATATCGCCTTCCTGCCGCAAGATGATCGCTTTGGCCCGCTCGCGGGAACAGCCCTGGGGACCTCTCTCGGGGCGTGTAGTTACTATCTCATCTTGCGCGAAGAAATCGGAGGTCGGAGTCAAGGCGGAGTGGTTCCCTTGCCCGGCGATTTCTTGTCTGGGGCCCATCGCTCGCGTTATAATCCGCATGATGGACAGTTCTACGTTGCTGGGACCGCCGGTTGGGGCAGCTACTTTCAAAAGCCCGGTTCCCTGCAGCGGGTTCGATACCAGGGTGGAGCATTGCATATTCCTGAGAGTGTCGAAACGCGTTCCAATGGGCTGATCGTACGTTTCAATACGGCGATCGACCCGGAATCCGTTTCCTTGAAAAACGCCTTTTGCGAGCAGTGGAATTATTTGTACAGCCGTGGGTATGGATCTTCTGAATACTCCGTTAAGAAGCCAGGCATCGCCGGACATGATCCCGTTGAAATCCGGTCGCTGCACTTGATGGAAAACGGCCGCTCCCTTTTTGTCGAGATACCTCAGCTCCACCCGGTGATGCAGCTTCATCTGTATTTGGATCTTAAAACCGCTGCCGGTACGACCTTCGCTCCAGATATATACTATTCAATTATTCAGACAGGCGATGAACCCTTTGAGCGTTTTCCCGGCTACAAGAAAATTGCCAAGGAGCCGTACAATGATTTTCCCATTCCGGGAAGTTATCCCCGCGACCAGCGTCTCGTGGCTCAGGAACAGCTCGGTAAGAGCGTCGGTGGCTTTGAAACCGCTGAAATCAAATGCGTGCCCGGTCTTCAATTCGAGCCTCGCCGCATTCAGATGCGGGCCGGGCGCCGGGCGGTCATTGTGTTGAAGAATGCGGATGTCGATATGGGACACAATCTGGTTATCGTAGAACCGGATCGCCTTCAGGCTATAGGTGAAGCATCCATGATACTGGCCGCCGATCCCTCGGCGGTAGGGATGCACTACGTTCCTGACGATAAAGGCGTTATTGCCATGTCGAGATTGGTGCAGCCAACGGAGCAGTACGCGATTTATTTCAATACCCCTGAAGAGCCAGGAGAATACCCGTTTATCTGCACCTTCCCAGGGCATTGGATGATCATGCGGGGAATTTTGGAAATCGTAGAAGAATAAGAGAAATGAGCAGAATATATTATACGATTATAGCTGTCATAGCCCTTGCGGCTTCGGTTGCGGCACAAGTGCTTCCGGAGTTCGAGCTTACGGAAGAATGGGAGGCGAAGATCGAGGGGTTCGCGCCGGAGCGACCCTTGGCCGAGCCCAAGAAAAAGCGGCTGGTGTTGGTTTTTAATTTGATCACCGGATACAATCATTGGTGTACGCCGCACATGACGGAAGTCGCGAGAATCATGGGGGAAAAGAGCGGCGCCTACGACGTGGTGGTGAGTGACGATGTCTCTCATTTCGAGAAGGAGAATATTTGGAAGTTCGATGCGATTGTCCTGATCAACAACTGTTCAAAGAATCCGGAGAGAAACCTCTTTTACGATAAACTCGGCGATAGGGAGAAGGCGAATGAGCTGGAGGCGAACCTGATCGAATACGTTGCAAAGGGGAACGGTCTGGTTGGCTTTCACGGCGCGATCCTGATGCAGAATACATCCAAAGCCTTTAGCGAAACCATGGGCGGCTCGTTCCATTATCACCCGAGGCAGACGAGGGTCGTTGGCAAGGTGCTGGAGAAGGATCACCCGATTTCGAGCGCCTTCAAGGGCGAGGATCTTGTGCATATTGACGAACCTTACCGTTTTAATGGAGCGTATTCGAAATTCAACTTTCACCCGTTACTGGAAATGGAACTTCCAGATTTTAAGCCGGAAGAACAGGCAAAGCTGTTTAGCCGCTCGGAGAAGAATATTGCTCGGTATCTCTCGTGGATCAAACCGCATGGAGAAGGGCGTGTTTTTTACTGCAGCCCATCTCATAATGCCCAGAGTTTTGAGAATCCAAAGTTGCTTCAATTCATGCTAAACG
>Ga0315320_10002686_pt1 | contig 14625 bp, 12 predicted proteins | sample M140m21515metaG_FD_203458 | JGI IMG/M metagenome (GOLD analysis project Ga0315320, IMG submission 203458) | Ammonia-oxidizing marine archaeal communities from Monterey Bay, California, United States - M1 40m 21515 | ecosystem: Environmental > Aquatic > Marine > Coastal | place: USA: California... | reverse complement strand
GCATGCACATCCTGATCCTAGAGTAGTAGCAGAGGCATGGGAAGACCATAGCCTAAGAGCATGGGATATAGAAATGGGGGTTTTAATTTTCATGCTAAACATTATGTCGTGGTCTGGTACACACGCTGTGGCAATTAGGATGAATATCGCATCCGAAAATCTTAATTATCTCCTCATAATTCTTTACATCATATCAGGTATAATATCTATACTCTTACTATTGGTAATTATCTGGTTTCCTCATTTTATGTTAGGAAGTGCGGAAGATAGAATACAATCGGTTAGGGCTAGAGAGGTTGCAGGAGAAACTGTAAATAAAAAACCCCAAATCCAACAAGGAAGATGTCCGATTTGTAATATTGAAACTAGTGCTAAAAAATATTCATCGGGAAAAATAGAAATAAAATGTATTGAGAATGGTTGTAGAGGAAAAGGCAACATTGGTGAAAAATGCGGGAAATGTGAAAAAATAATGCCAACAAGAATAGAATGTAGAAGTTGTAATTCCAATACACCTGTTGAAAGTCATTTTAATGATGAAGAGACTTGGTAGATAAGTGGATTGACATGGAAGAAAAATTAGATAATGAAGTTGTCCACAAAGGTGAATTAACCGAAAATGATGACTCTTTGATGATGGTTTCGGCAATAGTTACATCGCTAGTTGCATTATTATTGCTATCCATTTCACTGATTTATTTATGGCCAGGCATAGGAAATATAAGTTCATCTGGCCCATCAGGAGCGTTAATGACTTGGGAGAATGAATATAGAGAAATAACAGGCCTAAATGAAGTTGGAAATCTTAATGGAAAAGGAGTTATTTTATGTATTGTTGATTCAGGAATAGATATGAATCATCCAGGATTTCAAGGGATTGAAATAGCTGGCTGGAATGATTTTGTTAATCAGAATTCAGAACCATATGACGACGAGGGGCATGGTACAGCAATGGCAGGCATTATGATAGCAAATAATGGATTAACCGGTATTGCACAGGGAATTTCTTTATTAGTGGCTAAGGCGATTAGTGAAGAAGGTACTGGGAGTGATCAAATTATAGCAGAATCAGTCGATTGGTGTGTCGAAAATGAGGCAGACATTATTTCTTTGAGTTTGGGGGGTGCACAGGGATTTGGGTCTGGAATATTTACCACGGATGCACTAGAACAATCAGTAGAAGAAGCTTTAGACAAAGGAATTTACGTTGTTGCTGCAGCAGGAAATGATGGAGAAGATGATGATGGAGATGTAGAATCTCCAGGCTCTGTTGAAGATGTCATATGTGTAGGAGGAATCACCAGGAATGGTCAAATTTGGAAAGGTAGCTCTTCCGGAGATAACGATGGCAGATTTTGGCCTAATCCAATTTTACCCAGAAATAATCCTGATATGAAGCCAGAAGTTGTCGGCCCGGGACAAGAAGTTCCGATACTCATGGCAGGAGGAGTGAGTAATGAGAATTGGTGGGGCTGGTCCAGCGGTACATCGGCTGCAACTGCATGGGTTTCCGGATCTTTGGCATTATTATTACAAAATAATCCAGAACTACAGCGAGAAAATTCACAAGATAGAGATAGTATTGTAGAAGTTAAAAGCCTAATTATGGATAATTCAGATATGAAAGATGGTCAGACTGAACATGATAATCATTACGGCTACGGGATATTTAGAGTGGATATGTTAATTGAAGCAAAAAATATTTAGAAGAGTATTTTGTATGTAACTTACCTTATCAAAATATTATGAAAATTATTCGGATTTGCGTAGAATCACCAATGATCCACCAGTTAATTCTACAAAACTCAAAGAATTTTTAATACTAAAATCTTTAATTGATTTAATCCATTTGTTAAAGTATAATACTTTCTCCTGAGCTTTGGTAATTTCTGAATCATCTTTTATTTCACCTACATCTCCTGAAGGAACTTCTGGTTCTTTCACGATTATTATGCCTCCTGGAGATAGTAAATCAAAGGAGTTCAATAGAGCATCAATACGTTCTTTTTCTGGTAAATCAATTATTAATAAATCAATGGGTAATGGTATTAAAGAAAAAGGCGTAATATTATTAGAAGCGGCATTTGAAGCAAACCATGAAGCACTTTCTGCAGTAATTTCACTCCATGGCTTAATTACCGCCTTAGACCAATTGTCTGCATCATAACGTGATATAAGTCGGTTTAGTATAATTCCAAATTTGCCACCCTCTTCCACAATTGTAAAAGATTCGGGGGCATCGATACCGCCATCGCTAGTACACCATAAATCAAAAAGCCATGCCGAAAGATGGCCTATTCCTCCGCCTACTAATATTATATTTTTTGCTGGTATTCTAGAGCATATGTCTCTAATTCGAGTACGTAGAGATCTTGACAAAGGTGTAAGTCCCATATGAATCATCTGTTCACCTATATTAGCGGCTATTTCTGGTTCATCAGAAGTTCTATTACTATCTTCTGAAAGTAACATTTCGAACATTTCACGCTCTGACATTTGAGGAAGTCCCAAACCTCCACCTGGTCCATTCATGAGGGCCGCTGGTAATTCAACTATTCAATTAACTCATTGGATGGTTTGAATAGAAGTGAGTGTTGCGAGAGCAATATGGCCTCTGAACATGAAGAAGATGACGATGGTGAAATATTTGATGTTGCAAAATGCCCTCAATGCCCAAATATTTCAGAGCATGATATCTTGAAAAGAACGAAGAAGGGGAAAGGAGAAGATATACTAGCTAAATGTTTAGAGTGTGGAAATATACATTTAATTGAGTTAAGGCCGCCTAATGCAGTTTTGTTAAATACTACATTTTCGGAGGGTAAAAAAAGTTACCCAGGATTAGTCGAGGTCGATAGTGACGAGATTATATCGAAAGGCGAAATATTTCAACATGAAGGTTCAGATTGGACAATTACTAGAATAGATAACGAGATATCAAAGCCATTTGAAAAACTAATTGCTTCAAAAATTTATGCGATGTGGGCCATCCGCATAGATAAAAAAATAATTAAAATCACGATGACAGAGGGAGACATTAGTACTCCTTACGCCCTTGAATGTTCTCCTGATAAGGTATTTTCTTGTGGAACAATAATAGAAATTGAAGGTAATAAGTGGAGAATTAGGGCAATACATACTGGAAAAGGTCGCACTTTGAGAGGTAAGAGAGACGCTTCGGAAATAAAGAGAATGTACCTACATCCTCCATATTAGTTATCTTCTATTAGTCCATGGTAAAAAAAATGCTTTTGCGACATGTGTTGCAATTTCTGGATTTTCGCGCAATCTCCTCATACTGTACTCATACCAACGTGAACCATATGGTAAATAAATACGAGTCAAATGACCTTCATTAGCTAATTTTCTTCTTATATCCCCCCTTACTCCCAATAAAAATTGGAATTCATATCCATTTCCTTTACCAATCAATTTAGGCCCGGCATTATCCCTAGGATCAGATTTTCCAGGAATCATGTCATATTTTGTTAGAGAATTTAATGTGTGATTTATTACGCCATCATCATGGGATGCGATGGCAACATAAGCACCTTTTTCTAACATAGAATCAATTGCGGTATTTGTACTCTTAACAATTTCTTGATAGTCGGTAAATGCAATATTATTAGGCTCTAAATAAATTCCTTTACAAATCCTAAAATCTGCATTATAGCCTAATTTAGAACAAATCTTCACTATGTCTTGAGGAGTCCTAAATAACCTTGCCTGAAGGACTGTTCCAACATTTTTGTATCCTTTATTATGCATCGTATAAACCAAATCTATAGTAGACTTAGTAACACGAGAGTCTTCCATGTCTAATCTAACAAAAATATCATTCAAAGCGGCCTTATCGAGTAAATTTTGGAGATTCTCTCGGGTTTTTTTTTCATCCAATAATAACCCTAAAGCTGTTGGTTTAATTGAAATATTAGCATCAATTTTTTTTTCAACTATGGCGTTCAAGAGATTATTATATTCATTGATAAAGTATGATGCTTCTGAGATACTATTTATTTCCTCTCCCAATACATCCACAGTGAAACATGTATTCTTAGAGTTTAAAGATTCCATTACAGCAACTGCGTCGGCAAGATTCTCACCTGCCACATATCGTTTGGAAATCCATCTTACGAAAAAGCGAGGCATCAAAGGTAAAAATAGTACAATAATACGCCCGATAAACCTCATTATTCCGAGGGAGAGTCGTTAGAACTTTTATGCTTGTGGAGAGATATTATTTCTTTGGCCCTGTAAACTGGGATATTTTGTTCATTCAAATAGGAAAGTATACCATTTCTCTGCCACGCTTTGAATGATTTCCTATCAAGATGGGCGAAAATATCTCCTCCGGGGAATGAGATTTGTGTGGCCTCTAAAGATTTTTGTATAGAGTCTTGCCATGATCCAGAAATTTCTTCTCCTTCTATAAAATCATCAAAAATTAAAGAATAATTGGCTAAGATATGGCCAACCCAAACATCAGTCTTAGAAATGATAGATTTATGCCTCGGAGCATAATGCCCTCCCCCTAAACCTAGCATCACATTTCCTTCTCCTTGCCACTCGCCTAAAGGTCTCTTTCCATTTAGACCAAGACATTTGATTATTGTCAAGGCCCAAATATTTGCAGCGTCTTCTCTTACCCATTGTTCTTCAGTAGAACCAATTTCTAAGTATGCGGTTGGCTTAGATAAAAAAGGACCATGATGAGTCGTTTCAATAGTTATATCGAACTCTGAATCAATACCCATAACTTCAGATATTTGACATAGACATCTAAAAAGTGAAGCAAAACGTGGTGAAGGCGGTACTAGTTGTCCTTTATGGCCTCCAAATTCTCCCATTTCACCAGATGGTTCTTGACCTGGTAAGCCTATTAGATGGACGGTTAATGCAGGTATTTGTGATTTTGAAACATGTTTTGAAAGTACTAAAACCTCATTAACTTGTACACCATTATGCATTTCATGGGTTAGATCAATATTATCTGCAAATATATGATGTTTGTCACTTATCAACAAAAGATGGGCTAAACCCAAATTATGCTCATGAACAATTCCATGAGCCATTTCAATGCCTTTGTTCCAATTTGTATTTTTTAAAACAGCATGATACAGATTCATAGATGCTGGGTCTTGAGAAGATGCCAGCAATAACGTGACCATGGTACTCGAAAGAAGTATCTGATTCAAACTTGACGGCCGCACATTCAAAGACCCTGGGTCAATCAGAGGAATATCATGACATTCGAGTTCACTCCAACAAGAGTCAATAGAAATGATGATACTATAATTGTCATAGGAACTTCAGGAGAATTAGCGAGGTTAAATTTAGATTATAATAATATTTCTCCATATTCAAAACCATTTCCTACAACAATAATGTCAGGAATTTTATTTGATAATATTTGGATTGGAATTTGGATAGATAGAGAATTACAAGATGCCCGGATGGCAGGGATGCCTTTAGATATAAATTGGGAAAATGGAATAGGAAGAGATGTTTTGAGAACCTCATCTTCTATTAGCGATTTGAATATAATGCCTAAAAACTGCAAATGGCAAAAAATACTGACTGCAGAACCAATGGCCCTGAGTAAAGTGGGAGATAATATAGTATTTGCAACTAATAATAAAGGAATTTATATGATTAATCAAGAAGGAGAAGAAATATGGAGAGATCATTATCCAATTTGGCAAGGTTTAGGAATATCTTCGGAAATGAATCCAATAGTTTCCATAATTGGAAATGGTTCAGATTTGGTCATTTGGTCTGCTGCTGGAGGCATGATGGTGTTAGACAAAGAAAGAACATTAAAGATAAGTAAAATATTCAAATTAAATGATAAGATATCTAATGTCATATTTTCTAAAAACGGAGGATGGTTTATCATGATGCATGGTAAATCAATAGTAATTCTTGACGACGTCGATAGTGAGCCTTACATAATAAAAACACCAGGTCCTGTGTTGGATGCATTTTTTGAATCAGAAAAAGGAATATGGAGATGGACTGGTTGGAGGCATGATGGAAAACTGATAACAAAAAATAATGAATTCTCGTTTAAGGAAAGAGACAATATTGGAATTCACATATCGAATTCTAAGATATTGACTAATGACGGAGTATGGGAAGATTATTCTTCTTCCTGATATATCCCTCTATGTGCTTTTGGAGGGTCAGAAAGGCCACATTTCCCGCAAACTTTTCTGTCACTGTGAATTCCTAGGAAAACGCCTGGGCCGCATACAGGACAAAACTCGCCTTTTCTTGTAAGTGAGTCTCCCTCAATTACATATTTGGTGTGTTTAGCTTGTGAATTAGGACTTCCGTTTGGCATCATTCATCTCCTCCTTCAGATACTTCTGTACCAGATGCTTCGGGAATATCGTGTCTTGATTTGATGTAATCTGGCTCTAGATCAGCAACATCTTCCGATTGGTAAATTAGCGCCAAACCATTTGTTTTAGGCATTCCGAATCTAGTATTGACATTTTTAATATAAATCAAATCCTTTTTTGACCCTGGCTCTAGTTTCATTACCATATCAATCATTTTGGATAACGAAGGAGTAGGTGCATTAGCATGATTAAGCGTAAAGGTTATTTCTACTCTTCCGAGTAAAGCATTTTCTTTTCTCTCTATTATTTCCAAATTTTCATCTCCTAACGAATATTAACTTTTAAGGCATAGTTACCTGGTGTCGAAATATTAAGTCTTTTTGCTATTTCAGACCTAGAAGGGTGAAGGATTACTACAAAGCCTTGCCAGTCTGTCGTAACTGGAGCATTAGGGCAATGATTACATTGTGATATGCCATCTTCTAGAATCCTATTACATTCTCCACATGCAAATGGGACTTTTACCATCTCAATCACTCTCTGATAGCCAATCAAAACAACCTAACCCATCCATTTTACAATTTAGGCCTATTTTACTGGAACGCGGATCGTTTTGGTTTATTGCTTTGGAAACTATTCTTGACCTCACAAAGGAACCCTCGGTCAATGCTTTACCGGTTTGAGAACCTTCAATTCTGCGTATCCCAAGATTTACCTGTATAGGTTCATCAAGAATTTGAGATTTATGCAATAATGCCTCAATTGGACCAATTCTTACGAAGGCTCCGTATTCCGAGACTTCGGATACTGCACCATCTACAACCTCATTATTTTCCATTGTAAAAACTAATGCAGTAAATTTAACACTCTGATAGATTGCTCCATCTCCATGTATTATCTTACCTCTGCCTACTGCTTCGTGATTGAAAGTAACTAGAGTATAATGTTCATTTTCATCAAACCTTCCTTCGAATGCTTCATGTGCTAATTCATCGATGTGTTCTTCTAATTTACGACCACGACGGATATATTCTGCTGGTATACGTATAGTATCCTCTCTTGTTACAATCCTATACATTTTTTCTAACCCTCCAAAATAACCTATCCTCTTATTTGTAACGACGGAGACAGAGGAAAATCCTCTCGTCCCTCATCGGCTACGCCTCTAGAGGAGAGGTCAATTAGACCCCGCGACCGACACATCTCGTATAAGCACAACGGAAAGTAAGTGATTTTGGTATCATTAAAATTGTACACATACCTAGTTGTAAGTGTGCGTTTAGTGCGAATGTTCAAGAAGATTTCCAAGCCCTTGTTATTTTTGATGACAGTGGGCTCTTTGAGTAGACTACCCGGCGATAATCGGAAAATCTTCGTTGCTGTATGGGTAGTAATAATGCTTATTCTATCTCCAATGCTTTATTTCGATAAAAATACAGATGTAATCGATAGTTTAAAAATAATATCTAATACTTCTGACGGTGAATCTGAGACGTGGTCACATGGAAATCAACCATGGCCACAATTTGGAAGAACTGGCGACAGGATTAGTGACGTACCTCTACATAGTCCCTTAGGAGGAGCGGGTTTTGATGCGCCGATAAACGCCAGTGAATTATTATCTATTGTTGATCCTGAAATAAATTGGCAGTACGAAGGATATGATATTGGGACCGATTCCCTAGCAACTCCTATAGGAGATTTGAAAAATTCTATTACAAAAAGTTTGGAAGCTGCAGAAAGATGCGGTGATTCTTCATTATTCATAATCATAATACAAACGGAAGAGGTTGCCGGTTCTGACCACAGTATTCTAAAAATAATAGAAGGTGAAGATTCAGATGTCGCTTGGCAAGTAGATTTGGGGCCAACAGAAAAAATAAAAACAGCCCCTGTGATAGTCGATATCGATAGAGATGAGAGACAAGAAATAATTGTATCATATGACGCCGGTGGGAGTGTTTTTGTAGAAGTTTGGTCTCCTAGATTAACCTGTTCAGTAACTGGATGGACAATTACTGGTCATTCGTCAGAATTGTTATGGACATGGAATGATGAAAATTTAAGAATAACCAGTACTGAAGGTCCATATACAAGTAATTTATTTGGAGGCCACAATCCTACTACTCAATTATTACTTGCAGATTTGGACTTAGACGGAGATTCGGAACTTGTCCTATCCTTGATCGATAAAATCACAGATGAACCAGTAGTTTTAGCACTACCTCTACCAGCTACTAATTCTCCCAATCCGTTGTGGCAAGTCAGTTTGGACAAAGGCAGTCATCCTTCTGACCCAGCATTTGCCCAGACGGATGATTCGACAGGATATGTCTTGCTCACCACAATTGAGGCAAATAGTGGGAGTATGTGGGTTTGGAAGATAGAATCGGAAACCGGTGACTCTAGTTGGGATGGTGGTTTGAGTCTAAATAATCTCGATGGAGATAATGATGTCCCTCACATCAGACTTCCTGGCCCAATAATTGCCAATCTAGACTCTGATGAAGTACCTGAAATGATAGTCACAATACCTACTGATGCAGATGGTTCAGCAGGAGCAGATGGTGCTGAATACAGGGGATTAGAAATTAGTGATGGAGATGAATTGTGGATTTTTAATGCTGAAAATGGATATGCTGATGCCCCTCCAACGGCCCTAGATACAGATGAAGATGGCATTTATGATAGAGTTTGTTGGGTGACATGGTGGCAAACTACTACTGCAAGACATGGAGAAGTAGGGTGCCATGATGTCGGCGGATCAATTCCGAATCAAATATGGAACCGTGACTTAGAACAAAGCAGTGGGACGCCTAATGATGAAATAGCAGTTAGTTCGGTTACTTGGATGGATTTAGACGGAGAAGATGAACAAGATATTTTGGTCGCATATGGAAGATCACTCTGGGCATTTGACGGAGAAGATGGAACTTCTTCGGCCATAAATACAGAATGGACCAATGAAATTGATTTGAATTACAGGGCATGGTCATCCCCATCTTTAGCAGACGTAGACGGAGATGCGACGCTAGACATAATAATAGGTAATATGGTTATTTCGACTAGTAAACCAGATATTAGACCATTAATTGATGGCAGAAGCATAGAATTTAATCCTAATTCACCTGAACCGGGAGAAGTTGTAACTGTAACAGCTTTTTTTGAGAACTCAGGCACATCTGAAACGAACGAAGGAGTGGATGCAGTGTTATTAGCGAACGGTATTGAAATCGGCAAATATAGGTCTGAAAACTTAAAACCTGTTAGTCCGACTGGTTTAGGGACATTTGATAGTTTTGATGTAGAGTGGGCAGGGGGGCTAGGCGAACATGAATTTGAATTGATACTGGATCCATATCAAAATATTTCCCAGACAAGATATGATAATGATATTCAAAGAAAGATTTTGTCAATAGTTCCATCCTACAATGCATCATTTGAAGTATCTACAGAACCAGTGAGAGTAACGCCCGGAGAAAGTATAATAACTAAACCAACAATAAGGTCTACGGGTAGATTATCTGGTTCATGGAGCCTTATTGTTGATTCTAGTAACTTACCAGAAGGGTGGAGTTGGGGGGCAGATTACAGCCTCATAACCGAAGTTGAAATTGGAGTAGGTGAAGCTTGGAATCCTGAAATAACCATTAGTGCGCCTGATGATGCTTTAGGTTCAGATTCAGGATTCTTAATTCTTGCTTTGGTACTTGATAGTGACAGTAATATTAGTTTTTCATCAACTATGCCTGTAGAAGCAAATAGAACAAGAGGGTTGTCTCTAAGGGGCCCCGACGGGACTAGTTTTAGTGAAGGATATGGCCTAATTGGAGACAAAGGATCTGCATGGTTAATTATAGAAAATGTAGGTAATGCTCAAGAGAATCAAATAGCAATTTCATGGGATAGCACCAACTGGGGTTCTAATTTAGAATTATTTGATTCAGAAGGAGTGGAGGAGAATGCAATAATTCTAGGACCGGGAGAATCAAAAGAAATGTCTGCTAGATTAGCAATTCCAAATAACGTAAATTATGGAGATTCTGTCAGTACACCTCTAATGATGTGTGTTGGAAGCGGAGATGAAGAAATATGTCAAACAATTTCTTTAACTTTTGTTGCATCGGGAGTAATACTTGAGACAAATCATCAAAGATCCACTCCATCCAATGACTTAGAGTGGACTATGACTGCTGATTTACCAGTTGACAAAGAATTTCTAAATTGGTCACTAGTTAACTCAGGGATGCAAAAACAAGAATGGAATTGGACTACATCTGGACAAATATCAATTATTGGCAATACAATTAGTATAGCAGGAGACCCGGGATCTAGAGTTTCGGGAACTATTTATCTACAACTTCCGAATAATGCACCCCCTAAATTCCACCTGTTTCAAAATATGGAAGATTCTTCTAATTTCAATATGAAATTCTCACTTGAAGTATTACAAATATATAGGGCTAATTTAGCAATAATTTCTCCATCAGAAATGCCAATCTCTGCAGAAATAGATGAAGAACAAGTAGTAATATTAAGACTTGAGAATTTAGGTAATGGAGAAGATTCATATCATCTATCACATCAATTGATTTTGAATGAAAATATAACTTCGGACCCAGGAATTTCGGTTGTATTTTCCAATAATCCAATCACACTGGGTGCAGGTAGCCTCAGAACTATACCAATTACAATAACAATTCCTGAATCGACACCAGCAAGAGTAGATATAGAAATAAAAATTATGATGACATCCTTGGGCGATTCTTATGCCGATGATTTCAAGACAATAATACTCCAAGCTAAACAAGATCATCAGTGGCAAATTGATGCCTACGTGAATGGCCTTGATCTTGAGCAGGGCATTTACACAATCTCAACCAATGAAATATTTGAAGTTGACATATTTGCTAAAAATGTAGGAAATATGATTGATGATTTAATTTTGGAAACAAATATTGAAATTATCTTAGAAGAAGGAGATAATTCTTCAGGATGGTCTACAATCGGAGGATCCAAAAACAATGTTCTAATTAATGAAACTGTGTTAATTAAGGTTAATTCTACAGTGCCTTCAGGGGCATTGGTGGGGTCAAAAATGATCGTTACAGTAATGGCTATGTCTTTGGATGAAATGATTACAACATTTACTTACGAAGTAGGAGTAAATCATGAGCCTGGATGGAAGGTGCTAGCAGGCGGGACAAATTTAGAAATAGATAGTAATGGCTCAGAAATAAAATTAAATATATTACAAATGGGAAATAAAGAAACTAGGCCTTACATTTCAGTCTGGGTGGTTGGAGAAAGTGGTTGGGCTATCGAAAATCCTAGTGAAATGCCCATTATACCACCTGGTGAAAGCGCACCCTTGACACTTAACATTACACCATCGAGAAATTCCCAACATGGAAATCCTGTAGAACTGTATGTCAAAGTTAGAGAAGGAGATGCGAGTGCTATATCAGAAGTGACATTACCACTAAGAGTGGCAGAAATTTATGATTTTAAAATGACAAGTCATGGTCCATGGCAACTATCAAAAGTCGGCGGAAAATCCTTAATTACAATAGAAAATCTTGGAAATAGCCCTACCAAAATCACATTAGAAATACTAAGTCTACCGGAAAATTGGAGAATAGAAGGGAATAATATCATAGTTATTTCACCTGGTCAAAGGATAGGTATGCCTTTGGAAATAGTACCTTCAGAAAACTGGACTGGAGAGATAAAAACGATTAGAATACTTGCCCAAGATCCGCGGGGTAATCAAAGAGAAATATTGATTGAAACGAAATATGAAGAACAATCGTGGTCTAGTTCTCCAGTGATATCGTCATTGGCCGGTGATGATGCAATATTGGGAATTCACGGTACAACAAGTAAATCGGTAATTATAGGTGAAGGGGGCGCTCCTTTAGAGTGGACAGAAGAAGGATGGCGATTGCCTTTGATAAAAAACGGCTTTGGAAATTTAACGATTAATGGAAGTAGTAGTTTGACTTACCTTATGGAAATATTTCAGCCAATATCCAGAAGTGTATCATGTCAGATTTCAGGAGAAATCTCAGATATCCGATCATCATGCTCCATTGAAACTGGAAATGAAAGTTTTGATTATTTGGTTTTACTTGTTGATGATAGAGGTAATTCATTGGACTCCAGATATGGGACTTCAGGGATTAATAGCGAAGAAATCACCATAAATCTTAGTTCAGTTGGTTGGGAGCCATCTCCGGGAATGAGAGAATTGACGATAAAAATATTTGACTCATATGGTAAAGAATTGACTAGTGCTGAAAAATATTTTGAAATAAGGAAAAATGATTGGAATATTGGGCTAACTTCCGTTGATTTAACTGGAACAGGCGCTAGTCAGATAATTGAAATAACTGCAGAGAGATTTGGACACGGACAACTCATTGATGCAGATTGTAAAATTACAATGAGTGGTGACGAATACGAATCGATACAAAAAATAGATATGAGTACGAGATCTATTTTAACTCCTAAACCTAAATTTGATAGGCCTTTAGAGATTACCGATGGAGAAGAAATAGTAATAAAAATTGAATGCCTTTTCCCTTGGGACATAGATTCAAATCCAGGAGATAATGAAATACGGAAGGTTTTGACAGGTGGAAATCCCCTGGAAGAAGAAATAGACATAATTGAAAGTATTATGGCGGCACTCACTGTAATTTTAATTTCAGCTTCTTTGGCATGGATTAGGAAGAATCGAAAAGAGATGAAAGAATTCGAAGAAATGACAAGACAGAGGACTCAAAGTAAGATAAATTCAGAAAAAAAACAAGATGAACCAAACATATCGGAGATTAAAGAAAATGAGGAAGAACATAATGTGAATCTTGATGAACATGAATATATTGGTATCGAAGAGAATCCAGAAATAGAATTAAAAGTAGAACCAAAAGAGCCACCAGAAGAGGAAGTATTGGATGATTTCGAGCGTAGACTAAAGCGTATACGACGAAATAATTAGTTAGAGTAATTGGGTTCGATTGATATGGTGACCAGTGCATTCTATACATTTGATCCGATAAAGATAGATGTCGATGAATTAATTCAACCTATTTTGAATAGTATTAGAGGAAATCATGAGGAATTATTGAATATTCTGAAGGTGAAAGATGCGTTGCCTAATCTAATTGAAGGAGAAAAGGCAAAATATGATGCTGCAACCATGCTTTTCGTATCAACATTAGATTGGAAGGAATCTGGAGGAATTCCAGAAAAGCTATGTAAGGACAATATCAGAGAAAAAATAGGTAGATTTCCGACAGATGATGGGAATTCAATAAAATACCTATTACAACATACTTCTCCAGATGACGAGAGTAATGAACTTCATGATATGTTATCTAAATTAATGAATGGTTTATCTGAAGAAAATTTGGGCTACAATGGTTTTCAAATAGGAGTAGGAGGATTGGAAATAATGGGTTGGTTAAATACTGAAGAGATATCAAAACTTATTAAAACCATAAAAAGAGGTGAGTGGTCAATATCAGCAGACGAACCATATGATGGAGGAGTAAGTGAGATAATTAGGCATCTGATGATGATCTTAACCGCAGCAGAAAGAAGATCCTGTGGGATATTAATGAGGAAGCATGTCTGAATTAAAATTCTTTACCAGTTAGACGTTCGAACATATTAACATATAATTCAGTAGTTTCTTTAATTACATTTTCAGGAAGTTCGGGAATTGGAGGTTCCACAGAACCTTCTTTTCTGGCCTTGTATAGATTATCATGGTGGCCGCTATTGAGATAATGTTCTCTGACAAATTCTTTCGATAATTGTACAATATTCCCCTTTTCATACGATTCAAGGTCCCACCACCTATCCTCATCTAGGGTGCCGAATGAGTCTACTAGAACTGGTTCTCTACCTTCTCCCAATGCGAATTCTTTCTTACCATCGACATGTATTAGTCCCCTGGACAGAGCTTCCTTGTTGATTACCTCATCAATCTTAATGACTATAGAAAGAATTGAATCAAATTCATTTTCTGATAAATTAGAAATGGACAGAGCTTCTTCCTTGTCTAATAGGCGGTCGAATTTTTCAAATTTTGTAGAAACCTCAAGATATGGTTGTGGTAATTTTATCCCTTCAAACAACTTAGTCCCCGGTTCAAAACCAAATTCTTCTGCTGGCGCATCTCCTCTCTCGTAACGTCTCCAACCAGAACCTGCGAGATAATGGCGACAAATAACCTCTAGAGGTACGAAAACATTTTCTTTATTTCTAGAGA
>Ga0315320_10002676_pt1 | contig 14642 bp, 26 predicted proteins | sample M140m21515metaG_FD_203458 | JGI IMG/M metagenome (GOLD analysis project Ga0315320, IMG submission 203458) | Ammonia-oxidizing marine archaeal communities from Monterey Bay, California, United States - M1 40m 21515 | ecosystem: Environmental > Aquatic > Marine > Coastal | place: USA: California... | reverse complement strand
CCTTGGTTCTGCAAGTTTCCGCCAGTAGCGGCAGTTGCCCATGCAGCCGCATCAACATCAGGCTGGATAGGAAGTACAGTTGCTGCACCATTAACTGGGATTTCACGGAACAAACGAGCTACTTTCAGCTCATTCATGATTTCTTTCTCGATGAGATTAGAAACTTCCTGATCGATGTCTGCTGCGTTAGTAGTATAATCGATACCAGCTTTTTCTTGTAGATCTTGAGCAAAAGAAGTGTTGAAACCCTTACGAGTCATTACACCAAGAAGGTGAGCAGTCATAAAGTCTTGGCCCCACTTGCTAATGTCTGACTTTTCACTACGATCAGCGAATACACGCTTAGACTCACGCATCTTAGAGATTTCTTCTGACTTCTCTTCGAGGTCGCGCTTATATTTAGCAAGAGTTTCTTCCATGCTGGAATTCTTCTTGTTAAGGTCTTCTTGTACATCAGCAAGCAACTTTTCAGTGCCTGACTCAATACCTGTTTTAATAGCTGACTTTACAGTCTCAGCTTCTAGAGCTTTAGCTGCTTCTACTTCTTCAGCTTGTTTTTGTGCAGCGGTTGCTGCGGCTTTTTCTTCAGCCTGTCGAATTGCAATCTTAGCAGCAGTCTCTTCTGCCACCTTCTTAGCAAAAGCGTCCAGGTCGATTTCGGGAGTTTTTACTTCCGACATGTTTATCTCCTTTTGAACTGACTTTTCAGTTCCATCCGGTGTATCACTAGCTTCAAATGAATCTTCATCTTTAGCCAGAGACTGACCGGCTAGATCTACACTATTAGTGAAAGTTTTTTTGAACTCATTATATTCTTCAATAGAATCAAATGACTTCGCCAGAGAGAAAGTAGCTGCTTGGTTACAAGGTACCGATACTACTGATACTTCGAACAATTCAGCGTCCTTAATCTTTAATCCGTCGGTTTCCGATAGGTAATCAGCATCCTTGACTCGGAAACCAACAGAAAATGCTCCAAGAATGCCTTCTTTTACAAGCTGCGCGACATGATCAGGCGCAGACTTTGAAATTTTTGCTTTTAGCTCAAGACCGTCTGGAGTAACTTTTAGTCCAGTAGCTCGGCCAATAGGCTTGTCGTAATTGTGGTTGAAAAGAATAATAGGGTTCTTTTCAAAGTTATTTAATCCACCTTTTGTCCATGCTGCATGATCAATTGTATCTCCAGCACGGTCAAAATCGGCTGTGCTAGCCATACCGCAAATATGAACACCCCCATCGTCTTCATCGAGGGCTTTAAAGGTAGAAGTGAGGTTAAATATTTTTTCCATTACTTTTCACTCTTCTTTTCTGCTTTAGCAGACTTGCTCAAAGCTTCAAGAGCATTACCTGCTTTTGGCTTCGCTGCGGGTTTAGGCGTGGGTTCGGGCTTAGGAGGAGGGGTTTCCTTCTTCTTAATTTCTGCCCACACTTCCGGAAGAGAGTTCTCCATAATACTCAACATACGAGTCCAACTCCCAAAAAAGTTCAGTACAAGGCCTGCTCGAATAGGTGTGCGTGTTTCAATATGCTCATACTCACGCTTAGTAAGTATCTTACCTTCTTCTAACATTACCATTGATACTGCTTCGAGGACTTTTCCTCTTTTTCTTATGCTTCCCATTATTCTTCTACCTCCTCGACGGGGCGCCCGCCTTCATCTGGGTTTACTGCTGAACCTGCGATGTTTGCAGGAACTCTTAAATCATCGTACCCTTCTACTGAGTCAAAACCAAGAGCGTCTCGCGCTTCATTGGGAGAAATAATACCAGTATTTACAAGTGCAGAATAGTACTGTGACTGATCTCTTAACTCTGGCTGCAGTGCGGGAATATCTGTAATATCTTCCGAAAGCGAAAATCCAAAGTATCTTTCTAGTGCAAAATTCATTTTACGAACAATAGGAAGTATAGTTTCTAAGTAATACATTCTCATGTTTGGTCGAATATTCGCATTATTCCCTGAGTCCAACATAATAGGGGGAACTCCGAGTGCTTTTAAAATAATTTTTTCGTTTTCTGCAATTGCTGTTTGAAAATCTAATTCTTTAAAGTTTACATTTGATACGGAGTCAATTTCAATTCCACCATCTAAAATAAGGGGTCTTCGTCCGCCTGCGTCTGGTCTGTATCTAGCAGTCCAAGACTGTATCATTCTCTCTTTAATCTTTTCCGAGAGTGTGTTGGGCGACTTAAGTACTAACCCGGGCACTGCTCCATTTTTAAAAAAGTTATCTTGGAAGTCGCGCATACTACGGGTAAGTATCATAGTTCTAAGAGCAGGTTTTAAGCGGGACACTCCTCGGTATATAGAGTAAAAAGAATTATCTTTTATGTGAATAATTTCACTAGGCTTATAATTAATCTGCTCATTAAAAGTGAACTTTTCGATATAAGTACTGTCACTTGCGTGTATTGTCATTTTATTTGCTGGCAAGTGATAGAGATGGACACCGTCAAAGTAAATAAATATATTTCCATCTATTAAAAAATCTGTTACTAAGTTGCGACGAAAAGTACTAATATCTTGAAAGGGATTTGGTTCTTTATTGAGGAGTAGCTCGACTCGTGAACGCTTGATCCCTTTAATTACACTAGACATTCCCTGTACCTGAGCACCTACACTAATAGGTATTTCAGAAGTATCGTCTACAATTAAATTTACACCTCGATTAACAATTTCGAGATCTTCATAGGCCCTTTCGTAGCTCGTTATTTTTTCTCGAGAGGGTTCTGTTTTATGATCAAAGTATGGCTGTGCAGGATTTAATTTCTCCTCCACTTCGGGCGCTTTGCCAATTATTCTATCATACCATGCCATGTTTTTCTCTTTGAATCTCTACCCAGCGCATCTGCTTCGTGGCTGTCACTAGGGCTGGATTTCTGCCATACAATCTATGCAGTTCCAAATGATGCTTATGGCAAAGTGTTACTGTGTCGTTATACAGCTCCGCCCACTTATCTTCTATAAACTCATCTCGCCAAATAATAATGTACTCATCTACGTAGTGATCTGGGCGCTCTCTTTGTTTCTTCTTTAACCACTCCCTTAATAGAGGAGCTAAAGAAGAAAAGTGGTGAAAATCTAATTCAGTGTTTGATCCACAAATTTCACACTCTGTGCCCTTTTCGTACTTTGATTTCGCGCGATCCCTAATATATTTTACTGGATCTCTTTTGAGCTTTTTCATTTTGAATTATAGCCTCTGTAGGATAAATTGTCAAATACTATTTTTTACAGGTATCTTTAAAACCCACTGTTACTAGTTTCGAACGAATATAGTGCATATCTTAAAGCGTCCGCCATATGGGATGCTCGGTTATGTTTTGGCTTTTCTTTGGCTAAATTAGGATTAGAGTCCCATTGATACTGATCTAAACAACTTAGAACTTCTGAGCATCTTTGATCAACCAGTAATTTATTATTATCGGTAATACTTGCTACATGTGCAATTCCATCAAGTACGGATTTTTTAGCGTTGATGGTACTAATGTCATAATTTTGTGCAAAGTCAAATCGAGTTTGCTGAGCAGCAGAGTCAATATAGATATAGTCAATATCGAACATATCAATATACTCTTGTATTTTAAGGGCGTGTTGTTCCGTTGTTTTTTCGGCATCTAAATACTCTCCTAATATATGGTACTCTTCTTCGTCCCAATCATAAGCTATTACGCAGAATGCAGTTGGATCACGATAACCCACATCGAGACCAGCAAATACATCCATATTAGATATGTCGAGAACTTCATTATTAACGATACACTGTTCGTGATCGAAGTTCCATATCTGTCCTTCGTATGTATTAAAATCTGCTTCATACTCTTGCCTGAATTCAGCATCGGACATAGATTTTTTAGCTTCCGAAATATCCAATTCAGACATTCTCGGATTATCTTTATAAGTAGCTCGTATAGAGCACCACTCAGGAAACTCATCATTAAAACCTCTATCGTAAAATTCTGCGAACCAGTTGTTCCTGCCCCGAGGGGTAGAAATAAAGATAGCTTTAGAGTTATCTTTATCTAGAGTAGGTCGAAGAGCTACGTTGAACGCATCACGTCCGTCTGCCAACGCCGCCTCGTCAAATATAATTAAATCGTAACTTCTTCCTACACAGGAATCAACCTGGTTAACAGAACCCATTCGAACCGTTGAGCCATTGCTCAGTTCTATAACTTTGTCCTTAGCGTTGTCTTTTGTAACTTCTAAATCGAAGTGTTTGATTAGATTTCTTTGTAAGTCAAAAGAAATCTGAGACAGCGAATAATTGGGGGACATAATAAGAATATTGGAGCCTGGAACTAGGGATACTAGCTGCCCAATAATATTGGCGATGTATGTCTTGCCCTGTCTTCGAGAGACTGCGGCACAGACAAAGCGATATTTTGGATTATTTATCGCATTTATAATTGCTACCTGAGAAGGTAAAGGTGTAACACCGAGAAGCTCCAGGTAGGGAGTTACGGCTAGCTTAAGAAAGCGTGTCTCAGATTCTAAATTGTGTAGTTCTTCGGATACTATATCTCGACGACTAATTTCTACGGACATAACTACTGCTCTGTTTTTTGATCTTTTAAAGTTTCTTCGTTTTGTTCAAGCCAATCTTCTGCATCAGTACCAACATCATTTTGTGTTGCTTCTCGATAATAAATAATTATTTCTTTTTGTTGGCGAATATATCTACGAAGCTCTTGTAAATTGTAGGACATGTTCTCGTAGTCTAAAGGAGTAATTCCGAAAAGAACGTAAGATCCATCCTGTAATTTTTTAAGTTGGACTATCTGTTCATCAAAATTTTTCTCTGTAACGACAAAAAATTCTACGTCTTGTAAATTAATTGCTTTAGGCAAAGGAGGCTGATAGATCTCCAGTGTTTTATACTCAGTAACTGTTTTAATTATTGGTTCTGGAGCAGGCAGAGGTTGAGGCTGTAGCCATGAACATCCACCAAGTAACATAACTAAGGATAGACTAGTTAGAGTCCGCATCTTGCACCTCTTTACTTGCTTCTTCTATTGCTCGAAACACTTCCCTAGTACCTTTATTAATGCGAGGCTGTATAAGCCCGGGCTTTGCTTTTGCAAGTCTAGTAAGGTCGTGTCTCTTAAAAATAGATAAGTAATTGTCCATTTCTTGTTGCATAGCGTTATTCTTTTCGCCCAACTCTCCAATTACTTTTAATTGTTTTTGTAAATTTTGCTCAGATTGCACTCTTGCTGTTTCTGCTGTTTCAAACGCAGTTTCAAGTTTAATAGTGTTCTCTTTTAAAATTACATTGTTTTTTTCAAGCTGCGCTATTGCAAGATCTTTTTGTCCTACAACAGTTGTATGATAAGCATACCCCGCCCCCGCAAGTATAAGTGCAATAGGCAGCATTTTTAGCATTCCAAACATTAGGACTCCGTCTTAAATAAAGTAAATATACCATAAGCTAATCCAGCCCATGCTGCTATTTTCGCAAGACCCCCGAGTAGTAGAAAACTGCCACAAAGTGTGATAAGTACCACACCATCCGCAGTACTACGTTCACCAATAAGTTTACTTAGATATTTCATACGTGGGTACCTCTCTTTTTGTGCCCGTTCCAAGCCATAAAGCCTGCGGCTGCTAATGCCCAGTAAGCAAGATAATTTAAAAACTTAAATCCGTTTACTTCAATGCAGATGTCTCGAAAAAGTTTATCTGCCTGACTTTGGTCCATTCGAGTTGTGTTTGTTCCATCTTTCTTTTTCAAGCAAGCAAACTTATAAACATAGTCATGAACTAATCCGCCCATAAGTAGTACTCCGGTAGGAGATAACCACATGGCTAGAAACTTTGGTACGGATGCGCCATCAAATTCAAAACCTTTAGGAACTACGTACTCTTCACCACCGAGTTTAAAATGAAAGTCATCACAGATTTCCCACTGTCGTACTCCCATTAACCACATAAGAATACCTTTGAAGAATCCTTTATTTTTAGTCTGAATTGGAAGAGGTTTCATATGAGGCATTTCAGAATACTCAAATCCTACACGATGCTCACCTTGTCCATCAAACTTAGTAAAGATAAAACCAATTACTACTAGTACTCCAAATACTGTCCACTGCCAAAAAGTCATTGCTAAATCAAGTAACATTTCCATTATTTCTTACTCCCTACTGCATCTGCGGCGAAAAAGGCCGACACTAGTACTGCGATTGAGGCAAAGTAAGTGGGTGCAATATCTGCAATTAAATTTGCCGCTTGATCTAACCCGAACATAGAAGTTAGAAAAATACCAAAGGGGTATAGCAGAAGACCGACTAAAGAAAACCATGCCATCTTACGAATAGCATCTCGTTGAGCGTCTTTATCTTCGAGTTCTTTTCTTTTAAACTCGAGGTACATTGCCTGTTCTTCTGGGGTGACTTCTCCGTCACCGTTTGTATCTGCTGGGTGAAACTTCTCTTCCATGTTAGCCCCTAAATTTTGCTATAAGCATCTTGATTGCTACCGTAGTAGGCAGGAATCTCCAAGGATGGAATCTATGTCCCAGCTTTTCCATTTCTTGTTTGGAAACAAACTTTTTGCTCCAGTTATCAATATACAATTTACCAAACTTAAGCACAGCATGGCCTCCGCCAGTATGTGTAGTTACAAAACAAATCTTTGCTTTAAAAGTAAATAAATTAAGCCAAAACTTAAGCCATGATTTTTCACTGATTAAGTATAGTACTGTAAGAGAGTAGTCCTCACAATCTCCGATATAAGGAGCTTCTTTCATTATTCTCCAATGGTCGGATACTTTATATTGCTCTTTGTCGTACTTATACTTCCAAGTTTTATTAATATGAGATACTTCTAAATCAAACACTACCACTTCACCTTATCGGCCCAATAAGCTGCGCTCATTTTACCCTTTGCGATATTCTTCGCATGACGTGCTTTAAAGCTTTTACGCTTCGCTTTCATTGCAGCACTTTCTCCTGCTTTTGGCTTACCCGCTGTTTTAGCACCTTTTTGCCCAAATCGAATCGTTTTGATTTTGTCACCTACCTTTGCTACGACAATATGGGACTTCTTTGAGTGGCCTGGAGTTCTACGAGGTTTGTTGAATCCTTGTACTCTTGCACGTGCTAATCTTGGGTCTCTTTTCTTACCTTTTCTTTTTGCCGCCACGTTTCATTCTCCCTGTACGCTTGGCGAATGTTTTCACCATAGTTGGTTTTCCGCCGGGGTTGCCTGCAGCTCTTTTTCTTCTAATAGCTGATCGTCTTTGTGCCGGAGTCATTTTCGCGGCCTTAGATGCTGGCACACATTTTGGGTATTTTCCTTTTTTAGATGTTTTACGTCCACAAGCTTTATATCCCCCGCCCTTTTTAGGACGGGAAATATCTACCCACTTTTCTTTAAACCATTTAGTTAATCCACCTTTTGGCTTAGCCATTTACTTACCCATGCGGTACTTACCGCCTTTGGCTTTATAAGTTTTAACTAACCAACCGTTTGCATAAGCAGAAGGATATACAGCAAATTTTCTTTTAGTCTGAGCTTTTACCCTTGCATATAACTTTTTATTAGTTGGTACGGGTTTTTTCTTTGCAGCTTTCCGCTTAACCCTTTTTCTTACCGCCACGCTTCTTTTTCATAAGTGCCTTTCGCAATGCTGGAGGCAGCTTCTTTTGGGCTGCAGTCAATCCGCCCATAGTTTTCTTTTTACCCTTGCCCTTTTTAGCGGGGCGTCCGCGTTTTTTACCGTAAGTTCCTTTACCTGCTGGCACTACTCTTCTCCTTCTCCGGCGTCAACCAGAGCTTGCTTAAACTCATAAGCAGTCATATCACGTACTTCTGGTAATGGGAGAAGCAGTCTTTGCATAAAAGCATTTACTTCTTCCCAATCTTCTGCAATTAACCGTACTTCGTTATCTACGGTAATTTGCCATTCATTTGTTTTATTTAAAAATTGTATATTCATTAGGAAAATGCTACCATTAGTATACCTATTATTAACCCTATATTAAAGCCTATAGAGCATGCAAAAACAAAGTCTTTTGCAAATGATCTTCTTTGAAATTCATAGTTTATATGTTTTCGCACCCATTAGCCCATGAGTAATGTTACAATTACTCCTGCAAGAAAAATAATAAGGCTTCCAGCGCCTACCATGATTCTATTTTCAATTCTTTTTAAAGACTCTTCTATGTCCATAAGTCTATTAAAGGTTGTTTTCCAGCGTTCTTCGCACTGAGACTCATGTTGTGCCATCCCAAGCTCTATACTGTGTATTCTACTCTCCTGGTCCATTTAGTAATTTCTCCATGAGTTTACCGTAATTGCCCTGACCGAAAGGTAGCGCGCCATCGTTAATCTGAACATTAGTCTGATTACGAATATTAGTTGATTCGGCTTTTAATAACTCAGCTTGCGCTTTGATTTCGTCCATACGCATTTTATGTGCCATCTGCAACAAATCTGCTAAATCTTTAGAAGAGTATACTCCAGTCTCCTGAGCTTCTTCTAATTTACTAGCAATCATTTCGTCTAACACATGAGCAATATTGTTTTTGTTGCGGTACCCCATATCGAGATAAACAGTATCAATGTACTTTTTAACTTCTCGTTTATTTAGTAACTCAACTACTTGGTTTTCTGGAACTGCCATCATCTCACAAACTGCACGAATGTTCCCAAACTGCAAATAAGCATTGGCAATTTCAAGTCCCTCGGGGGATATTGTCGTAACTTCTTTTCCCATTTTGCAATTCTACTCCATGCCAGTTGCAAAGTCAAGTTTTATTTTTTGTACCTTAGTCCGCTAAAGGGTTGTCCAGCGCTTTTTGTAGTTTGTCTTCGAGACTTGTTTCTAGCTTATCCATCTTATTTTCAATGCGATCTTCTAAATCTCTCATTGTATCTCGAACATCTTTTTCCGTTTCTCGAGCAAGATCAGAAACTTCTCGGAGCCTCCCGTCAATCTCACTTTGTATGTCCTTCACACGTCCGGAAGTAGTATCAGATACACGCTCTATACGTGTAATATCATCTTTTAATGAGTTTTTAATATCTCGAGTGTAGTCTATAGCTTCATCAAGTTTTGTTTCAATTACAGCATTCCTAGCGTCGATTGCGCCTACATCAATATTTTGAACAATTTCTTTCATATCCATATAGTCTTTATAGACCTCAAAAGCCGCCCATGACGCGCCTCCAAGTGTAGAAAGGGCAGTAAAAACTATTGCAGCTTTTCCGCCCTTAAATGTCATTCCCGCAAATTCAAACTCCGCCATTTAGTCATTTCCTTCCCCCGTTGCTAAAATACTTTCAGCCATAGGGACTTGTGGTTTAGGTACGTCTTCAACAAACTGCAAGTTTCTTAAGTTTGCAATCTCCTGCTTTAGCCTAAATACCTCCATTCTTTTCTTTTCGAGCTCTAACTGATACAAAGTATTACAGTTGAGTCTCTCTTTTGGAGCTCCTATTGGTATATTAATACGAGCATAAACACCTACGTCGTTTGTTCTTACTTGAGGCATTGTCTGATCTACTATATAAGGACTATCATATCCATTATCTATAAACCCAACGACCCCGAATTCTACATTCGTAGATGAGCCGATAGCATTCTGGCACTCTAATTGACCGGACCTTATCCTATCGGATGCATAACTTTGAGGAGAAGCTGGCAAGTTCAAATTAAGAGAACTTGAATCGCTCCAAGCTGTTGAACATAAGAACAACAGCACTATAATTATTAAAAACTTCACAATGTCTCACTTTAGTTTTGAACATATTCGAGAAGATACTATAGAAGGTTCCTTCACAGTTAATAGTATCTTTGATTTAGAACAAATATACCTAGCTTTATCAATTTCCTTTTTACTAATGTATACTGTTATATTCTTTGTTTCTTGGTACTCCATAGGAACTACTCTGCTTTCAATTGCAAACCGTACAGGATTCCAGTCTTCGTCAAATACGTTCAGTTCGTAGTACCTTATATCTTCTCTAGTATTGAAAAGAACCATTTCTGCTTTTAGTACTCCTGCTATATGCGACATTTCTAGCTCTGGATAAGTAGGAGTAAACTGGTGGGCATTTGCATACCCACCCGTTAAAAGTAAAAACAGTAGGATAAATCTCATTACTTAGCAATACACTCCGCTACAATAAGTGCAGTATAGTTTCCTGAAGGAAATGACTTTCCAACACCATAATCTGCTTCAGAAGTTACATTAAACCAGACACTGCCTGCTTTCACTAGGTCAAATTCTGTGGTGTGTCCGTTATTGTAGATGGCTTTGTCTGTATTAAATACGGACATGGCTGCATCCGACATTTGGCCAGCAATAGTTGTGCTCGTCCAATCTACGGTGTCTGATAAAGATGGAGCAGCGGAAAAATTGGTGGGAGTTGTAATTACCGCTTTATACTTTGAAGCAGTAATAATGTCGTAACGGATAATTGGCATTACACCTCCATCGGCTGCTTTAGTACTTAACTTATCTACTGTTGGGTTACCAAACCTACCTGGGGTGTCCGATTGAATAACGCACTTAGATTCAATAAATCCGGTAATTGGAATATCAGCGCCTGCTGTGCTCGCGGTAACTGCTAATGCAGGAATTAATAATAGTTTTTTCATTTTCATAAGGTTTGAGTCCCTAGTTTAGTGCATTTGCACCCTTCGATAATCATTTATCGTACTGTTTTGTTATCATTTCTTCATGTAACTTTTGTTGGGCTAATCCTAGCCTCCTTCCTTTCTTATTTTTAGGTATCTGACTATCAGGGATCATGGGCATATCTGTATAAGTGCCCCCGTTTAACGAACTAGTATAAGATACCGGTATATAGTTCATTGCAAATAGGGCCTCTTCTTGAGCGGCCGCTTGTCCATCCATTGCGCCGCGATTAAGGCCCCCAAGCATTTTTTCTAAGTCTACTTTGACTTTTTTAATACGCATCTTGCGCTCATACTCTTCTTCTTCGTCTATAGCTGCTTGGCGTTCCATTTCTGCTAGTACAAGCTCATCCTGTAAAGGATCATTAAATTCTACTACGGGAATAAGGTCTGGGTCATAAGGAATTCTGTAACCAGGACAGGTGGGGTCACTTTGAGGATCAAAGCAGGGCTCATACTGATAAGTATAAATTACAGAAGGATCTGAAACACTTCCTGTACCTTCTACTTCAATTGAACCGTCGCCCCATCTTTCCAGAGGTATTGCACCAACTGGAATTATTTTGTAGATTTTATTGCCTTCGAGACCTGACCAATCATCAGTTTCCCGAAAGATATAACCATCACCTAAAGCATCTTCGTTCTGTACATGCACGAGCATGTCATCTTCAATATTTTTTACTGCTGTATAACGATAAATAACATTCCCCACAGTAAGACCAGCTTGCTGCGGAAGAATGTTCTGCATTACCCAGTTATAGGCTCTAGTCCCACTTTCTCCGTAAACTACGTCAGAGTAAGAGTAGGAGGAGTAGGCTAGCAACGCCGCCAAGAGCCCAACCTGTAGCCTTCGTTGTTTCGTCCATTTTACCTTCATCTTCTTCCTCTATTGGTTGAACTTCGGTATGGCTTTCCCATCCTGCTTTTGCCTCGGGACCTATGAGTCCGTCATATGGGCAAGGAGTACCTGCCATCATCATGGCATCGAACACTCGTTTATCTTGACACATCACTGAAACTGCTGCTACCTTCATTCCCATATCATAGAGAGTCTTGGCATTCTTCAGTTTCTCACAATTCATATCTCTTTGGGTAGTACCCATTGAAATACCCAGAATCTGAGTTTGTACTGCGCCCGCAACTCCTACTGTACAAAGATCCGAATTAGAAATATTCATTGTCGGTGTAATTGCCGAAGGGGGTGGAGACTTCAGTGTTGTTTCAGTTTTTGACGTTATGTCACTAGTTGTAGTTGAATCTGTTACTATTACGTCTTCTGCGGGTACTTCATCCTGTGCCAATGCAGGAACTGCTAATAACATTAGCACTAATAATTTATTTAGTTGGGAGACCATTTCTCTACCTTTATAATAGTTGCTTTAAGTACGTCTTCAAAAGAACCGTCAGCTGTCTTTACTAGTATCCTGTCACTTATTCCATTATTGTACTGAGGCGGCATAGTTCCAATTACTTCTAGCTCTTTACCTGTCTTCCAGTGTTTGTAAGTTACTTTTACCATTTGGGTTCTTTTTTCCATTTTCTACAATTATAGATTAACCTAGGTCGAATGTCAAGAACTATTTTTCTAAGCTAAGAAAGACGGAGGTGTTGGCCAGCTAACACTGTGCTCACTTTCCGGATTATCTAAAGAATTTGTTATATTTCTTAATGCGGTTCTATAGGTCTGTGCTTCGCTTTTTTGGGCATCTGTAAGTGCATTATCAGGGATTTGAGTCCAATCCGTCGAGCTTAGTAATCTAGATCTTAGGTTTCTTATATCTGCCAATACTAAAGCAGGGTCCCATACCCAACGAGAGTTTGGTATATCCCATGTAGCATGAGTATTTATTCTTGTGGGTATTTCCACAAAAGAGCCATTGCTTTTATCATAACAGTAGTGATCTATAAAATAAGCAAAATCGTTACACCTTTCATCATCAGGAACATCCTCCTGCATTAGTCTAATAGTTCTATATGTACCATCTTCTGATAAACCTATACCGCTTATTTCTCCTTGAGGAAACTGAAGTCCTACTATTCTTCCTGTGTCTTCCTCTACTGTCATTATTGAATGCATCATCGATTAGTTCTCCTATCTTAGTTGTGCTGACATTATTGTGCTAAAATTGTTAAAATACATAGTTGAACCCCCGTTACCAGGGCCAAAACTAACATCATTGTAGTACCCGTAAAATCGAGCTTGATAAGTCATCCATTTAATTGCTTGTATTTGCTCTTCTCGGTCTACTCCGCTACCTGCAACAAACATCTGTGTAAACTCGCTATTTACATACCTTCTATTAGATCCGTCGAAATAGATCTGTCCATTATTTCCCGAAACCGTTCTAGCTCCTTTTATGTTGGATATTGTGAAAGTCTCGTTTGAAAGAAATCGTCTACTATCTACAGCTACATCATCGTTTGCTGTCAGTATCTGTATTCCATAAGTATCTGCACCTGAATAAGTAATACCTGTCATATCTTTTACAACGAAGTAGTCCATAGTAGCATCTGAAAGATTGCCAATTGTTACCGAATTATTCTGACTCGTATAAGTGAGAGTTGCTTTTTTAAAGGTTCTAAGATTACCTGATGCAAACTGACAACCATAAAGAGTATCAGTGAGAGTTGCTCCTGTAGGAGGTTTTATAAATACCAAAGGTTTTAATCCTTGTGTACTTGTAAGATTCACGGAGGTACCCGTGCCTGATGCAACAACTACATAATTTATTAAGTCTTTGCTACTGTCTGTAACCAGGTAGGTTCCGTTACTATCCTCTCCTATTACTTCTATTCCATATGCCATTTTATCCTATCCTCAATATTACAGTTTCTATTCTTCTGCTGCCGCCCGTATTATTAGAGACTGTAATTGTACCTCCATTAGCAGAAGATCTTGCATACCCATAACTAACAGTGCTCGTACCATATGCACTTGATAAAACTACTTCCACCTTTGAAGAATCTGTCGCATTTGTAATACCTGTAAAGCTATGGCTAGTATTACCTGAATATATTCGACTATCATATACTTGTATGCTGGTACATCTTAAGTCTGATCCAAATACTACGCTGGTGTTATTGGGTCCGAAGATTTCTACCCCATATCCTGATGAACCCGAACCTCCAGTCTGTCCTCCGCCTCCTGAACCTCCTGGAGTAGTAGAGGTATCATTTACTACAAAAGTACCCGAGTCTACTATAGTGCCTCCCTGACTGCCTGTACGTATCCTTGCTGTAACTTGTAAGGACCCTTCTGTGGTAGTATCTGCTGTAGGGGTTACACTAAAACTTGCTGCTCCACTGCTATTAGTAGTTACAGTACCTGAGGTACTTCCCGTAAATTGAGTAGGGGATGTAATCGACCAATATAATGAGGTGCCCGTGGAGACGTTAGCAGTTGCAATATTGAAAGTACCAGCAGAACCTTCGTTTATACTTGTAGGAGTTGTAAGGGTGTAACTAGGTGTAGCGGTGGTTGTTTCCCACCTTATTGTTTTAATAGCGTTTACAGTTGTTCCGAAAGGATTGCTAGATGAGCTCCATATCCAAGTTCTAACAGTACCAGACACGCTAGAGGTTGCAGCACTACGAGCAAAACTAACTCCTCCTATTTTTAAAGTATCAAAAACAGTTGCGGAGGGAGCAGACACACTTCCTGTTATAGCCATGCTAACAGAGGTGCTGAAGGTACTATAATTTAGCGTATAACAGTTTCCTCCTCCAACAACGCCCGACACAGAGCTGTTTTGAGAACCTCCTGAAGTATTCGATAGCGTTCCATAACTAAAAAAAGTGCTATAAAAGTACCCGTATGCAAAAGTGCTCAAGGCGCCTACTTTTAAGTATTTTGTTTGTAAGATGGCCATCAGTTATACCCACACGTCAAAAAGTAAGCCTTTCTTAGTAGAAGGCCAGATTGAATATTTTCTTGTCATGTAGTACCTCCGATTGGGTTTTATAAACATAATGGCAATTATACAACAATTATCAAAAA
>Ga0315320_10002673_pt1 | contig 14648 bp, 11 predicted proteins | sample M140m21515metaG_FD_203458 | JGI IMG/M metagenome (GOLD analysis project Ga0315320, IMG submission 203458) | Ammonia-oxidizing marine archaeal communities from Monterey Bay, California, United States - M1 40m 21515 | ecosystem: Environmental > Aquatic > Marine > Coastal | place: USA: California... | reverse complement strand
AGGAGGATGTGTGAGATGTGGTCGGTAGTTGAAATCATCGTGATTTGGCCCTTGCAGGGGGTGCATTGATCTGGGTCACTCGGCTCGTCTGCGCGAGGACACTCTCAGACAGTATTGTAACGAGGAACCGGAAATGGTCACTCTTTCGCTGGGAATCGACCGATCCGAGCGGTTCCTTGCAGAACCTCGGCCCAGACGGCCGATTATTCGGACGACGGGCGATTTTCTCCGGCGTTTCGGAGTGAAACGACTCGTGAAAGGTGCAGGACATCATGCTTCGAATTTCAGCGCTCCTACCAGTTCTTGGGCTTTCTCTCCTTCTGATTCCCTCGGGGGGCTGCTCCAACGCCCCGAAGTCGGCCAAACCGACCTATCACCGTCAGTTGAATCCTGGTGAACATGCCTTGAAGAAGGTCGATCCCTCGACGGTCCGAACCCATCTGGTCACGGCATTCGACGAACGCGAAGCCGGTCTCGCAAAGGCACTCGACCAGAGTGCGGTCTGGTATTCCGCACCTTCCAGTCAGACACGCTTCCCTTTTCAAACCCAGAATGGTGCGATCAGCCACGAACAGGCTCACAAGAGCGTCGTCGCCCTGCGTGAGTCCCTCGACTCCAGCGTGAATGGAGAACGCTTCGCTCAGTCCGTGCTCGCACGGTTCGATGTCTACCAGACGGTGGGCTGGGATTCGCAGGGAACCGTACTCTTCACCGGCTACTACGCACCGATCTTCGAAGGAAGCCCCGTGCGTACCGAGCGATTCGATCATCCGATCCACAAGCGACCCGAGTGGTTGCTCACATGCCCCAAGGGCGTGCCATTCGGACGACGGCTCGGCAACGGTCGGATCGTCGATTCGCCCGAGCGCAATGAAATCGAATCGAGCGGCATGCTCGATGGAACCGAACTCTGCTGGCTCGACACCAAGCTCGACGCATACATCTGTCAGGTGAACGGTTCCGCATGCATCCGCTATCCCGATGGGAGCCTTCGTCACATCGGCTACGCCGGAAAGACCGAGCACCCCTACACCGGTCTTGGAGCGTCCATGCTTGAAGCGGGACTCATGACCAAGGAGGGGTTGAGCCTCGACGCCATCCAGTCATTCAACGAGCGTGATCCTGAGACCGTCAATCGGCTGATCACGCGCAACAAGAACTTCGTCTTCTTCCAGCATTACGAGGGTGACACGTGGCCTGCCGGTTCACTCGGCGTTCCCGTGACCGATCGAGCGTCGATCGCAACCGACAAGTCCGTCTACCCTCCCGGTGCCGTGGCGCTCGTCGATACTGATGTTGTCGACGGCAGTGGCGGAAAGCGACCCTTCGTCCGTCTCGTCTGCGATCAGGACACCGGTGGTGCGATCGTCGCACCCGGTCGGTGCGACCTGTTCATGGGAATCGGCCCCGAGGCGCGTACTCTCGCCGGTGGTCAGTACGCGGAGGGAACCATGTATTACTTCTTCCTCAAGCCTCAGGTCGTGGCGTCATTCGACGAGTGAGGGCTTCGTCCCGATCACTTGGGCGCCCGCACTGCGATCCGACGTCATCTGATCCGTTTCACTCTTTCGTTGCTGATCAGCGGCTCTGCGTACGGGCCCTCTCCGGTTCGGTAGTAGAGTTCGGAATAGCTCGATGGCCAGGTGCGTCTTCGTGTTCGAAAGCCGAGTGATTCCGATGACATCTCCTCCAGAATCCGGCATTCCTCGATCCAACGATTTTCATCGAGCGTGAGCCTCGTCTCTCCGATCGCGGAGCCGAAGAAGAGCCCGGCTGCCATCCACAACATGAAATTGAGCACGGTGCCTCTGTCCAGCCTCCAACCATCCGGGGCTTCGAGGGCTCGGCCGCATTCCGAACATGAACGAGTGGCTTTGTGAGGTGTCTTCGGATGACCGCATCTCGGGCAACGTCCCTGCTTGAAGCGCCGAGCCGGCAGGACGTGCTCGAAGATTCCGATGTGAAGATCGACCATCGGTATCAGCCACACCACGAAGACCCCGAGAACCAGCACCGCCCCTGCGGACTTGATGATGGTGGCCAGATCGAACCCGAAGGTTCCGAAAAGCGGTCTGATCAACGAATAGGAGGCGAAGGCGAAGGCGCTGATGGTCAAGACGAATACAGATCGAAACGCCACCATCGACCATGTCGGCGCCTTGATGCTCTGGCGCTCCCGGCTCATGTCGAAGCATCGTCCAGAATGATGCCGTATTCATCCCAGCGTCGGGAGACCTTCATTCGTGTTTCGTCGTCCATCGAAAGATAAGGTGCGAAGTCGCGTATCGCGGCTCCACTGGGTCGTCTTCCAGGTCGTTTCGTGGTGGCGTCGAATGCGACTCGCCGGCCTCCGCTTGAGCCGTCGAACATGATGTCGTTACCCGGGTCGCTGCACGACATCCAGTTGAAGAGCACCCGGTCGAAATCATCGGGTTCGATGTCCTCGTCCACGATCAGGATGAAGTCTGCCGCACTTGATTCGATTCCTGCAGCGGACCATGCCTGCTGCGCCTTCGATCTGATGGTCTCTCCATCGGAGAACGCCGGCATCGCGATCACCAACGTTCGTCTCGCGCCCCAGGTCGGAAAGACGTGCGTCACTTCGAGGGCGTCGGAGATCTGTGCTTTCGCTTCCGCGTGTCTTTCCTCGGAATCGATTCTTGGTGCCATCAACGTCTTTCCGGCGATGCCGTCGCCATCGATCTTTCGAGTGGCGTCGAATCCTATCTTGGTTCCTGATCCAAGTTGAGGTGCCGCCTGGTCGAGAATGTCCAGCGGTCCGTTCACGATCTCGATGTCCCGTCGGAAATCGCAGTTGCGGAGCATCGTCTCGAACAATGCCTTCTCTTCGTGAAGCGGCGCATCTTCGTCCACCACGATGATCATCTTCGTCCATGCCATCTGGCCAGCACCCCAGATCGAGTGCATCACTCTTCGGCCCTGCAGTCCGTAGGCCTTCTCGATGGCGATGGCCGCACAGTTGTGGAAGCATCCGAACATCGGGAGGTGGTAGTCGGTGATGTCGTGGACGATCGTCTTGAGCAGAGGCAGAAAGACCCGCTCGGTCGCCTTGCCAAGATAGTAGTCCTCCATTGGAGGAGGGCCGACGATGGTGGTGGGGTAGACGGCATCGCTTCTGTGGGTGATCGCGGTGACCTCGACGATCGGGTAACGATCCGGGAGCGAGTAGAAACCCGTGTGGTCTCCGAACGGACCTTCGAACACCGCACCGGGACCAAGCGGCTCATCAGTGTGGCGTGGATCCCAGCCTATGGGGCCGCATTCGGTGGAGACCCAGCCCTCGATCACGATCTCGCTGTTCGCGGGCACTCTGATGGGAACGGTCTTGGCCTGAACCATGGGGATGCCTTTTCCGTTGAGGTATCCGGCCATCAACAGCTCCGAGATTCCCGGAGGCAGAGGAGCGGTCGCTGCATAGGGAAGAACTGACTCGCCTCCCAGGCAGATCGCGATCGGCATCTTCTTGCCGACCTTCTTCCAGCTTCGCCAGTGTGAGGCACCATCATGGTGGATGTGCCAGTGCATCGCGAGGTGCGTCTCGTCGATGAGCTGTGAGCGGTACATTCCGATGTTGTGACTGGAGGGTTTCTTCTCTTCCAGATCGTCCGCATGAATGGTGTGCATTCCTGCAAGCGTGATGTACCGTCCCGCGCCTCCGGCCGTGCCCGATTCCTCTGCGTCGATCGGATACCCCACCGACTTCGGATCCCCATCCAGCGGCCAGCACTTCAGGATCCCCAGGCGAGTGAGATCCACCTCGCCTCGTTCCGCCAGTTTGACGACCTGCTGGCACGCCGCACGTTTCACCGTGCGTGGTGGAATTCTCAGCAAGGGCAGGAATTCAGCGGCCTTGGTGGCAAGCTCTCGAAGGGTCCTTGGTGGCTGGGGCTTCGTGAGTGAGGCGATGCGCGCTGCAATCGTCTCGTAGTCGTCTCCAAGCGCCATCTCCATGCGTCGATAGCTCCCCCAGAGATTGATCGCGACGGGAAAGTCGCTGCCCTCCACGTTCTCGAAAAGCAGAGCTCTGCCGCCCAGGTCTGCGTGGTCCGGATCGAACCCTCGAGCGGCTTCGCTTCTCGAGGGGGCTCGACTCTTGCTCATCCTGTCGGTGATCTCGGTGATCTCGAGCAGTGGTGACACGGCGGCGTCCACCCGTGTCAGTTCTCCTGCGGATTCGAGTTCCTTGATGAAGCTGTTCAATGAGGAATGTGAGCTCATGGCAGTTGAGAAGGGTAGCCGCCTCGGGATTTCCACGTCACCTCGAAATTCAAGGAATTTGAGACACGGTCAATCTCAGCCCTTTTTATGAGGGCTTCAGGCTTGATCGATGAAGGTTCGATTCTGTTCAGGATGGTTTTCAACCGGTATGATCGGCCGTCCGGATCTTCGTGCTGTTCACGAACGCCGGTTAAGGCGCTCGTTTACCGCCCCGATGCAATCCATGCAGTGGGTTTCCGAACAATCTGCACATTCATCTCTCTCTTTGGTGAAAGCACTCTCCATGACGCAGAGCAGTCCTCTTTCAATTGATCTCAAAGATGTGACCAAGACCTATCGAGGTGGCGTTTTCGCCTTGCGAGGTGTGTCGTTGCAGGTTCATCCCGGAGAGATCTTCGGACTTCTGGGCCCGAATGGAGCAGGAAAAAGCACGTTGGTGAAGATCATGATGACGGTGGTCAGGCCGACCACCGCTCGAGGACAGGTGCTTGGTCAGCCGGTTGGCCACAATGGGACGCTGGCGAATGTCGGATATCTTCCGGAACACCACAGATTCCCTCCATGGCTCACAGGTCGTCAGGCCGTCGAGTTCGCGGGCGCCATGTGCAAGATGCCACGCAAACTGCGCAGGCGAAGGACTGATGAGCTGCTGGAACTGGTCCACATGCGTGAGTGGGCAAAAAAGCGTCTCGGAACGTATTCAAAGGGCATGCAGCAGCGAATCGGTCTGGCGGCATCTCTTGTTAACGATCCTCAGCTGGTTCTGCTCGACGAACCGACCGACGGCGTCGATCCCGTGGGGCGCCGCGAGATCCGTGATGTTCTGACTCATATGCGGGAGCAGGGAAAGAGTGTCCTGGTCAACAGTCACATTCTTTCCGAACTTGAAATGATCTGCGATCGGGTCGCGATTCTGGTTCAAGGTCTCGTCGCGCGTCAGGGGACCGTCGCATCGCTCACAAGCTCGAGCCGATGCTACGAGGTCATCTCACGTGCGACGCCTGAACAGGCTTCTTCACTTGACGGCGTTGAATTCGAGTCACTTGGCGAGGGGCGATCTCTTCTTCGAATCCCAAGTGACGATCCGGTCGCGATCCAGCCGATTCTCGACCAGCTCAGGAGCTCCGAGGTCATGATCGAATCCGTTCTTCCAAAACGTGAGTCACTTGAAGATCTTTTCGTTCGTTCCGTGACGGATCCATCGACCGGGGTCGCTCTGGACCCTGGCGCGAATCGAAACACCGAGGCCGATGTCAGGTCATTCGAAACACCCTCTTCAGAGAGCCCTGACGGAGGTGAGTCATGATCCAGACCCTCGCACTTCTTCATGCCGCGTACCGCGAACTGAACGCCCGAAAGCTGTTCTGGGTCACCCTCGCACTCTCGGGACTGGTCGTGGCGGCGATGGCGATCATCGGTCTCAACGAAGATGGCCTGACCATCCTGTGGTGGCAGTTCGATCTTGCATTTCTGAACACCAAGATCATGCCCGTCGATGTCTTCTACAAGTTCATCTTCGCGCAACTGGCGGTTCCTTATTGGCTGGCGTGGCTCGCGACCATTCTCGCTCTCATCTCCACCGCGTCGATCTTTCCCGACATGGTGAGCGGGGGTTCGATCGACATCCTTCTGTCGAAGCCCATCGGCAGGGCGAGGCTCTTTCTGACCAGGTACGTGACAGGCCTGCTGTTCGTCCTGCTTCAGGTCGGAGTGTTCACTATCGCGGCGTTTCTGGTCATCGGCATCAGAGGCGGTTCATGGGAACCCTGGATTCTGATCTCAATCCCCCTGGTTCTCCTGTTCTATTCCTATCTTTTTTCGGTCTGTGCGCTTCTGGGCACGATCACGCGATCGACGATCGCCTCGTTTCTGATCACCATGCTCTTCTGGCTTCTGGTCTTCGGAGTGAATTCGGGTGAACAGGTCACGCTTGCCGGCCGCACCGCACTGGAGATCTCACTGGGGTATTCACAGGAGGATCTCAAGGAAGCCGTCGATGCCGGTGATCCCATCGAGGTCACCGAACCCTTGCAGGTCATGTGCGACGAGGATCAGGAGAGTCTCGACACCTGGAAGAGTTTCCACGCCTGGTTCTTCACAGCGAAGACGGTTCTTCCCAAGACCGGAGAAACCATCGACCTGCTGGAGCGCGTTCTTCGAGAGCGGACCGGGATGGAAGTGGGAGGTCCTCCCGAACGTCAGGAGATGATGTTCGGAGCCAATCAGAGAATCAGCAATCGAGAATTCGGTGAAAGACTCCAGGAGACCATGGATGATCGAAGCGTCACCTGGATCATCGGTACCAGCCTGCTGTTCGAGTTCGCCGTGCTCGGGCTGGTCTGTTGGTACTTCTCACGACGAGATTTCTGACCCAAGTTCGATGCCGCGCCGTCGAGCCGCTTCCAATGCTTGAACCAGCGACTCTCTGAGCCCGTCGCGTTCCAGACGTTCGATCCCCGCCGCCGTGGTGCCGCCCTTGCTGGTGACGTTCCTTCTCAGAGTCGTCGCATCACGCTCGCGGTGTAGAAGTTCCGCTGAACCACGAATCGTCTCGATGACCAGCATCTCCGCGACCTCTCTTGAGAGCCCCGTCTCGACGGAGGCTTCGATCCAGCTCTCCGCCATGAGAAAAAGATAGGCTGGCCCCGAACCGCTGGTGGCCGTCACTGCATGCATGCTGGACTCATCGACCGAGACGGTCCGACCGACCGTGCCCATGATGGCGGTCGCGGTCGCCATGTCCTCGTCCGTGGCCTGGTGCCCCTTTGCAATCGCACTGATTCCCATCCCTATGGCGCAGGGGGTGTTCGGCATCACCCTGATCACCCTGGCGTTGGGGCCGAGATGTTCGGAGATCCTGCTCGAATCGATGCCGGCCATGATGCTCATGACCATGGATGGCGTAGCGAGTGCACCGAGTTCGGTGGTCGCTGCTTCGAACGACTGAGGTTTCACGCCGAGGACGATGCCCGGGACCCCTTTGAGCGTTCTCGGGCTCTCGGAGACTGAAACCCCTTTGTTTCGCCAGAATGAGGCACGCAGGCTCGATTTCTCGACCACGAGAATCTCACTTCGCTGGAGTTCTCCGTGTTGAAGGATTCCCTCGAGAATCGCGCTGCCCATGTTTCCGCAACCCAGAAATCCCAGTTTTTTCGTTTCATGTTTGGTGTCCATCCTCTCAGATTCCTCAATCCTCAGGATCACGTCAACCGTCGATTCGACGAACCCAAAGCCTTCGCGATAGAATCCAGCCAGAACGGGAGCGTTGCACCGAAAATGATGACACTCGACTTTGAAGATCCGATCATTGAGATCGAAAAACAGATAGACGCACTGGAAAGCGGCAGCGAAGCCGAGCGCTATGCGGAGGAAATCGCACAGCTTCAGGCCACTCGCGACAGGGTCCTTTCCAAGACCTATGCCGCATTGACGCCCTGGCAGACGGTGAAGGTCGCGCGTCATCCCAATCGACCGCAATCACTCGATTACATCCGGCTTCTCTGCCGTGACTTCTGTGAGTTGCGCGGCGACAGGCATTTCGGTGATGACCGTGCCATCATCACCGGTTTCGGGCGCATCGGTTCGATGAAGGCGTTGATCGTGGGGCACAACAAGGGCCGGACCACGCCTGAGAAGATCAAATGCAACTTCGGTTGCGCGCATCCCGAGGGGTATCGCAAGGCTCTCATGAAGATGAGACTCGCTGAAAAATATGGACTTCCGATCGTCAGCTTCATCGACACGCCCGGCGCCTATCCCGGCGTCGGTTCCGAGCAGCGCGGGCAGGCTGAAGCCATTGCCGTAAATCTTCGTGAGATGAGCCGTCTTCGGACCCCCATCGTTTCGATCGTGATCGGCGAGGGTGGCTCCGGTGGAGCGCTCGGCATCGGAGTGGGTGACCGGGTGGCCATGCTCGAGCATGCCTGGTATTCCGTGATCTCTCCTGAGGGCTGTGCGGCGATCCTGTGGAAGGAAGCCAATGAACAGACGAATGAACTGGCTGCCAAATCCCTTGCCCTGACGGCACGCCACAATCTGGAAAACGGATTGATCGATGACATCATCCCGGAGCCATCCGGAGGAGCCCACCGAGACCCATCCCAGACCGCCCGCCGGATGGAGGCCTGGATTCTTGATCAGCTCGGGGAACTCTCTCGATTGAAGGCGGAAACGCTTGTCCGAAGACGATTCGACAAGTTCAGGCAGATTGGTGCCGTCACGACTCGATTCATCGATGCCGAGACTCCCGAGTGACCCTCACGTTTGACGGGGTTCCAGAGACTCGACTACTCTTGGTCTCACTGGTCCTTCTGTCGGTCCGGGTGTCTCCCAAACACTAGAAATGCGGTTCCGCCGCATGATAAATCAGCAGGTGAGCTCGCGTGGCAAAGAAAAAGACTTCAGCCAAGAAGAAGGCCTCCAAGAAGGCTGCCAAGAAGACTGCCAAGAAGACTGTCAAAAAGACGGCCAAGAAGCCAGCAGCCAAGAAGGCAGCCAAGAAAGTCGCCAAGAAAGCCGCCAAGAAAGCGGCTAAGAAAGTGACCAAGAAGACTTCAAAGAAGGCCGCCAAGAAGACGACCAAGAAGACGACCAAGAAGACCGCGAAGAAGGTCACCAAAAAGACGGCGAAAAAAGTGACCAAGAAGGTGACCAAGAAGGTGGCCAAGAAGGTGACCAAGAAGGTCACCAAGAAAACGACCAAGAAGACGGCGAAAAAGGTGACCAAGAAGGCCGCTGCGAAGAAGGTCACGAAGAAAGCGGCCAAGAAAAAGACCAAGAAAAAGGCAGCCAAGAAGAAGTTCTCTTCCAGTGCCGCCAGTCGCTCGGTCGCCGCCGTTGCCGCTGCCGCCGAACCGGATGCCGCCGGATATGTGATCATCAATGGACGCCGTGTGCGTATGATCTCAACCAAGGGTTTCTCACCGACCAAGAAGAAATCCTCCTCTGGCTCGAGCACGGATCAGCCGCTCCAGACCAAGGCGCCGCCCAAGCGCAAGACGAAGATGGTCAAGAAGGAACTCGATTTCTATCGAGACCTTCTCCTCAGCGAACGCTCTCGTCTGCTCGGTCTCGTCAATGGAATGGAGGATGAGGCGCTTCGTTCGAAGGGCGGAAATCTCTCCAACATGCCCATCCACATGGCGGATGTCGGTACCGATACCTTCGATCAGGATCTGGCTCTTGGCATGGCTGAAACCGAGCGAAAGCTGCTCAATGAGATCAACTCCGCACTCAAGCGAATTCAGGAGAAGAGCTACGGCGTCTGTGAAATGACCGGAAAGCCGATCCCCAAAGCCCGCCTGAATGCCAAGCCATGGGCTCGGCTCACCATTGATGCCGCACGCAAAGTCGAAAGCGGTCTTCATCATCAATGAGTTCCGTCCGCTCTTCCGAAACGTCTTCTCGCCAGAAGCGGATTGTGACTGATCCTCCCGCGTGGACCTCTCCAGTGGCATGGTGCACGCTCATGTTCGTCGCCGTGTTCGGAATCGGATTGGATCTGTGGTCCAAGGACTGGGCGTTTCGAAATGTCGCCGAGCGCCCTGTGGTGCTGGATCGAGAGATCATCCTCGCTGATTCCGATTGGCGCCCACCTCCTCACGAAGGCATCGAAGTCCTGCCCTTCGGCCTGTTGGATTTCGACCTCGTCATGAATCATGGTGCCGTCTTCGGTATCGGACAGGATCAGAGGACGATCTTCATCACGTTCACCGTCACTGCGGTCACACTGGCTCTTGTGATATTCGCGTTCGGTACCCGAGCGAGATCACACGCATTGCATGTCGGAATCGCCTTGATTCTCGCTGGTGGAATCGGCAATCTCTACGACCGGATCCTTTTTGGAGCAGTGAGAGATTTTCTTCACATGCTGCCTGGGTGGAATCTGCCATTCTCATTGAACTGGCCCAACGGCAGTCCCGGCATGTTTCCCTGGGTCTTCAACGTCGCGGACATGCTGCTTCTGTTCGGAATGGGCATCATCGTGTTCATGACTGGGACCTCGAAGGATCCGTCACCAAAGACCGGCTCAGTCCCCGAGCAGGGCGAGCGCGTCATCGATGCCGAGGACGAACTCCGTGGGTAGTGGGTCTGGCAAGGACTCCGGGTCGCATGCAGTTTCCAAAGTGAACGGGCCCACGGCAGTGCGCCGAATGGAGGTGCAGTGTCCGCCCGTTCCAAGGGACACGCCAAGTTCACGCGCCAGGCTTCGTACGTAAAAGCCCTTGTCGACCAGCATCTCAAGCTCGACCATCGGCCATTCATAACGCAGCAGCGTCATCTCGTGGACCATCACCGGTCGTGGCTTCAGGATCACCTCATCACCCGATCGAGCGAGTTGATATGCACGCCGACCGTTCACTTTCATCGCGCTGAATGCCGGAGGTCTCTGCAGGAACGACCCGGTGAATTGTGTGAGCGCATTCTCGAGGATCTCCAGAGATGGCACCTCTTTCGGTGTGATCCTCTCCTTTTCCCCCTCGAGATCATCCGTGGAAGTAAAGGCACCGAGGTCAACAAGGGTCCGATATCGTTTGGTGGTGTCCATCATCTTGGAGATCGATTTGGTGGCTTTGCCCAGTGCGCAGACCAGAACGCCGGTCGCCAGGGGGTCCAGCGTCCCAGCGTGACCGGTCTTGGCGCGGCCCGCTTTTCGTCTCAAAATTGCGATTGCTTTCATGGATGACATCTTCAGGGGTTTGTCCAGAACGATGAATCCGTTGATTCCGGTTTGGGAGTTGTTGGTTTGGCTCATGCCGTTACACTACTCGTCTCACTAGGACAGGTGTCCGAGCGGCTGAAGGAGCGGCATTGGAAATGCCGTGTACGGCTTGTCCGTACCGTGGGTTCGAATCCCACTCTGTCCGTTTTCTCGGGCTGTAGCGCAGCTTGGTAGCGCGCTTCACTGGGGGTGAAGAGGTCGCAGGTTCAAATCCTGTCAGCCCGACTCGGCAGCTTTCTACGGAAAGCTGCCGATCTTTTTTTTGAAAATAAACCCCCCTTGGATCATTTTCTGAGGGTGTTCAGAGCGCGTTTGTCCCTGACTTCGCGCTGATATCCGATCGCAGGCCCCGTTTTTGGGTTGAATCGTCTTCCCAAACTGATGAAATCGAGGGTGAAGCAATGAAATTTACGGCGATTAGCGCACTTGAATCTCTTGGATTGGGTGATTTGGATGCAATCATCTAGACCAGGCCATCGTTTGATCATCGATACCGGTTCATTCAATGACTGCAGCCCGGAGCCATCATCTTTCTCATGCTTCGAACAATCATGCCAACTCTGCTTCACGGGTCTTTCGGAATCATCTTGTGCCTGAGTCCGGTTTCAGTCGCTTCAGCTCAGATGATGAGTTCCGAGGCGGAAATGAATTTTTCCGCAGCCGACATCAACTTCTTCGAATCCAAGGTCCGGCCTCTGCTCATCGAACATTGCCACAGCTGCCACGCCTCGAATTCGGATCGAATTCGAGGGGGTCTCGTTCTCGATACCAGAGAAGGGTGGCAGGTTGGTGGTATCTCGGGGCCGGCCATCATTCCCGGAGATCCTGATGCCAGCCCATTCATTCAGGCGATTCGCTGGGATGACGAAGATTTTCAGATGCCCCCCAAGCGGCGATTGTCAGATCGTGACATCGCAATCTTCGAGGAATGGGTCCGAAGAGGTGCTCCTGATCCGAGAGTGACCAGGACGCTGGGCACTGATGAAGCCAAAGCCCTCGCGATCCCCGGCGGCGGAGTCCCCAAGTCGGCCGGTGATGACCATTGGTCATTTCAGCCAATCACCGACCCACCGGTTCCCGAGGTCGGCAAACCCGGGTGGTGTGACGACGACATCGATGCATTCATTCTCGCCAGGCTCGAAGCCGAAGGGATCAGTCCCGTACGCGATGCGGACAAAGCAACGCTTCTTCGGCGCCTCAGCTTCGATCTCAGAGGGCACCAGCCTACCGTCGAAGAGTATGAAGCCTTCATGTCCGACCGCTCGCCTCTCGCGTTCGAGACCGCGGTCGATCGTTTCCTCGATTCCCCTACGTTCGGCGAACGCTGGGGAAGGCATTGGCTCGACGTGGCTCGCTTCGCGGAATCCAGTGGCAAGGAAGTAGACCTTCCGTACCACCAGGCCTGGAGATACCGCGACTGGGTCATCAACGCACTCAACGACGACATGGCGTACGACGATTTCATCGTCGCTCAATTGGCCGGTGACCTGCTTGCTGTCCGTAGCGTGGAGGACGCGGCGGACAATCTCGTGGCGACCGGATACCTCGCGGTCGGAACCAAGAGCCACAATGAACGAAATCGCAGACAGTTCGTTCTCGATGTCGCGGATGAGCAGATCGATGCAGTCACGCAGGGCCTTCTCGGGCTGACCGTCGCGTGTGCACGATGCCATGATCACAAGTACGACCCCGTCTCTCAAAAGGATTACTACCGTCTGGCAGGGGTGTTCACGTCGACCGAGACCCTCTTCGGGGGGAGCCAGAGCAATCGTGCTCTGAAGTCGGACATGTACACGCTTCCGCGTCTTGATTCCATCTCACTCGGACTCCCCATCCCGGTCGAGGTGAGGCAACGGGCCGAAGTCGCGGAAGAACGCTTTCTGAACGAGATCGAAGGTCTGCGCGCCCAGATCGAACGTGAGGGCCGCGGCAGTCAGGCGGTTCAGCGACTCCGCCAACGAACCAATGCTCTCGCACCCATCGCCGATCTTCTCGAGCGTTATGACGAAGACGGCATGCCAACCGAGAAGATGCGCACCGCCATGGGGGCGCGCGAGCGTGAGACCCTGATGGACGTGCCACTTCTTATTCGTGGAGAACTGGACAAACCTTCGGACGTCATGCCACGTGGGATTCCCGCCATCGTCCACCTCGAACAGCCGATCGAAGTGGGTGAAGGAAGTGGCCGATACGAATTCGCGACCTGGATAGCTTCAGAATCGAACCCGCTTACTGCTCGGGTGATGGTGAATCGTATCTGGTTGCACCTCTTCGGTAAGGGGATCGTGCCTTCCACTGAAAACTTCGGACTTGAGGGCATGCCTCCGACTCATCCGGAACTTCTGGATCACCTTGCCTCGCGCTTCATCGACTCCGACTGGTCGCTCAAGACGCTCATCCGTGACATCGTGACCTCACATGTCTATCGACTCTCTTCGCGTGAGAGCACGCGTGCACTCGCGCTCGATCCCGAAAACCTGCTGATCTGGCGCATGTCTCCGAAACGACTGGAAGGCGAAGCCATCCGGGACGCCATTCTGCATGCATCAGGAAACTTCGATACGTCACCGCCCTCGGGATCCATGGTTGGTTGGGGTGGGGCTCAAAGACTGTTTCAAGCTGGAGCATTGGAGGAGATTCAGAACGCGTCCGTCGTTCGTTCGGTCTATCTTCCACAGGTCCGAAGCGTGATGCCGCCGTTCCTGGCGGTCTTCGATGGGGCGGAATCCTCATTTGTCGTGGGGGATCGACCCGAGACAAACGTTCCAGCTCAGGCACTTTTCCTGTTGAACAACGAATGGGTCATCACCCAGTCAGATGCCATGGCCAACGATCTTCTCAAGCGACGCATGAGCGATCAGGACCGGATCACGAGCGTGTTCGAAAGAACGTTGGGTCGTCGTCCCACTTCCTCCGAGCGGTCTGCCACTCAGGCCTTCTTCGTGGATTTCGGCGCCATGTTCGACGACGGCACCGCACTGAACGAGAGTGCCATGTATGGAGATCGTTTCGCTCGAATGTCCCCCCAGCGGCGTGACGCGTTGATTCGGCGTCGAAAGGCCCGTGGCGAGGAAGTCGCAGCGATGATGAGCGCAAGGCAGGCCGCGCTGAGCGCCTTGTGTCAGTCGCTTTTTGCAAGTGCAGAGTTTCGTTACGTGCGTTAGAGGAGTCTCAGATGTCATCGAATCAAGAAGGTTTCTGTTCGAATCGAACGTTCGCGTGCTCGCGACGTCAGATGTTGAAAAGCGTCTCGTCCGGGTTCGGAATGCTCGCGTTCGCAGGTATCGCGCAGGCGATGTCTTCACGGTATTCGTTGCAGGACAATCCACTCGCACCGCGTGACCCCCATTTTACGCCACGTGCCAAGCGGGTCATCTTTCTGTGCATGTCGGGCGGACCAAGTCACCTGGACATGTACGATTACAAACCGAAGCTGATCACCGACACCGGCAAGTCCCTCGACAACGGGCGCCGGCGAGGAGCGAAGCTCATGGGATCGCCGTTCAAGTTCTCTCCACGTGGTGAATCCGGGATTCACTACAGCGAACTGGTCCAGAACATCGGTTCGCATGCCGACAAGATCGCGTTGCTCAAGGGAATGCACACAGATGTCCCGGCACATGCGCAGGCGACGATCCAGATGCATACGGGTTCATTCCAGTTCGTCCGGCCATCGATGGGTGCCTGG
>Ga0315320_10002667_pt1 | contig 14669 bp, 10 predicted proteins | sample M140m21515metaG_FD_203458 | JGI IMG/M metagenome (GOLD analysis project Ga0315320, IMG submission 203458) | Ammonia-oxidizing marine archaeal communities from Monterey Bay, California, United States - M1 40m 21515 | ecosystem: Environmental > Aquatic > Marine > Coastal | place: USA: California... | reverse complement strand
CAAATGTGCCCTTTTTTACTTCCCCTGCTCCTTGCTGTGTTGGTTGTTCGCTGGCGGCACCTCTGGAGAGTCCTGTCACTGAGAAACTGCCATCCACCGCCCGCTGTACTAAGCTTAAGCCTTCCTGGCTGGCCACAATGGTGTCCATGGACTGGTCCGGCTTGGTGCTGTTGATGTGCCAATGATTGTGAGCGCGATTGAGGGAACGAGCCATGATTTTTGGTGTCCAATTTCCTGTGGCTGGTTGATCAGGAATTGGATAGGCCAGTAGGCGAATACCGCCATTGGCAACACCGTTAAGCGGGGTGACAACAAGTTGATCACGTCCTGTTCCCAAGACATCAGCAAATCGCATCCGGTGTGTCCAAGCTTCGGCACCAATGGGATGAACCGTCCAAGGTTCCTGCAGAGAGTTGCCTCGGTTGATCCAGAAAATCTCTCCACCACTCTTTGGCCATCCTGCCCCCATCGCGAAGTCGACTTTCCCATCTTTGTCGATGTCACCAGCAGTGATGCAGACATGATCTTTTGTAACAGCATCACTGATCATGACGTGTTTTTTCCAGTCAGGATTCCGATACCACATCGCTTCTCGTTCGCTAATAGCGACAACATCCAAGCGATTGTCACCATCAACATCCGCAGCTGTGACTGCGTAGCAGACCTTGCCTAGATTCGGATCGATCACGATCTTTTCGAAGCTCAACTGCTCAGCGAATGACTTTTCTATTGGCAGTACCAAAGGCAACGTCATCAAAAAAGAGATCGCTAACGCGTTTGAACGATGCATGAGGTGGCTCCGCAAAGACAGGGTATCGGTGTGGTCCAGTGTAATGATTGGAGTTGATAGTTTAGCGAGTTTGTTAGCGGCCAGTAGTGAAACCTGTTGAAGCAGTGCTCTGTTCACTACTTTGCAGACACAAAAAAAGGGCGCCCCGTTTCCGAGACGCCCTTGAATGAATAACTGCCTTTCAGCAGTTTGCTGAATTCACGAACATTACTATTCGTTGGTTTCTCTGCCAAGCATCATCATGATGGGAGCTTGAGCACCTGCAGCGTTATAGGTGTAGCCAGCTTCCAGGGCCCGGTCGATCCGTTCCTTGGTCTCTGTCAGGTGAGCCTTGGTGTAGGCATCCATCTTCTTGCCACACTTATCAAGTGAACCTTGAATTTTGCTGGAAAGCGCTCTCAATTCCATTCTGGCAAGATTGCTGATGGGTTTGTGTGCTGCAGTGTCGTCGGATGATCCAAGGATCAGGTCGACGAGCCGTTGCATGTGCTCACGTTGAAGGTTTCTTCTCAGTGAGGAGATCATGGGCTCGCGATCATTACGTCCATCTGGGCACTCCGCCTCCAGCTCACTCCAAACCGTTTCATTGATTGATGAAAGCAGTTCAGGTAGCGTCAAGGTGTCGACGTCAGCAGGCAGTCGCAACTCGTTGTCGTAAACCCTTCGCAGAGTGGTCGGGTTCATCAACAACGTCAGAGCGGATGCCTGAACACCCAGGATTCGGTCGTGGATTGGCCAAGTTGCTTCGTTGGACATCGCACCACGTGAGCCACCATCCAACCATTTGTCGACACTCATTCGTTCGAGCAGTTCTGGTGTCAGGCCATACGCATCGTCGTTGAACGAGGTATCGATCACAAATTGCAGAGCAGCTCGCTGCTGGTCAGCAGGAACGACCTCAACAGGTGGGCGATTACCTGGATCACCCTTCTTGTCACGGTTGATAAATGCTCCACCGATCCAGTTTGCCATCATGTTCATGGCACGTGTTTGCAAGCTGAGTGTCAGCTCATAACCACGACGGGCTTTCGCCCAGCTGTCACCGTCTTTGACAAACTTATCAAGGATGCGTTCTCGGTACAGTTTGATCAGCTTTCGCTGCTCATTGGCGTAGTCGAGAGGATCCTTCGAGAAGTCATACCGGCGAGCCAGTGGATCAGGACCGTTGGTGTCTTCATCGGTAGCGTATTGCAGTTCGGGTTCATTGCAACGCTTTAAGATTGATGCGAGCTTCTTGTCGTCGGAAGTGTAGCCATACTCGATCGCCCAGTAATCGTACGGTCCGATGTCAATCATCCCGTAATCGCCTTGGACTTCACCAGATTCAAGTCGGTAGTTGATGGGGGTGTAATCCATCACCGATGCAGTGAACGTCTTATTGCCTTTGACATCCTTGCTGTTGATCTCGTCGAGAGTCAGCAAGCCGGAGGCTTTGAAGTTATGACGAAGGCCGAGGGTGTGTCCGACTTCGTGGGCAACCAGATCAGCGAGCAGAGGACCGACGAACCATTCCGGCATGCCATCGAGCATTGGATCAGCAGGTGCCGTGGGTTTCTTAGCCACAGCTTCGCTGTCTTCCTTCTTTTCTTCGGCTCCTTCTTCTTTCTTCTCTTGGTCATCCTTCTCGGCTTCTCCATCCTTGTCGTCTTTCTTGTCCTTGTCTTCCTCGGCTTTCTTGTCGTCTTCCTTTTTCTTGGACTGCTCCTTCTTCTTTCGCTTCTTTTGCTTCTCGGATTCTTCGGTCGCCATCAGCGACAAGGCCCAGTCCATCCGGGCTAAGGCGAGGTCCAAGTTGCGACCGCTGGCAGCCATGCACAAACCATTTTTTTGGCTGACATGCCCGTACAGACCATCAAATTCATCGTCGCCGAGCAAGGCAGGATCCGCTTGGGCGAATTGATAACCTGCCATCGGAAGTTGGGACTGCCGTTGAAACTCACTACGAAGATAGTTTGCCTTCTCCGCGGGAGCCAAACGTACACGCGGGTCCCAGCGTGGATTCTTTCCAAGCCATGCCAGCGTCTCAGCTGCCATGCCTTCCATTGCCAGCTTAGGCATCAGGTCTTCGTAGTTGTAATTGAAGTGTCGGATCCAACCGTCGGTCAAGATAATGTCAGCGTCGAGGATCTCACCCGTGGATGGGTGTACGCGGCTGGGCCCAATTGCTGTTCCCACATCGTTGTTCAACCAGCGAATGAAGTTGTAGCGAACGTCCTCAGGATCTTTTTCCATGTGAACACCGCTTTGGGCGTCTTGATACTCAATTACGATCGCGTCGATCAAACCTACTTTTTCGAATGCCTTGTTCCAGTAATCAACACCAGCTTTGATCCATCGGCGATAGCGGACGGGTGCAGTGTGCTCGACGTAGAAGCGAATTGGCTCTTTCGGAGGACTGAGTTGAAGGCTTGGATCACGTTTCTGCAATTTCCAGCGATTGATGAAACGAACACGAGTATCGTCATCCTCGTACCGGCTCAAATCAGAGAACGATGTTGTGAAGTAACCAACTCGCTCATCAGCTTTTCGGGGCTTGTACCCTGCTGTGGCACTCGGGACTTCGCTAAATGAGTAGTGAATCGTTTGCAGGCGGCCAGTGCTTCCCACAATCTCAAAAGCGATTTCGACATTCCCTGGGAATACCTTGGCGGAGGCCAACTTCGTGATTCGGCTGTTGCTGATACGAACCGACGGTCCGAAGAAACGACTCGCGTTTCCAACCAGCAGTGAATCCAAATCGATGACGGGGCCACCGGTTGGTCCTAACGCAAGGATTGATACATCCAGCAACACGCGATCGGTGAACAAACGCTTCACGGACGCTTTGCTTTCGGCATCGCCGGTGGCTCTGATATCCAAATTGGGTGCTATCAGGGCCAAGCGATCACCGTAGCGACGCCATTGAACGACCCAGTCGCCAGACTGCAGGCCGGCGTACTTGTCACCGCTGCTCACAGTCAGAGCAATAAAGTAGTTCTTCCCCATGAAGTTTTTGGGCAATTCACCCAGCAACTGAGCATCCTTGTCCTTTTTCCACAGAGTAAAGAGACCCTTGGGGTTTTTCTGGTCATTTACGGCTAACTTGGTGTAGCCCTCGGAGACCTTGTCGAAAGGGGCTAGAACTGCCTCGGCGTTCGCTAACGGAGCGAAAGCGAGGGCGAGAGCAATGAGTTTGTAGTGGTATTTCATTCCGGACACTTAATTTAAGGATTGGATTCCTTGGGAAGGTTAGGTCACAGCAAAGCGCTGCAAGGAAAAGCAACGCTTTTTGAGTCGAATCGTAGTAGACGGGAGATGTCCACTGTCTTCAACGCGCGGGGGAGGTGCTTAGTTCAGCACAACCTACCGTTTTATCCGATAAAGTCGGGGGAATCCAAACATTCTTTCCCACTTCTTCGCATTGTTTCGGCTGAAGATGCCTGAAAAACAGGTCAGTTCGGCTCTCCGAAGTGATCTCGCGGCGGACATTGACGGTCTGCCTATAGACGCCGACAATCTGTTGACGCCGACAATTCACGCACAGGCTTTTTCCCTGTGCCGATGCCGGGCAGACCCGGTTCACCACCCTCACCATCGAGAATAGGCCGAATGAATCCTTTGCAGCAGCAAGATCCAGCAGTCTGGGACGCGATTGAAGCCGAAGCGATCCGCCAGCAGGATGGCTTGGAAATGATTGCCAGCGAAAATTACACCAGCTTGGCGATCATGCAGGCCGCTGGCAGCGTTCTGACCAATAAATACGCCGAGGGATATCCGGGCCGCCGATATTACGGCGGATGTGAACACGTCGATGTTGTGGAGAATATCGCTCTTGAGCGGGCTCGGCAGCTGTTCGGCGCCGAAGCAGCCAATGTGCAGCCTCACAGTGGGTCGCAGGCCAATACGGCCGTGTACCTCAGTTGTCTGGAACCGGGGGATCACGTCCTGGGACTTGATCTGGCTCAAGGTGGACACCTGACCCACGGGATGAAGCTGAATATCAGTGGTCGGCTCTACAACTTTCACAGCTACGGAGTCGATCCGGAAAATCACCGTCTCGACTTCGATCAAATCGCTTCATTGGCACGAGAGCACAAACCGAAATTGATTGTGGCTGGAGCGAGTGCCTACCCTCGCGAAATCCCACACGACAAGTTCGCTGAAATTGCAGATGAAGTGGGTGCCCGATTGTTGGTTGATATGGCCCATTACGCGGGACTGGTCGCTGCCGGGGTTCATAATAGCCCTGTACCGTACGCCGATTATGTCACCACCACGACGCACAAAACGTTGCGGGGACCCCGAAGTGGTCTGATCCTATGCAAGGAAGACCACCTGAAATTGGTCAACCGAAATGTGTTCCCCGGAACGCAGGGTGGTCCGCTGATGCACGTGGTCGCGGCCAAAGCTGTTTGCTTTGGTGAAGCCATGGAAAACGATTTCAAGGTCTACGGGCAAGCCGTGATCGACAATGCCAAGGTTCTCGCAGAGACGCTGATGGCCAACGGTTTGCCTCTCGTGAGTGGGGGGACCGAGAATCACTTGATGCTCGTCGATGTCACTGCTGCGGGGCTTGGCGGAAAGAAGGCTGAGGCAGTGTTGGACAACTGTGGCATTACCGTCAATATGAACATGATTCCGTTTGATACGCGGAAACCGATGGACCCTTCGGGGATCCGGATCGGAACCCCCGCGCTCACCACGCGCGGGATGGGACCGGAGGAAATGAAACGTGTGGGTGTCTGGATCCAGCAGGCGTTGAGTAATTCAGACGATTCTGCGATGCATGAAAAGATCCGTGGCGAAGTGCGTGACATGTGTGAAGACTTTCCCGTTCCCGCGGGACGCGTTGCGACCGCCCCGGCTTGCTGATCCATCAGCGTTTCAGATTTTTTGAATCGCTGGGCCCAGATACTTTCCACCCGACGTACCCCTAAATCCGTTCAATGCACAGAATTCTGATCGCTGATGACAACGACGCTAATCGGGAATTGCTCGAGGCCTACCTCGTGAATGTTGACTGCGAGATCGAGACATCGATTGATGGTCAAGACACGTTGGACAAGGTCGCATCATTCAATCCTGATCTGGTTTTGCTGGATGTCATGATGCCGCGGTTGAGCGGATTTGAGGTGTGTGAAAAGCTGAAAGGGAATCCCGAAACCAGCCGTGTCATGATCCTGATGGTCACCGCGCTGAATGAGTTGGGTGACATCGAGCGTGCTGTGTCAGCTGGTACGGACGACTTTCTCAGTAAACCGGTCAATCAGGTTGAGTTGCTCAAGCGGGTTGAGAATATGCTCAAACTCAAGGGAACCGCAGACGAATTAGAACGCTTGCGGCAGTACATTCAAGACATGGAAGAAAGCAACTGAACTCAGTTGCTTTTCGTAGATTTTCACCGCGGCCGTCAAAGCAGCTTTCGGGGATTGCCAGCCTCAGACCGTTGGCTTGCGATCAGCATCAGAGGTGGGACGTAACGGATCGTTTTTGTTGAGATCCAGTATCGTTTTCACGACGTCGATCATCTGGTCCAGTCTGAACGGTTTGAATAGCACGCATTTTGGGTGAAGCCCGTTCTGCCGTGCTTTCACGATGGAATGTCCCGGGTCGTAACCGAACCCCGTCATCAGAACCATGGGTACCCGGTGAATGATGTCCCCAAGCCGCAACATGAGTTGATAGCCACTGAAGTCGGGCAAGCGAATGTCGCTGATGATGACGTCATAGCCGCTTGAACCTCCACTGCTGCGAACCATCATCACGGCTTCTGCACCTTTTTGTGCGGTTTCGACGACGCAACCGTACCGTTCCAGCAATTGATGCGCGTCTTCGCGGACTTGCTCATCAGCATCAACCACAAGGATTCGTTTGTCTCTCAGAGCTGCGTGTTGTGGTGATTGCACCCCAGCTGGGACTGCTTCCAGCGGCGTCATTCGCTGACCAATTTGTTGAATGGTCTGTTTGATATCTCGCGCATTGTGCAAGATTCGCCGCAAACGATCGACCACTTCGGGACTGTGCCCAATGTAACCCTCCATGACATTCACTGCGTCATTGAGGATTTCATCAACGGGCATCGCTACCGCGCTGTGAATAGCATCACACGATTGCTGAGCAGTGTTGGCCTTTTGTGCAACCAAAAGCTCTAGTGTGTTCAGTGCAAAGGCTACGTCGCGAGCGAAAATTTCAAGGAACTGGAGATCGCTGTCGGTGAATGCGGCGGGTTCCGGGCTCTCGACATTGATTGTGCCAAGCACCTGATCGTGCAAAATCAGCGGGGCTGTCAAGGAACTGCGTGATGTACTTGTCCCCGGAATGAACAATGGATCATTCTCGACGTCGTGGCAAACGTAGCTCATGCCGCTGGCTGCCACGTAGCCAGTAATGCCGTTCCCTTGAGGATGTGCAAAGAGTTGCCGGTCGGATGCATCCTGGTCAATCTCGACGCTCAACAGGGGAACGAGATTGCCTGTCGCATGTTCGAGCAGTCGGATCTCGATAACCTCGAAATTTAGAAGATCGCTGAGATAATGGCGTATGTTTTCTTTCAGAAGGTCGATCCTATCGTCAACCTCCATCATGAAAATCTCTGTAGGACGAAGGTCTGCCAACTCGCGACCTGCCTGATGGATCGCAGCTAGTTTCTGCTGTTGCAGGATTTCATCCGTAACGTCGCTGACTGTCACGATCAATTGCCGTGAGTGATTGCTTTGCACAATCGGTGCGGCATGAATCTGATAGTACCGATTGCCATCACTGTGCAGCGTGCTGGTACTTTCTTCGCTGGTGGCCAATGCGGTATGGAATGGACAGAAATCAGGTCCCATGATTTCAGGATTCGACAATAAGTCGTAGAAATTCCTGCCGGCCACCGGCACGTTGTCTGTGCCCGCCCATTCAATCAGGCGATCATTCGCCCACAGCACGCGCATGTCCGAGTCCATCAACGCCACGCCCTCTGGCATGTCTCTCAGCATCAGCCCACTCTGGGCAATCCCACGCAGTTCACTGATTTGAGGTAACTGATCCCGAGCAATCCATACGCCATCAATTGCTGGCTCACTCAAAGCATCGACGACAGCAATGGAACTATCGACGAGAATCACGCTTTCCCGAGCGATCTCACTGGGAAGTGTGGTCGGATCTCCGACGCAGATCAATTTGCCTGATTCGCTCATGGACTGTGTCACCGCCTGAGGCGATCGATTCATCGACCTTCTCCTATCACTACCCGTCTTGGCACTCCAAGACGTGGAGTCACAACTGAGCCGAAGCGTGATCGCACACGTTTGGGCTGCTGCCGCCCGGCACAGAACAAAGCAATCGACCCGCGATGGACCAACCGTGAAACACGGTGGAGACCCAATGTTCTTGTGCCACTTTGAATCATAGGGAAAAAGGCATGTTTTGTCACAGGTGCCGACTTCTGAAGAGTGGGAATAATTTTCACAAAATGACCCCTCTTCGTGGCTATCGGCTCTTCCTATTCGATTCTTGCCCTTGGGTGAAGAAAACTCCCGGCTTCCGCTTTCGGGTGTCACAGTTGCCGGATTGCTGGGATTGATTGGTGTGTTGGCCCCGGCACGGGCGTTTTCATGGACTGATCGAGAGGCTGACCTACCTGCCCGCTAACCATAGAAGAAAACTCACGATCGAAGAGACAGACCGAGAAAGCCACCGTTTGAGGGTTGCCATCGGCCCCAGCCCAGGGCCGTTTTGAAATCTGGCAGCCCGCAGCTCTTGAACCCCGCTCTTTTTCCCCGAAGCCTACCCAAGGTGGATCGCACTGAGCGCGAATCCTAGGTCTCATCTTCCGCGAGCTCGTGATTTCGCTCACGCCGGAAAACAGCGACTAGGTCAATGGGAATTCAGAGCTGGTTTGCCACCCCCCCAAGCGTGCAGCCCTACGTAGAGGTATGCCTGACTCAAATTGCCCTTTTTTCCCATCCTTGCCGAGCGCCGCAGATTGACACGCGTTCTTCAATCCCTAGACTCAGGCCAACCAGTGGGTCTCTGCCTAAGCTGTGCAGTTGTTAAATCTTGCCGCTGGGAAAGCTTTTTTGCTTGCATTCTGCCGGCAATATTGGGAGGGGATTTTAAAAAATGAGATCGAGATTGATGCACGGTGTGCTTGGGATTTTGGCAGCGTTGTTGTGCAGCGTAGGAGCCGAAGCGGCATGCGGCAGTTGCAACGGATGCAAAACTAGTTCTGCCTGCGCCACGGATTGTGGCGAAACGAAAACTGCGTGCGGTACTCGCACGGTTACGCGTTCTCAGTATGTGACTGAGACTCGAATGGTTCCTCATACGAGCTATCAGCGTGAAACACGCACGCGAATGAAAAATGTCACTCGGCGAGTGGCCAAAGTTGAAACTCGTGAACAGACATACACAGTCAATGTCCCACACGAGAAAACACGTACAGAAACCTACAAGGTAAACGTTTGTGTTCCTTACACAGAAGAAGTTTCCTACAAGGTTCAAGTTCCTGTAACGACTGAGGTCGAGCAGACCTATCAGGTCTGCGTGCCTTACACAGAGGAGGTCGAGCAGACCTACACCGTTTGTGTGCCTAAGACTGAGGAAGTGACTGAAACTTATAAAGTGAGGGTTCCTTACACTGAGAAGGAAACTTACAAAGTGATGGTTCCCTACACAGAGCAGGTCGAGCAGACCTACAGTGTCAAGGTTCCCGTAAAGAAAACTCGCGAAGTCGAGTATCAGGTTTGTGTTCCTTACACTGAACAGGTCGAGCAAACGTACACCGTTTGTATTCCTGAGACGACGATGACCAAGCAGACCTACAAGGTTTGTGTTCCTTACACTGAGATGGTTCAGCAGACGTACACCGCTCGTGTACCTGTGAAGGAAACAGTGACTCAGTCTTACATGGTCAGAGTTCCTTACGTCGAGGAAGTTGAGCAGACTTATACGGTGATGGTTCCCTACACCGAGGAAGTAGAGCAGACTTACAATGTTCGCGTTCCTTACACCGAAGAAGTTGAGCAAACTTACACCGTTCAGGTTCCAGTGCAGGAAACTGTGAGTGCGGAGCGAACGGTCACCAAATGTGTTCCTGTGACCACGATGCGAACTGTGACCCGCGATCGGGGTTGCTACGAATGTCAGGCAGTGCAAGTTGCTTGCGGCGGATGCAATCGTGGTTGTCGCAATGGCTGTAATGATGCCTGCGGCGGAACCAAAACGGTTTACAAGCGTGTGCACGTCCCGAATCTGGTAACTGAAGAAGTGCCTTGTACAACCTACGAGCGTCAAACCACCAAGGTGCCCTACACCTACACGGTGACTCGTTGCAAAACTGAGACTCGTACCCGCAAGGTACCCGTGACTCATTGCAAAACGGAAACGCGAACTCGTAAAGTCAGCGTGACTAAGTGTCGCCCTGAGCAGCGAACACGGATGGTTAAAGTCCAGAAGTGTCGTACTGAAGAGCGGACCCGCGATTGCGTGGTCACCAAGTACCACACTGAGCAACGAACTCGTGAAGTTCCTGTTTGCAAGACTCGTCTTGAAGAGCGGACTCGCGAAGTGCCTGTCACGACTTATCGTCGCGAAAACCGCACTAAGACTGTTCCTGTTTGTAGAACGCGAATGGAAACTCGGACTCGTCAGGTAGCCTACTGTGAGATGGCTGTTGAAGAGCGAACGCGGATGGTTAACGTTTGCAAGACGCGAGAAGAAGAGCGAACTCGTGACGTTACCAAGTGTCGTGTTGAAGAGAAGACACGTACGGTTCCCGTGACAAAGATGGTCAAGGAAACACGGACTCGAAAAGTTCCTGTTACCAAGACACGCATGGAAGATCGTACTCGCATGGTCTCGCAGACCACTTGCAAGACAGAGGAGCGGACTCGTACCGTGAATCGGACTCGCATGGAAACTCAGGAAAAGACTCGCGAAATCAAGTACACCCAGTGTGTTCCTGAGGAGCGGACTCGTACTTGTAACGTGACGGTCTACAACACTGTTACGGAAGAGGTACCTGAGGAGTACACCGTGTGTGTTCCTGTGACCACAATGAAAGAAGTACAGGTTCGTGTCTGCAAACCTGTGACCACGGAAGTCTCCTGCGGTTGCTGCAAGTAATTTGCATCATCGGTGAGATTGATCTTGAGAATCAAGCCCCACGAGTCGTCTGTGAAGACGGCCCGTGGGGTTTTCTTTTGGCGTTGCATGGCTGGTCTGCTCTGCTCAATTACGGCATCATGGACGCTTTGATCATTCTTCGATCCTAGGTTTGTGACCGGAGGCTTATTGTGCAGTATGTCGATGTCAAAGTTCACGCAAACGTGGCGACGATCCTGATGGATCGCCCGCAAACACGAAACGCGTTGAACCCGCAATTGATTGAGGATTTGACGACAGCTTTCTCTGATATCTATCAGGAAAAGAGAGTGGCTTCGGTTGTTCTGACAGGAAGCGGAGACCATTTTTGTTCTGGGATTGATCTCAATGTGCTGTCGGAGATTGCCCAAATGCCAGAAAGTACGGCTTTGCCAGAGTGGTTGGCAATCTGGCGAAATCTAACCGAGCTGTATGAAGCGATGCTTCGCTTTCCAAAGCCGATTGTTGCGGCGGTGGATGGAAGTGCATTGGGTGCGGGACTTGGGCTCGCTTTAGCCGCCGATCTGATCGTGGCTTCAAATCAGGCAACGTTTGGAGCGATTGCCGTGCGTCGTGGGCTGGTTGGTGGGGCAACGGCCGCTCTGTTGTCATTCCGGTCGGGTGGGGCGACCGCAGCCCGAATGGTTTTGACTGGGCAAACGGTCACCGCCGCTCAAGCAAGTCATTTGGGATTATGTGATCAGCCAGTGGATCCCAAGCAAATTTGGGTTGCGGCGACCGAGTTGGCTACCCAATGTGCCGCGGCACCCCAGGAAGCAATCCAGGCAACCAAACGCTTGCTCAACGAGAGTGTGGGTGAATTGCTGCTGAGCCAACTGTCGGCGGGCGCGGCTGGGAGTGCGACTGCTTGTACGACGGAATCTGCCCGCGAGGGAATCCAATCATTTCTCGATAATCGAGAGCCGATTTGGCCTAAATAGCGTCTTTCGATACAGATTGTGAGCTGGCACGAAAGGCTGTCGGCCTGCAGGGAGTTCTGAGTGGCTTTCGATGGCAAACTCTATTCCCTGGCAGAGAATTGTGAGGTTTTGCGTTGGTTTTACCGCGAAAACATGGCATTTCTCGTCAGTTACGACGTTGACCATGGGCAGGTCGCTCCAGCGGTCAGTACTGATTTCATCAGCGAAATCAGGAAAACACTCCAACGACCGAGAAAAACAAACCGATAACGCCACAAAAGACCCCCAGGAAGGCCTGTGCGCCAGAAGCAGGGGGCGTTAGACTACGCGGCCCGAAAAGAACAGATACCAAACTTGTAGAGAGATAGTCCTATGTACGCCATCATCGTCGACGGCGGTCGCCAATATCGAGTCGAGCCTGGAATGGAGGTCGATGTCGATTACCGAGACGTCCCCCAAGGTGAGAGCCTCACTTTCGAAAAAGTTCTGGCCGTGAGCGGCGACGAGGGACTGAAGCTCGGCTCGCCAACGCTTGATGGTGCGTCGGTAACAGCGTCGATCATCGGTCCAAAAATGGACAAGAAAATCTACGTACAGAAATTCCGACGTCGCAAGAATAGCCGACGCCGAACGGGTCATCGCCAGATCCATACTCGAGTTCGAATCGAGAAGATTGCAGGCGTTTAGGTCTGATCGTTGATCTCTGGTAACGGCTCGCGCTGAGCCCTTGCCGTTCGATCTCATCTGGCGAAGAGTTGTTTGCGTGTGGTTCTCGAAGGATTCACGTGCAGGTGATGGAGATTTAGCCAGTCATGCAGACGTTCCGACAGATTTCCGAATTTGAATTGGGTGACGTACTTGGTGTTGGTACCGTGGGTACCATTTATCGTGCCACCGAGAGATCATCTGGAAAACAATTCGCGATCAAAAAGCTGCATCCGGGGGTTTCTCAGGATCAGGTGATTCGCGCTCGCTTCCGCCGTGAAATGGCGATTCTGGAACGCTTGAGCCACCCGCACATCGTCCGCTATTACGGTGGTGGTGAGGATGATGGAACATTGTTCTACGTCATGGAACTTGTCGACGGTGGTACTGTCAAAGGTTTGCTGCAGATCAAAGGTACGTTTGATTGGCCGGTCGTTGTCGAGGTGACTCGTCAAATCTGCTCGGCTCTACAGTACGCCCACAACAATGGAGTCATTCATCGTGATCTCAAACCGAGTAACTTGTTTCTGGCCAAGTCGGGTGAGATTAAGCTCGGTGACTTTGGAATTGCTCGTGATCTTGAGCGGAGTGACATCACAGCCAGTGGCATGACCGTTGGAACTCACGCTTACATGGCACCCGAGCAAATCACTGGGGACGTGGCCGTTTCAGGCAAGGCCGATCTGTATTCCCTTGGTTGCTGTCTGTTTGAAATGCTAGTTGGCCGGACCCCATTTCAGGGTGACAATTTTGCTCAGCTTTTTGAGCAGCATCTTCGCACTGATGCCCCTCATGTTCGCGATTTTGCTGGTTCTTGCCCGCTCGAATTAGATGCTCTTGTTGGGCGGTTATTGGAAAAAAATCCCGAAGATCGACCATTCAATGCTCGGCAGGTACAGGCGTTGATGCTGCAATTGGATGAAAATGTTGAGGCTGATCAGAGCAATCCGCGTAATCAATCGGACGAGGATGTTGGTGCCGACGATGTGGTCGCCCGTGGAAAGGAACTCTTGCGCCAAGAAATTCGCAAAGCAGAAGGCACAAGTTCAGACGAGGTGAGTTGGGGGCGATTGGTCGCCTTGGTTGCTGTCGTGCTCGCGGTGATCGCCGTTGCTTCGCTGCTAAGTCGGTAGTACTTGCGTGGAAGGTTTCCCGCGATCATGCGGGCTTAAATGCTTCGATTAGCTCATTTGAGATCGAAACCGCGGTTTGGGGGCTATGTTCGGTTCTTGCCACGTTGTTATCCTGCTGTCAGGTTGATGGCCTCGGAAGTGCCATTTTGATGTTGCGGCTATGATCGAGTCGCTATCCTCTCCCCGGATCGGGCATCGTGGACACGGTGACCGAGCGTTCCCTAGGAAACCAAGATGTTCAAATCATTCCTGATCGCAGGAGCAATGACAATTTGCCAAGTCGCAATTGTCCAGTCTGTAATGGCACAAGAAACCCCGCCCGCCGCCAATGCCGGCATGTCTGACAACGAGCTGATAGGTTATTTCCTTGGCTTCTCGGTGGGTCAGAATATGGGTCAAAGTGGGTTCAAGGCAGAAGACATGAAGCTGGAGGCCTTTTTGAAAGGTTTCCAGGAGGGTGTTGCAATGAAGGAACCCACTTTGACGGCAGAGCAACTGCAGGCAACGCAAGGAAAAATTCAGGCATTGCTTACCAAGCGGCAAGCGGAGATGTCAGCCGCCCAGAAATCAAAGGGCGTGAACTTCCTCGCTGAGAATGCGAAAAAAGAAGGCGTAAAAACCTTGGAGGGTGGCGTTCAGTACAAAGTATTGAAGGCTGGTACTGGTCCTTCACCGAAGCCAGATGACACTGTCAAAGTGCACTACACTGGCAAGTTGATCGATGGAAGTGTCTTCGATAGTTCAGTGCAACGAGGACAACCAGCCAGCTTTCAGGCCAACCAGGTCATCAAAGGTTGGCAAATGGCTTTGCAGAAGATGAAGGTCGGTGATAAGTGGATGCTCTACATTCCTTCGGATCTCGCTTACGGCGAGCGTGGTAGCCAGCCAGCTATCGGGCCTAATGAAGTCCTTGTCTTCGAAGTCGAGCTGCTCGGTATCCAGTAAGCCAACTCAAGCTCTGAACTGAAAAAACGAAAAACGCGGTGCACCTTTGACGGTGAGCCGCGTTTTTTT